>Ga0210044_10002116_pt1 | contig 29875 bp, 25 predicted proteins | sample CryGey13umfilter_2_FD_183959 | JGI IMG/M metagenome (GOLD analysis project Ga0210044, IMG submission 183959) | Groundwater microbial communities from aquifer in Utah, USA - Crystal Geyser 4/9/14 3 um filter (SPAdes) (version 2) | ecosystem: Environmental > Aquatic > Deep subsurface >... | reverse complement strand
TACCTGCTCCGTCGGGGTCATGCTGGGATCCTGAAACACCCGGTCCCGCCAGTAGATGAAGAGGGCGCTCAGGTTCACCGTGGTCGCCCGGATCTGGTGCTGGACACCATCGGCCAGCTTCTCGATCTTAGCGAGCACCTGTTTGAAGTCTAGGTTGGAATCCACGTCATAGACGTAGGGGAGCAGGTTGAACCCCTGCACCAAAGCACGGGTTAGGTCTGGGTTCCCCTTGGAAGGGGCCGTGGACCAGTCCAGATCCAGTTCCAAGAATCCCCGAACGGCATTCGTCGCCAGAACGAAGCACTCGTTCTTGTCTCCCACCAAGAGGACGTTGGGCACGGGCGTGCCCGCCTGCTCGAACTTCTTGAGGTACATGATCATTTGGCCCAGCACGTTGCACACAGGCACCTTGGACTTCAAATCCAGGTCGTACTTGGCCTCCAAAAGGAGGCGCACCGTGGACCACTCGGCGTAACCGTCCGTCCCATGTGGGGAGGTCCAGGTTGCTTGGGGTCGGTCGTGGGAGATCTCCGTCCGGTAGGCGTTCTCCACGTCTTTCTCAACCCTTGAACTCTCCAATAGAGTCTTGGTAATCTTGCGCATCGGGGAACCTCTTGGCTAGTGGGCTTCAATCGTGGTGGGCATCTGGTCACCCAAGACGTAGCAGTAGTAACACGACTCGGAGGGGGCATCCAATCTTGTCTCATCTCCCTATCAGATCCAAAGGCGGGGAAACCTATGGTTTCTCGCATAGGTTTCCCCCACACCTGCGACGATCCTGGATGATCTGGCGCTTCTCGCGCCCGACACCAGGCCAGAGTGCCGGTTCGTCCACTAGGTGCTACGACCTCCGGACCCCCTCGCGGTGTCCCCTTAGTCCTCATCCTCATCATCATCATCATCATCATCATCGGAGTAGAGGTCACGAAGGTCACGAAGGTCACGAAGGTCACGGATGGGGCAACCGCCGTTGCGGTAGGAACGGCCCTTCCAGTCTCGGCGCTCAGGATTGTGGGACATGTTGTTGCCCTCCTCACCCCTACTACGCAGGCCATCCAATACCTGAAACCCCCCACTCAAGATTTAGGCAGTGCCAGTACAAACTGAGACAGTCAAGGGCGTCCACGAGAGCAGTATGTGCCCCGTTTTTCGACCACCCAAGGGACTCGCGGATCCGGTCGAGGGACAAAGAGGTGATTGAGGGATTCGTTCCAGAAGGCGAGAGGGCGTTTTAAGAAGGGGTGTGAAAAGCCATGCTGTTCTCCTAGAATGCTGCACCGTACCCTCCAGACCCAGTAACCTGGGCCCTTTTTGAAACCTCACCATGAGAGCCACCCACCCGTCTTCTTGTAGGGGAGGATTAACTCCCACTCCTCATGTACCATAAGATCCTTGACCTTGGCACAATAGGACCAGTAATGGGGGTGCCTCTCTGCCTTGATCTCACTCTGGTAGATGTTGGGAGTCCAAGGCTTAGGCTCTGTGCAGATGCACTCAGGAACCTGCAGGTGTTCATGGGCCTTAACTGGACAGGTCCTGCTAAACAGTTCTCCACCATCACGAACCACCCAATCTTCGGGCATGTGGTGTCGTAGACGATATGTACGGGACATTGGAATATCCTTTAAGCCACCACTTGTTAGTGGCGCGGTGGCTTAAAGTGTCATGTCTTTCCACATAGGGGAATACTCCTTAAAGGATGAACTGTTCGTGCTTGTGCGCAACACGGAAGCCGTCCTTGACAGGATCGAATCCGGTGGGCACCTGAGTATAATGCATCAAGACCGTCCTTGCACGATCTTTTGGAGAGAGCGTGAGCAACTCCGAATAATGCGTGTGGACCGTTCCCGAATACCTTGGCCCAAAGGTGCAATCATGGAAGATTGTTTCCCGAGGATACTCCTTGTACAGTTCAGGATCAAAGGTGGCGTCGGAGGTGAAGAACGCCGTCCCCCCTAACTCAAGACCAAAAGAGGGCTTGTTCACCACCCCCTTCTCGGAAGTCACATGCCGCATCCGTCGAGGCACACAGGAGAAAGCAATAAAATTGCTCAAAGAGCACTCTTCGACAAGAGCATCAAATCCACCATGTCGAGTCTGACCTAGGAAATTAGTGTACTCATCCACACAAGGGGTGAGCATCTGACGAACCCCTCTTAGGACTTCGGGATGGCCATAGATCCGTGTTCGCTGGAACATCTTGCCTGTGTAGAAACGCTCCCAAAGAAGCTGCTCCAACCCACCCACATGGTCCCCATGCATGTGGGTGATATACACGCCACCCACATCGCCCAACGGAACCCCAAGCTCCTTCAGGGACTGTACAGCCGTGCCACCACAATCCACCAAGAGGTTGCCCCCTTCACTCTGGATGAAGACATTGTTGTGGTAGTTGACACGGAAGTCTGTGAAGGCTCCTCCTGTACCAAGAAAAGTCATTGTGATGGGCATTGTGTTTCTCTTATGATTCAAGGTTATTCTGGAAGAGTGGCATCATGCACACGGCTTGACCACCGGACAAAGCCCAAGAGGCAAAGGACCTCCATCAGAGGGTGGGCTACCATGTTGTGAAGGGTCCATCGAAAATGGTGGGGTACTCGCATTTCTAACCTCCTATGGTCAATGCTAACCTATCTACAGCTTCCTGCACAATATCCCCATGACAATTCTTTGGCTTACACCAACACAGGAGGGCCAAGCGCTCCCCTGCAGCCACCTTCTTAGCCAATCTTAGGATCTCTTGGGCTTGTGGGCTATCTTTGTCCTGTAGGGCCTCTCTGAGCCACACCCGGTATCGGGCGAGTGTCTGTTCCCGTTCCTTCTCCGGAGCCCTCCAAGGGTTTGCTAGAGGGCTCTGTGGGTACCCTCGACATGCACGACCCACATACACCCGTTCCACACCTTCCTCTCTGTGGTAGGTCCAGATGTTTACGACCTGGGTGTTGCAGAGCATCCTATCACCGCGTTCTAGTGGTGGATGGAGAAGAAAGTAATGCCAATTTGTGTCTGTGTCGTAGTCCTTGACGCCCAAAACCGTGTTGCCATGACGGCACGTCGTTTCAACCACAACCTGTGGGGTCTGCCCGGTGGCAAGACCGAGCCGAAGGACTTCACGGACAACCTTACGGGCCTCCAAAGCTGTAAGGTCGCAGCCACCCGTGAGCTACGGGAAGAAACCGGCTTGGGGGTCAACCCTGACGACCTTAATCTGGTATACAGCCACCAAGAAGATAACCTCGTCCTCACCTTCTTGGCCTCCAAGTACTCTGGTGACATCCATCCCCAAGAGGGGGAGCCTCCGGCTTGTTGGAGCGATTCCTGGGACTCTCTGCTCACCGGAGCTTTTGCACAGTACAACACGGATCTGTACAACACTCTAAAGATCAAACAGATCCTCTAGGGTGGTAATAGGTGCTGGTTCAGCCTGTTGAATTCGTGCCTCGGCAATGGCAAAGTAGTCCGGGTCCTTTTCCACACCAATAAAAGAGTGTCCCGTCTCTTGGCAAGCTAACCCTGTAGTGCCACTCCCCATAAAGGGGTCCAGCACTACAGCGTCTTTGGGGACATTTTTTCAGCAGACGGGCCATCACAGCCTTAGGCTTGACTGTAGGGTGGGTGTTACCTGCAGCCCCTAGTCCGGCATGTCTCTCCTTGTTGTTGGGTTTGGGGATATAGTGGATATCCCCAACCTCTTCCGCTAGGAAGATCGCATCCCTCACCTCAAAGCCTCGATCCTCCATGACAGAGCAACCAGTATGGCCAATGGGCTGGTCTTCAGGAGAGATCAGCAGTAGATGTCCCCCTGGCTTGAGGACTCTCCAAAGGTGATCCTCCCATGGTTGTATGCCTCCCTGTGCAGGAGTCTGTACCAAGAGGCCGTGACAAGAACCATCCTCTTCGGACTCCCATGGGTAGGAGGCACAATCGGGGATGTAGAGGACATTGCAGTCGTCCAAATGTGTAGGGGCGATCAAGGTGTACAGGTAGTCCAAGAGATCTTGAGGCAGCATATCAGCTCTCTTTAGTCTGGAAGTAATATCGGGCAGGCAAGCCTATTTCTTTCGCTACACACCCCGCAACACAATCCCACAAAGGAATGCTCTCCATCCCCTGCGTATCACACCTAGAGGGTGGTGGTGCTGCCCCCTTCTGGGGGGAACCCTGTTCAGCCAATTGGGCATTGAGTCTGTTATAGCCGGAAGACACTGGAGGACTGCCTTTGATCTTGGTCGAGCCCACAAGAACACAACCCGGTTGGTGCTGGAACACAAGGTGTGTTGGCCACCTGCCCAACGTCTGCCCTGCGGTCTGGCGAGTCTCTTGTGCAGAACTATACCTTCCCTTGGACTTAGCCAAATCCGCCCCTCTGGCGTGGTTGGTGATCTCCTCATTAGGGGCGGCAATGCGAGAATGGTCAATGTTCAATGCCCCTGTCCCATGGAGTAGAGCATTGGCTGCAACCGTCTTTTCAGACAAGGGCTTCCGTAGTAGGTGGACAACACGCATCAGCGTAGATCCTGTCTGAAGATGAGGGTACATTCCAGGGTGTGGAGAGCATCCTTTGCTTCGGCTGTCACACCTCTGCTCTCCCAGAAGTAGTAGCGAAGCACACTCCGCTGTCCAACCTTGGGCTCCCCCATGCTGATCCCTAAGTCACCTACCACAAGAGGATTACAAGAATCCGAGTAGGTGAGGGTGACCTGATTGATCACAGGCCCCCAAGCCCGGACTTGTATCCAAACAGGAGGTTGAGTCCCACCCTTCGTTTCGGGAAGCAAGAACTTACGGGTTGTACCCTTCCCTGCCCCATACTCATACAAGGAGTGTCCCATGTACACCAAAGGATTGCCATCCCAAGTATGAGGAAGAGGGTCAAACTCAGGACGGGGAGGATAACACCCTAAGAGCAGTAGCAAGAACCACATATTAGCCTTCCTGATAGTCCTTGTCAGCCCTTGTACCGAAGATTGGGTATGGCGACCAGTGGGCTCGACAACGGGCCTCATAGACCCCTGTAGCGCCAATTAACACCTGCTCCTCTGAAGCAGAGATTCGTTGGCTCATGGATGCCTCCCTTCCACACTCCATACAGACCGCATGAATCTTGTCTACCTGCTCGGCAATGGCCATTAGGTGGGGGATTGGGCCAAAGGGGATGCCCCGGTAGTCCATATCCAAACCCGCCACAAGCACCCGCTTACCAGCGGAGGCAAGATCTTGCACGATCTCCACAATCCCGTCTATAAACTGGGCTTCGTCAATGCCTACCACCTGTGCATCACCTACCAGAGCACGAATGTCTTCGGCCGTCTGGATAGGTAGCGCCTCCTGTCTCAAACCGCTATGGGAGGCAATCTGATTTTCGTCATAGCGAATGTCAATGCTCGGCTTGAAGGACACTACCTTCTGCTTGGCATAACGGGCTCGCTGGAGCCTACGAATCAACTCCTCTGACTTCCCAGAAAACATGCTCCCCACAATCACTTCAATTCGTCCTGACATCTCGCCCCCTATTTGTCATCTAGCAAACCATCGATCTTCTCTCCGGCTGCGCGTGCTGCATCTACTGTTACATCGTGACAGGTTCGAATCAGACGACAAGGCCAATGGAGAGAGGCGTAGAAGGGAGGGAAAGGCTCGTTGTCTCGGGTCTTGAGGCACTGGTACTTCACCAAGCTCCTCGACCTCAGGTCATCATCCACAAAGGTGGTGGTGACAATGTCCGAAGAGCGCTCCGCCTCATTGGCATAGGAGAGATGGGTCAGGTTATAATTGCCACCATTCTTCTCAGCCGCCTTAAAGCCTTCACGAGAGATCTGAAATAGGACCATGACGGCAATCCCCATGCCGTGGTTGAAGTTCATGGACAGCTTCTTGAGATCTCGCAGAACTTCGTTCAACTTCTCTGTGGTACCACTGTATTTCGCACGCGACGACATAAGCCCAGCGTGGTCCACAACCACCATGGAGATATCGGGATCCTTGGCATAGAGCATCTCTGCTCGTGTGCGGAGATCTGTCACGGTGAAGTCAAGCTTGTCTGGATCTGTCACCTCAATGTGGATTGACCCATACTCATTCTTGGGATCATTGAAGTCAGGAACCACATACTCACTTAAGAACCTGTATTCAGGACGTGCCGGGTTGATGCAACCGTCGATCAACTTGCCACGTTGATCCAGATCCATCTTGGCGATCTCTGCCTCGGAATACTGATCCAGTTCACCATCACGGATGCGGGAATACTCCAAGGATTGCCCCAGCCCAAACGACTTACGCACCGATTCAAACTTACCATGTGCCGAATGTAGAGCATAGATGAGACGACGCACATGAGTGTATGGCATTTCCAAGGAGAATACCACGCTAGAATGTTGGTAAAAAACCGCTTGATTGTACGCCCAGTTGATCGTGAAGGTAGACTTCAAACCCCCTGTGAAGGCCGCATGTGTCCAAAGCTCACCACGCTTGGCTCCCTTGATGGCTGCATCAATCTGAGCAATGCCACAGAATTGCCCAATGCCCGCTAGAGGATCCGACTCAACTCGGTGGTATTCTGCCATGAAATTCTCACCATCCGCGGTAACATCCCCTGATAGCTTCGCACCTGTGGAGGGGGTAATAATGGCATGACCCTGATCCATGATGTACTGGATAGCGTGTTGAGGCCCTAGGAGATGCTTCTTCTCCTTGCCTTCTTCCACAATAATCCCTGTCTGGACAATGCGTGAGGCTTCCTTCAGGATCTCTACCACCTGACGGGTCTTCCGTTCGGTGATGTGCTTCTCCATCATGGAGAGAAAGTCACCACGGGTCTTGAGCGGGAGAGTCATCAACTGCTCTAGGCGGTTGCTAACCTCTTCCTCATGGAGATACTCAAAGTGACTCTTGACCGTTGACATTTCAGGGACGTGCCGATGTGATTGCACGAAGTCCTGAACAAACGTCCAAATGACGTTGTCCTCAACAAATTCAAACCCCAAACCTGAGTCTAATAGGGACTGATAATTGCGTTGCAGCATCTCCCTATCATCAGCAGGTTGGACTACGAATGTGGACCGAAGTAGGTTCTTCAAGACTTGCCCCCACGAAGAGTCTTCTTGCTTGGGCCGTTGGACAACAACAGCCGTGCATTAGGGAGACCCATGTCCTGATGCCCACTTGTTTCTGTGGGCATTTGTGCATCCAGATACCCATAGGAAGCTTGGGGGATTGTGTTCTCTACCCCGGCATCCCCACCAATATGCTTCCAAGTTGCTAACCTACTTCCCACCTCATGGGACCAACAAATATGCCCCTCTGCCAGTCTCTCTCTTGGGGTGTCCCAAATCCAGGTAGGGAGCCCTAAGTGCTCCCTAGTGCCTAGGGCCTCCAGCAACACTTCAGGGGCAGCCACATTTCGTGCGACCTTGACCCCTAGTCGGATAATAAGTAGCTCAGGAGGGACTACAAGGTCTGCTAGGGTCATGTGTGCCATAGACACCTTTACAGAGTCAGGATCTCGGATCTCACCCCCCTTGAGAGACGCTGAAGCCAACCAAGACATCACCAATTCCGCATCCGAATTCACCCGGAAGAACCAAATAGGTGGCTGTCGAATGGCCACATGTCGAAGGTGGGCCATGAACCATGGCTTAGGTGCTGTGATCCACAGATCACTTCCCAAATACTTGGAAAGGGGGGACTTGGGAACCTTGCCTGCATCCATCAGGCCCCGCATCCCCTTGTTCACATTAGCCGCAATGTCCCGTTGAAGAACACAGTCACACCTATGATAAGAAGGGGGGGCTTTACTTGGCAAATGCTCCGGAGCAGGTGCTAGGTTTACACCTTTCCCAAAGCATTGGGGACAATTTGGGTCGCCAGGACCCATCTTAGCAATCATGCTTTCCCCCTCCCAATCTGAGCATCTTCAACCATGTAAGCATACAGTTCCTGGGTAGCCCCACGACCGACTTCAATTACCTGAGTTGGTGCTGCCTCCCCTCTAACACGTTCGCCGATAATGGCCTCAATGAGAGTCAACTTCTTGTCCTTCACCTGTTGCACTCGGCTGTCAATACTGCCCTTTACAATCAGGTGGATGGCGTATACACGATCGTGTTGGGATCCAATGCGGATCATTCGCCCTAAGGTCTGGATATAATCCCCTGCTGACCAAGGGGTGTCGAAGAACACAAGAGCCTTAGCAGCTTGGAGGTTAATAGAGTCACCTCCTGCATCTGTAATCCAAATCACATTGACCCCGGAGTTTGGATCTTGAAAGGTGTCCATAGCCGCTTGGCGTTGCTCTTCCTTGTGCTCCGCCCCTGTGACTCGAACACAAGCTACACCCTTCTTCTTCAGGTAGGCCACCGCATAGTCCACCATGCGTCGGAATCGCGTGTAGATGATGACTTTCTGGTCCTCGAACTCCCCACCATCCGTCAGCATATCTACCAAGACATCCATCTTCTCGGACTCTGCATCTTCATATTCTAGAAGACAGGGGTGGTTCGCAATCTGCTGGCAGTAAATCAGAGCCGTGAGCTTGTCTGTCTCCTTCTCCTCCCCATTGCCCTTCTCCAACAACCCATCCAAAGCATCTTGGTAGAGCTTCTTCTGGAGGTTGGTCATGCCCAACTCAATGTTGCGAGTCGTGAGAATGGGCAGCTCACTCGCCACCGAATGCTTTGGACGGCCCAGGTAGTAGGGATCAATCGTGTCACGGAACCGCGCAATGTCTACAGGCCGATAGCCCACAATCACTGGAATCTGTCGGTTCCCCTTCACCTTCTGCATCCGCACAATACAGTAGTCGTTCATGAACGAGTTCTTGTTGTGGGCAAACAGCCCAGGTACAACCACCTGGTAGATGCCAAAACCTTCGATTAGGTTGTTCTTAATCAGGGTTGCAGTTAGGCCCCAAACACGGTCTGCTTGATTGGCGAGGTGTTTGCAAAGCTGGTGGGCTTGGGTGCCAGGGTTCTTTACTACGGAAACCTCATCTAGTACCAAGACGTGATCAGACCAATCTTGTACTTGGGACACATCTTGGATCAGGGACCGGTATCCAGAGACCAGCACCGTTGGGCCTGTAGAGGCCTCGTACTCTTCGTAGGCCTTGGCACGCTGCTTCGCGGTACCCTTGGAGACAATGACATTCACCCCTGTGGTGAACTTGTCGAACTCCTTGGCCCATTGGAGGACAGCTGCCTTCTTGGCGAGAATAACCGCCTTCTTGTCAGGGTACATGGCCCATAGGTAGCTGAGGCTAGCGATGGTCTCTAGGGTCTTCCCCAAGCCTGTATCGTCCCCCACAAGAAAATGCTTCATGGAGAGCAGGTGGAACACCATCTGAACCTGATAGGGACGAAGCTTCAACTCCCTCTCTGTCCCATCAGGCATCCAAAAGGACTCCCGAAGGATAGGGGTGGACTTCAAAGCCAAGTCCGTGCGTTCACGCAAGGCCTTCAGCTTGAGGTAGTTCTTCTCAGTCTTGGGATCCAAAAGAACCTCCATGGGGGAAGGTGATGGGGCCAAGTACCCCTAGTGGAGGGGTATCTAAACCTTGATGGCCAAATACTGCTCTGCCAACTTCCTAATGTGGTTGGGGTCTACCGTATTAGGGATCATCAGATCACCATCCGGATCCTGCACCCCTCGAATCTGTTGGCGCTTTAGCCCCAATACATCCACCATGATGGGATCTACCCCATCCTTAGCCATGGGGAAGTATGAAAACACAGGCTCTGTCTGTCCATCTCGATGGACTCTGCCTATACACTGGGAAATGACGCCAGGGCTCCAATCCCCCTCACCGAACACCACCGTGGAACACCGGGCCTGAAGACCATCAAGACCTGACCCTGAACGAAGAGACAGGATCAACAGGTTGGTACCACCTGAGAGGAACCTCTCAATCTCGCTACGCTTCTTGGAAGTGCTCTCTGACCCTGTGTACCATGCAGGATTGTACGCAGCTAATCGGCTTGCCCAAATATCATACACAGAGCGGTGCCACCCAAACAAGACCACAGGGATGTCCTGCTCCAACAAGATCTTAGTGAACTCCGCCACTTCAGGGGCCTTGGCAATACCTGTTGCCTGTCGAAGCGTATTCGACAACTCGGAACTAGCCTTCATCAGCTCAAAACCCTTCGTCTGGGTCATGATGATCTTAGCCAACTCGGTGGCCGCATCCTTCACATCATCCAAGGCCTTGGGGTCTGAAGCAACCTCATGGATGACCTGATTCAACTCAGGAAGCTCCCTTGCAATATCCTTCCTCGTCCGTCGAACCATCAGGGCGCTGTCCCGCATGTAGGCACCAAAGATCTTGGGATCCTTAATGCGGGGCTTGTCCGTGTAGGTTGATACACACCACTCCCTCAGGAATTCCTCCCTCGTCCCTAAGCACCCCGGCTTGATCCCATCCATCACGTTGAAGTATTCACCACCGTAGTTAAAGATCGGAGTGGCACTCAACCCTAGCCTGTACACTACGTTTTCGGAAATATGGTGCGCAGCACTGTACTTGAGGGAGTCCTCTCGACGTAGCTCCTGGCACTCATCATAGACCACCGACTGGATCTTGTAAGAGCCGGAGCCTGCAAGATAACTGGCCCAACCGTTGAGCTTGTTGTAACTGGAGATGATCACGTCTGGCATCAACCCATCCTTGTCCGCCAAGGGATAGGGGGTGCCCTTCTTCAAGATGTGTGCGCGCAGACCTGGGAGGAACTTGTGGACCTCCTTCTCCCATTGCTCTGGAAGGTGGGCTGGAGTCACAATTAAGGCAGGGAGTGTGATGGGGTTGGACAGCATCGTCAAAGCCGTGATGGTCTTACCTAGACCTAGGTCATCCGCACAAAGGAGGCCCTTGTTGTGCACTACCAATGCTGCAGCAACCTTCTGATACTCTCTAGGTGGGAGTGCCATTTCAAATTCTGGAATGGGGAATGTTCCAGACAGGATTTGATCGGACACATCTACCCTAGCCTCATAGGCTCTGGCCTTTCGACCCAACTCCTCCCCATCAGATAGCCTCATGGGGTAGCGCTGAAGGAACCACTCCAAGTCACGACCATTCTCCTCCGTGTTGGATAGAGTCAATCGGCCGTGTTGCCCCTTGTTCACCTGCGCAAAGACCTGCTTAATGCGCATAGCAACATGGGGTTCACATTCAACCACCCAACTTTGCCCATCCTTCGACAAGGACACCGAACCATACAATTTACTCATAGTGTGGACACCACAACGACCCTCACCGGTTTGCCCTTAATCTCTTGAGGGATGTTCTTGTGCCGATGCAAAGTCGTCAACAGCACCAGACCATTTACCTCTGGGTACTGGAGATATCGGTGAATCTGACGGGTTACCCCACTAAGGCTACCTTTCACCTTAAGCTCTAGACCAAAGCCACCCTCAACGAGGAAATCGATCCTATCCCTAGGGCCTAAGATACGTTCTCGCTCATGGACAACATGCCTGAAATCCAGAACCTTCTGCACCGCATCCTGAAACTCAAGCTCACAACTGTGTTGGTAGTGCCAAGAGGAGAGCAGAAGAGCTAGGCTGTCCCACGTCATCCAAGGACACCTTCTGCCATCAGTTGGATGGTGAACACATCCCTAAACCAATGTGGATGGTCCTGAACTCTCAGAGGCAATTCCACAGCAAGAATCAATCGCGCTTCCTGGCTAGAGGTCTCTCGAATCTTCTGGACCTCCTTAGCAGCTGGGATCGCCTCATCCACAAACATACGGGTGAGCACATCCTTGTAGGAAGAGTTGGCCCACTGTACGAGGTGAACAAGAGCCTTGTTCACCCGCCCCTCTTCCTCTAGTGTCTCTGGAGGGGTGGAGTTTAGTCTCCCTGAAGTCCTAGGGTTGTCCAAGTACAACCGCACAAGGGCGAAAAGCAACCCGGAGGAAGGGATAAAGGCCCACGACTTGCGGTCGCTCAACAGAATCCAAAGCAGATATTCTTCTTGAACCTTGAATTTATTGGCTGCTTGTCGAATCCCTTTCTGTAGGGCGATAGGGGCAATCTCCCTAGAAGCTGCCCACCAACTGTTACCTAGATCTCGAACAATCTGGTCAATGGCATCTCTACCATAATCCGTGGCACCCATGATCATCCCTCCCCAAAAGTAAGGACGACCTTTCCAGGTCCATCCACAGTGAAAACATACCCCGTTTTGATGGATGTGGCCGCAATTTTGCCATAAGCAAAGGCTTGTACATCCTCTTGGGGGGTGATAAGGTGGCAGAATCGCCTAGCCTCTTTGGAGGCTGGAGGTTGCTTAAACTTGCCTAAGGTGTCTGCTAGTTGTTCTAGTGTCTGCCCCTTCATGGCCAAGGCGGCCAACGCCTTCTGGGTAGACTCACCAATGATCCCATCTACAGGACCACAGTGAAGCCCTAGCCGATGGAGCTGTGCTTGTACAAAGCGCTCCACACCCCTGTCCCCTTCCCATGTGCCAATGTCAGCTTGAGCAGCTGCGCACACCGAAGGCCACGCCTCTTCCCCACGCCCCTCACTACAGAGGTGGTCGTACAACCCCTGCCATGGGCCAAAGTAATGGAAGACATCGTCCTCAGGACCTGGGTTTGGGTATCTGTTCTTGGGGGTGAAACCCAAGGGGACTACAATCCCCCAAAGGGTTGCAAGCTCAACCTGAATCTTCTGTTCCTCAGAAGGGAAATCCTGCTGAAGCTGTAGCTTTAATTGCACCTCACGCCCCGCAGGACGCAGAGAGAGACGTGGAGGCTCTACGGCACCTTCCCAAGACACTTGCGCGCGAGAGGTGCCTTTGAACACAATTCGTGCTAGGGGGTCAAGAGCAGCTAGGCGTTCCACCTGTCGGAGCGCCTCTGCAACATCAGGAGCCACCACAGCAGACCTGTGGGCCACTAATTGAATACGTTGGTTCACGAGATCTCCTATAAGGGTGTCAATATCATAGCCACAATATCTATTTAGGGTTTCAAACCTACTACCCCATGCGTAGTAGTGATGCAAGGGAGGGCAACATGCCACGCAATGATAAAAACCGAGTCATCAACGCGGCCAAGGCCCAAGCGGCCATTGATCGAGCGGAGTACTTCAAATCCCCCGGTGCCACCCCCATGGGGTGGCGCGGTGGCCCCGCCACCGTAACCATTAACCGAAAGCGGCAAGCTTCTCGCAAAGCTTGCCGTCACCAAGGGTGACCCATGGCCTACCCATTCAACCTAGTGCGAACATTAGTTGAAGTGGCCACTGGCCACTTTCAGGCCCTTGACCGTGAGGGTCGATACCTATTCTCCCTCACAGAGACCGGTGCCCAAGATATAGTGGAGCTTGATCCCTACCGTGTTACCATTCAAAGTCTTTAAGAAAAAGAAGGCCCCTGAGTTTCCCCAGAGGCCTTCTTGGCTACCAATCTAACAATTTAGACGGTAGGATCTGTCGGTGTGCTCTCACTGACATTGTGCTTGAGAAGCATCTCCCAACCACCGATGGCAAGAACACCTGCAAGGATGCCTTCCACGACCGAGTCAGGGATTGGGTGTCCCATCACAAGAGCCGTTCCAGCCGAGCCTGCAAAGCCCAACCCAAAGGTCACCCATGGGACCACCTTAGCAGAGAAGGTGATCTTGGTGGTGAAGCGATTGACAAGGTAGACAAGAAGGGTCAACAGCAGACCCGCCGCCAAGGGGTACTGGCCCGTCTTGACTGCATCCACCATGGACACGACTACCTGAATGGCCTCGGCATCCGTAGTAGGAACAGTTGCAGCCTCAGTGTCTGAACCTGCATCAGCAGTGACTACAACCCCACCTGAGACCTCATCCTGAATGACAGCCACATCCGTGGAAGCATCCTCAACAGGAGCCGCAATCTCAGTTGCCATGTCCACAGGAGCTACAACCTCAGTTGCAGCGTCTTGGGCAAAGGCAGGGCTGGTCAGGAAACCAAGGCACAGCACTAGCGTAGCGAAGATATTAACCATCGAATTCCTCTCGATTACTTGATGGCGCGTGCAGATAGAAGAGCCTGTGCAATCTTGGCTTTAGTCCAAGAACTTGTCACAGAGACCCCTTCTGCAGTTGCCTGTGTTAGAATCTCCGCCTTGGAGAGGCGGAGAAGGTCATCCAAGGTTGCCTGAACGACCGTTGGGGATACGACATTCCCATTGCTGGGTGCCGAATTAAGCCCAGCCAGCTTCGTTCGAATGTCCTGTCGCTGCTCTGGAGTCAACGCAGGGTTCAACAAGGCATCCCGCAGCTGCTTCTGGTACCGCTGAAGATGCGGTCTACGAAGCGCCATGGGAATCTGACTGGAATGTAGAAATCTAGGCAAGAGACTACCTCACGTTGGTGGATAGATCTGGGAAGGGAAACACTGCAAGTGTTGTCCCCCCCATGTCAGGGGGGGTGCTGCCTGTGTTGTGCGCCAAGGGCAACCCCTCCAGACGATAGCGATCAACCGCCGCATACCCCTCCCCATAACCTGTTGGAGAGATCATGCCAACCAATGTCTGGCCAACATCACGTTCCACACCCTTCCCAAGGATGCCTTGCGTGAAGATCACCATTTGAATTTCATCCCCATGGCTTGTTGTACTGTTACCGGTGAACGCCGTCTCTGGGTAGTTGCGTACCAGCAAAGCCTTGCCTGCCAACACACCACCCTTGAGAACAGGATTAAAGTTTGCAGGTAGCGATCCCGCAGCCCAATCTACAGGACCCCCTGGAGTTGGGCCAGAGAGAACATACGCAGATCCACCACGGTAGACACGGAACCCCCGTGTACCTGTAGGACGCAATGACGAGTCATAGGCACCATAGCGGAGGACACTCCCATCGGCCTGTACCAACCAATGGCCTGCCCCACCTGTTAAACGGGTGTACTCCTTGCCATTGAGGAGAGGGGTGGCAAAGGACGTGACCTGCACACCCCCAGCAAAGGACTGGATTTGACCAGACCCATCCCGAAGAAGATCCTCCCCAAGGAAGTCAGAGTCCTGCAGCAGGATACCCAAAGGCAAGCGCTCGGATAGCCCTGCCACCTCAATGGGCCCAACTCCGGTCCCAGAGTTGCTCGGTAGGTCCACACCACCTGTCATGTAGGAAGACGTAGGAACGTGTGCAGCATCGGATAGGATTTGAAGCGCTGTAGGGGCATTGTGAGACACCCTAATCAGGTTGCCCTCTGCACCTACTGGATTTGCCACCAAGGGCACAGAAGCCCCTCCTAGGCTAGGCATTGCCTTGAGTACAGCCGTAAGCTCAACCTTGGCGTTGATAGCATTCCCAATGGAAACAGCCGTGAGAGACGCATCCAATCCCACCGCGAAATCCACACCTGCAGTCAAGGTCGTAGACACCCCTGTAGGGGAAACCACAGTGATAGCACTAGACCCCGTGAAAGCGGTGTTGTCAATCACTCCTAGAGTCAAGCGTGCATGGCTTGCATTGCCCCACTGACCCTGGCCAAAGGTCCTAGGGCACACCTGCCACAAGGGGTCGGTGCTGGAGAGAGGCACTCGGCTTGCTGCACTGAGGTCATTCACCACATGGCCAACATCCAAAGCTGTGCCTGCAAAGACAGGCCCACCCACCTTGCCCGTGCCAAGAGTCGTCCAGAAGTCAAGGCTGGCGAGCACCTGCAGAGGTCGTGCATTGGCCGTGGTGGGGATGGTGTTACCAGCACTGTCGAACTGTTGGATTGCATCCTGCAACCCAACCGCATTGGTTGAGCTGATCTGCCCATAACGGGCCTCATAGTCCGAAGTGGTGCGTGTAGCCCCATCACGGGTCATGTAGGGATCACCCTGATAAGGGATGCGGTTGTAGGCCACATACACCTTGTCGTTGATAGGGGCTGCAGTAGGGAGAACCATAGCGGCCCCCTCCAACTCTGCATCCGATCCACCACCAAAGGCACCCTTGTTAGCACGAGCTAGGATGTAGTTGTTCTTGTTGATGAACCCATCAGCAAAGCCGAACACTACCGCCTCAACAATGTACTCCAAGTCTTCAAAGACCTCTCCAGGGATGTATTCTCGAGAGAGACGGATATCCAAAGCATCCTCTGGAATGACATAGGTGTGGGAGTCTGCACGTCCTGTAAGGGCCTGCATTGCTGCATCCCCCTGCACAATGAACAGGGTCTGCTTATCCGCATCTGTCCGAAGAAGGTTTGCAGGAGGGTTCGTAACAGGGGTGATTCGGTTGGACCCAAAGGTCTGACCACCGGCTGCTTCCCAATCCCTACGATCATACACACCGTAGACACGAGCCACACCCATGTAGGGAGGCAACTGGATACCCTTCAACCCACGACCTAGGTCCGAGGAAACCACATTGGGATCCAAGTACAACCGAGACTGATAGGCATTGGTTCCAATGACAGGAATGGCACCCCACTCCCCATAGTCAAGACCACTGGAGAGTGTGCTTGTGGTCTGGAAGAGCATGGAATGCACACCCCCAGCACCTACGTTATCTGTGCCTCCCACCACGTTGAACTGCGGATCATTCTCATTGAGAGTGTCCACAAACAGGTGGTTCACACCCTGTAGGAAGGTTCCTGTCCCTAAGCCAGCCACATCCTTGAAGAAAGGAATATCCTGACGACCAAAGCGAGGCATGTGTTCCGGCGGCACCTCAAATACCGTGGCCAATCCCGCCGCGAAGATTGCCGCACCATCTACATTGTGGCCTGCCACATAGGTTGTGGGAATGGCCTGTCCGCTTGTCAGCGAGTACCTTGTCAAGGTCATTAGCTTATGCTGGTAGGGACGAATCATCAAGGTCTTTGACCCGGCATCCACAAAGACCTCAGCATCACGATCCTGTTCAGTGAACGAAACCGTCTGGCCACCATAGAGAGGGGCGTCAGGAGCATGGAGCCCTAGGCTAGAGAGACGGTTCCATGTCTGGATGTGCTCCAAGGGGAAGTCAAGATCTCCACTAGGCACCCCGGCTTGGGCGGGGAAAACCGTATCTAGCGCACCCCTTGCTTGACGGAGGTAACCAGACGCCGCATTGGGATTAGCCGCCACACGGAACACCTGAGACGCCACACGAGACAAACCACCACGACCCGGATGGTACATCAAAGATGTGTTCAACACAGCCTTAGACGCCACAGGAGAGGTCAAGAGACCATTCCAAGGGTTGCTGGTACCACCCACAGATCCTTCAAGGTCTGTGATGACCACACAGGCCGAAGCGCCCACTGCTCCATTGTTGACAGAACCAGAACCATCCTCACTATGGAGGTATTGCGAACGGACTTCAACAGAGATTCCCGTAGCAGAAACAAAGTCTGTTACGGTAGGAGCCACGAACTCCACACGGAGGCGACTAGAAGTTGTGGCGGACTTAGAGGTGTAGCCTACGGTGCCTGCACCTACAACTCGAACCACTCCATTATTTGTCGTGTTGACAGTGTCCCCCCATAAAACCAAGTACACCTCAGTAGAGGTTCCTGTGGAGTCCTGGCCGTTGTTGGTCAGCATGCCATACAGTGTTCGAGAGCCATGCAACAAGGGCTTTGCTACTGCCGTAGGGTCTGTAGCAAACTCACCGCCAGACAGGGAATACCAATCCCCAAGGGTGTCAAAGTTGACTCCTGGGAAATCCACTTCCCAATCCGCAAGGCTTGGACCAGACTCAGGGTAAACCGTGGCATTGGTGTTGATCAAATCCGCATTGAGCACCCCACCCAACACAATGAAGGGAGTCTCAAAGTTAGAAGCGGCCAGAGGATACATGGGACCTGGGTGGGCCGCACTGGCTTCTGTACCTGCGGCTGGGCTGGTGGCTCCTTCAGACAGGAAGCGAAGCTCAAAGGGTGTCTGCTTGCCTTGTGCAGTCACGCCTGCCCAATATTCGGCAGGGCCTACAAAACGGACAGCCTTAGTGCCAGGAGCACGGAAGGTGCCTCTAGCTCCACCGTTACCATCACTACCCCCCAGATTAAGGAAGATGGTGTCGCCGTTGTTCCACCCTGTTCCGTTAGACAGGAACCCACCGGGCAAAAACCCAGCACCCACACCCCACACCGTGCCCGCATCGTACCGGTTGACGAATCCCGGAGCCCCCCCAGAAGAAACAGCCGGATCATCTAGAAGCATAGTCACGTCAGATTGAAATGTGACTCCATCGGAGAATGTGGTGCGGATGCCATCAGGACCATCCAGAAAATCCACTTGGTTGTAGCCCGTAGCGCCAGAAGCATCTAGCATATCGACTTCTACAACCATCGTGCCTTGGGTGTCACCCGTACCCGACTGCTTGTAACTAGTACGCAGACCTCCCTGGAAGAGCTTGGTTAGGTTGTGCATCAACAAACGCTGAGCATCCCAATCTCCAAGGTTCACAGAACGCATTAGATTGTGGATGTCTGTATCCACAATCTGGTCTGCAAACAGACCATCGTGACGCCATGTGAAGAAGGACACTGTCGCCCCAGCATCATGTGGAACAGCCATGGTCCCATATCGACCACGACCACCAGAAGCTCTCACTGCCATGGTCGCGGGGCTGACACCTGTGTTCACCGAAGAGATAGAGAAGATCTCCCCATCGATCTGAAGGAAGACGCTGTCCCAATTCAAGGTGGCATTGTCAAGACCGGAACCCACAAGCCCATCCACCTGAATGTTGCCTGTAGCGGCCTCATCAATAGAAGACGTTAGGGTGGCAGTCCCCAGAACCTCAGTCCCTTCTGCAGGGTCGGTGTAGGATAAGGATGTGGGGTTACGATTAACAGCACCATTCTGGTTGGCATTGCCTCCAGGAGTGATGGACACAAAGGGGCTGCTATTCCTACGGAAGATTGCCCCTACAGGGATGGCATAAACATAACCATCCACAGTACCAAGGCTGCTTGTCGCCCCTGTACCTGCACGCCACAAACCGGAGTCACCGTTGACCGTTCCCATGTTAGTGAAGGAGAAGCCTGCTACAGGAGCCGAAGCGGTACCTTGAGCCAACACGTTAGGGTCATCAAGCCCATCAGGATAAGCCGCGAGGTTGACAGAACTCCCTAGGCCTGACCCGTGCCCAAAGACACGGAGGCGGTATTGTAGTTGGACTCGCAAAGTAGTCTCTGCCCCAATGAAGGGGTCTGCCAAATCATCCACAAGGTTGGTGCCACCGTACTTGGTGTTACCATACTTCCATAGGAGGCTAGCAGAGGGCTTGCTCACCGTTGAAGGGTTCGGTGCTACTAGAGCCTGCCAGACTTCCAAGAACACAAAGTCAATGCGAGAATCCGTGCTTGGGGGTGGGTAGAGGTCCACTCGGTTGGAGAGATCTCCCTCCGCTGTAGCGGTCCCTGTGACAGGAATCATCCACCCATTGACATTTGCCCATAGGGGGGCAGACCCCAACTTGAAGAAATTCGACCATGCGGGGTTGGTCTGAAACTCTCCTGAGGCCGTGGTAGGATCTACAAAGAAGCCAGAGTGAACGTTAGCCTCAAGAACCTTGGCCACCTGATCAGAAGCAATCTGACCGATCTGAGTCATCTCTGAATCTAGTGGGGGCATATCCGCTTGCCAAACAAGCGTTTGGAACTGGTGTTGTAGGGCCGAAAGAGTGCGAGAGACACCATTTCCAAAATTGTCAGCCATAGGGACTCCTACCAGTAGAGGGGTCATTTCTGGTGCCCCACCACCCTACCGATGTTTTAGATATAGGGCGGCTACCACACTAGAACAGAATGGCGTAGGCTGCTAGATAGATCTTGTTGCTTGAGGTGTTGACAAACCCAACCCGCAAGCTCGTGCCAAAGGCCACCAAGTCTGTGGGCTCCAATCGAGCGATTGGGAACCAAGTCACACCATCATCATTGGAAACGTACACAGCCAAGCCAGCGGGCTCAGGATCCGTCTCTGAGATGTTGTTGATGGAGGGTGTGTTCACCCCATTGTAGAGGCCATAGTTGCCATTGATATCTTGAGTGGTGCTGAACTCGAATAGGTGCCACCATAGCAACACCTCATCTGTACCCAAGCCACCTGTCACAGCGGTGATGTCAATCGTATTGGTGATCAACATCCCTGGTTGAACTGTGCCTACTCTATCATTAACTGGCAGGAGAGCTGTCCTACACGGTGCGGCTCCTACAGGAGCGGGCCCAGCCCCCCTTCCGGTTTGAACACGGGTAATCGGTGTTGCACCCCCAAGGGGTGCAACACCAGGTGTCGCGGATAGATCTAGGTCTGCAATGTCCGCATCCTCCAGGAGGTAATTCCAAGTGATATGGCTGTACATGGGGTACTGCGCTAGCAGTGCCTGTGCCATGAGAGCAGACATTGACCCGGAGTCCTGGGGAAGGACGTAGGAAGTGCTGTCCACAGTGACAGCGGCCCCATCTGGAACAGGTAGAGCAAACCGCCCATTGAACGGCTGGGCTTCACCCACATTGGGTGTCTTCTCCAGTTGCAACACATTGAAAGTGGAGATATCCACAATTAGTCGGCTCATCCAGCTCTCCCGTCTCAGTTTACCTGGAGCTATAGGGGAGATACCATATCCCTCTTTGGACAAATCGGGTAGGGGCATTTCTAAATTTAGTGGTTTCATCAGGGGATGGTGTTACGTCCTAGGACCATAGGAGACTTCCATGTGTGTGCACAACCAAAAGTGGGCCCATGACATTTGACTTTGGAGATGGTAACGGCCCTGTGTCCGCACATCGCCACCAGAACCCTGATGGTTCGGAAGGTGGCTGGGTAGCTGACACCGCTACCGTGGAACCTACTGTCTATGTTGGCAAGGATGCTAGGGTCTCTGATCAGGCTAGGGTCTCTGATCAGGCTAGGGTCTCTGATCAGGCTTGGGTCTACGGTTCGGCTTGGGTCTACGGTTCGGCTCAGGTCTATGGTTCGGCTTGGGTCTACGGTTCGGCTGTGGTCTACGGTTCGGCTGTGGTCTTTGGCAAGGCTAGGATCTTTGATCAGGCTAGGATCTTTGATCAGGCTAGGGTCTCTGATCAGGCTAGGGTCTCTGATCAGGCTGTGGTCTATGGTTCGGCTCAGGTCTTTGGTTCGGCTCAGGTCTACGGTTCGGCTCAGGTCTACGGTTCGGCTGTGGTCTATGGTTCAGCTTGGGTCTACGGTTCGGCTGTGGTCTATGGTTCGGCTAGGGTCTTTGGTTCAGCTTGGGTCTACGGTTCGGCTCAGGTCTTTGGTTCAGCTGTGGTCTTTGATTCGGCTGTGGTCTCAGGCAAGGCGTGGGTCTATGGTGAGGCTGTGATCTCTGGTTCGGCTCAGATCTCTGGTTCGGCTAGGATCACGTCTAGTGACGACTACGTCCACGGAGTGTGGAAGGGGCTTCCCTGGACATTGTCCAAGCAAGAGGATGCCACGATTGGTAAGGTTAATCTGGATGTTCCAGAGGCCTACTTGGATCTTATGGAAAGGGTCTATTGGGTGACTTCAAAACGCAAAAACCCCTCCGAATCTCTCCAGAAAGTGCTGCTTGCTTTAGAGCGGGACCTGACCTTGAGGCAAGAGCTCAAGGATTTCCTTTTAAGGGAAGATATTACAAAGATCAATTAGGGAGCTGATTTGAAGCGTTTTGTGTTTGACATGGAAACCGGGGACCCGGATGATGTGCTCACCCTGATCCTCCTCCTAGGACACCCGAAAGTTGATCTGTGTGCTGTCACAGTCACTCCAGGCACCCCACACCAAATTGGTATCGTCCGACACATACTTGAGAAGTTCGGCCGTAATATCCCCGTTGGTGCCTTCAACCTAGACCACATGAAAGCGCTTGGCACACCCGAAGAGCACTATGTCTCCTGTGTCTCTGGATGGCACTATAACTGGCTGGGAGAGGTGCCCCCATCTCGGGATGCCTCCCCTGGCTGGCAGGTTCTACATGACCACCTGAACCCATCTACGATGCTTCTCACTGGAGCACCCCTGAAGAACCTAGGAGAAGCTCTTCGACAAGCACCACCCCACCTCAGGTTTCCTTGGACCGCACAGGGGGGGTTTGTGGGAGAAGGTGTCGTACCTGCACACCTCCAGCTCGAAAAGTTCAAGGGAAGGCAGACCTGCCCGACCTACAACTTCAACGGGGATACTCCCTCTGCTCTGCTCTGCTAGCCATGGAACACCCGGCCCTCACTGAACGGCACTTCATCTCCAAGAATGTATGTCATGGGGTTGTCTATGACCATGAACTCCATGACAGCCTAACCCAATTTCTAGGGAAGATGGTTGATCAGGACTCACCACATGGACTGTCCTTGAATTTGATTCATTCGGGCATGAGCAAATACCTCCGCAAGCACCCTAGTGGCAAGGCGTTCCATGACCCCTTAGCCTCCTGCTGTGCCATCAACCCCTCTGTGGGCAGCATGTGGGCCAAGGTCCGCATGTTCAAGGAGAAAGGGGGGTGGGGTGCGGTGCTCGCAGAGCCTGATGACCCCCTTGCTGCAGAAGCTATCGTAGCCTACGACCGAGAGATTTTCATCCAGACCTTGTTTGGTCAAACGGAGGTTTCAAAATAGGGGTGGTTCCGAGTCAAAAGACGGGCATGCAGATCTCTACTCTGGTGGTGACGACTGCAGCGACAAGGACCCTCAACCCCCCCCAAAAAAAAGAGATCCCTAAGAAGGGGTTTCCGTCCACCCCTTCATCACGTCACCAATCCAGTAGCCCAAAAATAAAGGAAGAGCATGCTACCTGATACCCAAAAAAAGACTGGAAATCTACCTAATCACCTTTGAGGGACAGAATTCCCCCCTCCCCGCTGTATTCATCCCAGATGACTTTTTATGGCCCATAGAAGGGGAGACTTACTACGTTATTCCAGAATACATTGGCCGGGTGACATGTAGTAACTCTGTAAGTAAGTTACAAGCAATACGCACCCAAGAAAAACCAATAGGGCATGGTGATTGTACCGTGGAACTAACTGATGGTTGGGGGCACACAGACAAACACAATGTGGTCACCTTGGTCCCCTCTCCCGAAGGGACCACCCCTTCTTGGGAAGATTGGAAGCTTGCTTATAGTGCATGGGGTCCTTGCTGGATGAAAGATTTAGAACCCTTTACCAGTGCTAAACCTTGGCCCCCTCCCCGTTAGTGGTTTCAAGGACTACCTTTACTGCGTAGTAGAGGGGTGTCAATGGAGCCCCTCTATGCAAAATATCTCCCTACTGTTCCTCATTGCCTGCACCCCGGTGGAAGAATACCCCACCCAAAGCAGTGACACTGATACCGAGACCAAGTGGGTGAACCTCCCTAACATCGACGATGATGGTGATGGTCTCACCGAAGAGGAGGGTGACTGCAACGATGCTGACCCCTCCAGCTACCCCGGTGCCCCCGATCCCCTTGATGGCCTTGACCAGGACTGTGCAGGGGACCTAGATGGCCTTCAGGTAACGATGCTTAGTGAGGGCTATCCTAGCCTTGGCAGCACCCCCCTAGGCGTTTCTGTAGTGTTCTCTGGAATGACTGCTTCGTACATGTGGTCCTTTGGTGTGGTCTCCACCAACTCAACGGATCATCACGAAGATTGCCTGACCAACAATTGCTGGGTGCTTTCCAACACCTCGGGTTTGGAACAAGCCTTTGCAGGACACTTCAACCGCAACTTCGGGATGTCTGGATACTGGGGTGACCTTCCCAGTACCTCTTTTGACCTTGGACAATATGCGGAGGAATACACCTACATCTTGCGGTTCAACCACCCGGACCTGTGCTATGTCTGGGGTGTGGATGCCACCTACTACAGTGGTGAGGGGTGTGTTCTACTCCAGAACCAAAGTTGGCTCGAATGGAGTGGGGAGTATTCCCTGTACAAGATGATGGATCTCTTCTAAAAAACGTAGGGGTTTCAATGGATACCGTTCCTGCGTACTAGATGTGTAAAGAGAGGACCCAATGCAAAATCTATTTCTTCTTGCTCTCCTTGCCGCCTGCACCCCTGTGGACGGCCCCATTGACACCGCCTGTGACTGTGGTACGGATATCAACATGGACGAGACCCCATGTTGCGTGGACAACGACCAGGACGGCTACACCGAGAGTGAGGGTGATTGCGATGACAACCACACCTCTGTCAACCCCAGCGCAGCTGACAGTTTTGGTGACAACATCGACCAGAACTGCGACGGCGTGGACGGCATTGACAACGATCGTGACGGTTTCTCACAGGAAGATGACTGCAACGACAATGATGGCTCCATCTCTCCCGGTGCCAGCGAGGTCCCCTATGATGGCCTCGACAACGACTGCTCGGAGGAAACGGTGGACGATGACCTCGACCAGGACGGCTTTGTCCTCGAGGACGACTGCAATGACAACGACGCCACTATCTCCCCAGAGGGAATCGAGCAGATTGATGGCATTGACCAGAACTGCAACGAGGCAGACGGAGACAACCTCACTTTCACACTTGTGGTCTACAGTGAGGGGCCCTCCTTGTTTGTGGGGCATGACCCACGCCTGGCCAATCTGAGCCCCATCTGGCACTTTGGCTTCACCGATGGAATCTCCACTGACTGGATGTGTGCAGACCCCACCCAGGACAGTGTTTGCTTGAATCTTTATCGAAGAGGTAATAACGAGTACACTGGTGTGATCCCTACTGTGGATCTCTACACCTTCATTCTTTGGGCAGAAGATCAGTGCTACGTCGGAGGTTACAGCCCAAGCCTGTACGCAGGGTTGGGCTGTAACCTGCTGCCCAACCCCTAGTCAACAGGTTAAAGACTAGGTATCTAAGTTGTTGCCCGTGAGATCCTTGGATCCGCCAAAGAGCAGCCCAATAGTGCCCCAAGTTGCTACACCACCACCACCATGGCCTGACGTGGACTGATTACTTGACATAGTCAGGCTCGCATAACTGGGTTGCTCCCAACTTTGGATGCCCACAGCTGACAGTTTTAGGTCTGTGGTGGCGGTGCCACTCATAGCATTCCCCACCATCACGATGCCCTTGGCAGTGCCTGGGGTGGTGATATAGCCAGTAGCAATCTCAAACCCCACGCCACCACCTTGTCCCGTGTTGTGGCTGTAGTTGAAGTTGACGATGTCGCTCGACCCCACATTCCACCTGTACAGGGTGTTGGTCGTCAGGAGCGAAGCCACGGAGTTACCCTGAATGGACGTGTTCGTCTGGGGGGTCGATGACACAGCCCAGTGGACACCCGTCATGTTGACCCCAGTGATCGTGTTGTTGCCCACCAACACGCCCTTAAGTGACGTGACCGCGCCCAAATAGATGCCGTCCCCCATTGCCCCCGAGATGTTGTTGCCCGTCACATTGAGGTTGGAACAGCCACCACCGAAGTTCAGGTAGATTCCTGACTTGATGCTGCTTGCAGTGGAGAAGTTCCCTGTGGAGGCCACATGGTTATTCTCGACTGCGAAGTTAGACGGCCCTATTACGCCCCCCTCAATAAGGATGCCGTGCTGGCTTCCAACAACCCCGGTACCACCCGTGGTGTTGATCCTGTTGCCCTCTACACCCACACTGAAGGTGGTTGCAAAGAGGGCTAGGTCCAACCCAATCGCGGTGTTCTTCTGGCTTCGGATGGTGTTCCCGTTCACCACCATGCTCTGGATGTTCGCGGCATATGCCCCACGGGACACCAGGACACCCACACCGCCACAATTCAGCAGGGTGTTGCCCTGCACTGACAGGTTGGTGCCATCATCCCCAAGGTTCACCCACACGGTGCCAATGGCGTCATTGTCCAGACTCGTGGCGCAGTTGTAGAACTGGTTATCCTGCACTGACAAGTTCAAGAGAGGTGCCCGAGTTCCCACATACAGCGTGCTCGTGGTGTTGTTCGAGGCGCAGTTGTAGAATTGGTTATCCTTGAAGACCATATCCAGCATGTCTGAAGAGGTCGAAGCCCCTCCGGCACCCAGGATCACGTTGAGCCCCACGAGAGCCATATCCTGGAAGGTATTGCCGTTGATGTACCACTGGTTTGAAACGCTATTGGTGTCCTGCACTGACAAGTGCAAGCCGTATTCGGCCGAAGCGTTGAATTGGTTGTTTGTGATGTGGAGGTCCCGGAGGCTGTAGCCTCCACTGTGGAACATCCGAACACCCTTACCTGAAGCCACGGCGGACTCAAAGATGTTGTTGTTGATGTGCCAGCCTGAGCTATAGTTGGTCGTTAGGACGCCAGCGTAGCCCACCTGAATGCTCGCAGCCCAGACGGCACCAAGAGACGAGAAGATGTTCTCGGCTGCAAGGAAGTTGGTCAATGTCCCTTGCAGGAACACATACAGGGGCTCGTGGTCCGTGGTGTTGATTGTGTTCCCTGAGATCTCTAACCCATCAGCACCCGTCTCCGTGGCAACAGAGAGCAGAGAGGTCAGGTAGATGCCATAACCATTGAGCACACCCGTGGTCTCGGCGTCCCTGTGGCCAATGCTGTTCCTGTTGACACGAAGATACTTGAACTCCACATCGGTGCTGCGGAGTGCGATGCCTGAGCCCGTGGTTCCCAGATCCTGGGAACTCGCGATGGTGTTATCCAAGATATCAATCCGGGCCAGTGCTGATGCCCCCACAGCGGTATCGTCCACACCAATGCCACAGCTATCCGCCACCACACCATACTCTGAAATGTGATTGTGGCTCATGGACCAATCTCGGATCACCACCGCAGTAGCCCCTGTGATAGTGGTGGCGTAAATGCCAGACCGCTGTGCGCCTTGGATAGAGTTCTCGCTGACGACCCAGCGATTCACTCCACCGCTCCGCTCACCCCGGACCAGGATGCCGTGAGCCCCGGTCGTGGTGATGCTATTGCCAAGGAGCTTTACCTCATTCAGGTATGCGGGGTCGCTAGTGGCGTTTGCTTCTAGCGATAGGGCGATGCCAGCACTAGCCACAGCACCAGCACTGGCCACATTGTCCAGCTGGTTATCCGCCAGCAAGAGGTTCGTGCCCGTGGCCCCTTCGATTGCCCGCATCCAGATGCCGGTTCCCCGAGTGCTTCGCACCTGGTTTGCCACTACCTGGACGTTGGTCATCGTGTGGAACACGGTGCCTGCATCGGTGCCTCGGTCCACTACGACGTGAATCCCATTGAGCCCAGTACCGTTGCCTGCCAATGCAGGGGAGGTTTGCCATGTGACCTTGTTTGCCACCACTTGAAAATCCGTGGTGGCAAACAAGGTCGAGCTGGTGCCTGACGATTGCTGCTGGACCACAATGCCATAGTTCTCTCCCAGGTTGGAGGCCATGCTATCCTTCACCTGGTTGTTCTGTACAGACACTGCATCGCAGTTGCGCAGGAAGACTCCCTTAGATTGAGAGTCCACAATAGCGCCACCCAAGGTGGGGAAGGACTCCACGGCGGAGTCATTGAGGAGAATGCCCATACGGTAGAGGTTGTTGCCCTCCACCTGACAGTTGGTACCAAACTCGATACCCACCCCACAGGCTCCCCCACCCACAAATGTGTCAGGGACACCACCGGATAAGTCTTGAGCCACACCACAGTGGTGTACCGTGTTGTTCACCACAGAAGCTTGCTTAATGGGATGATCCAGCAACCCATGGAGAGTAATGCCCATCGTGGAACGAGAGATGTTGTTCCCCGAGATGTTGATCTGGGAGATGGGATTCGTACCAACCCCCTGCATCCAGATGCCACGGGCAGTCGGGTTGTAGGGATCTGCAGACAGGTAGTTATCAATGGTGTTACATGACACAACCACATCTCGCATATGACCTGTCAGATACACCCCTGACAGGGTGCAATTGCTGATGGTGTTGTTGTTTACGGAAAGTGCCCGTACTAGAGTAAAGGTGCCACCTGTAGAAGCAACACCATAGGACATCATAGATCCGCCATTGATGGTGTTACCCTCGACACGGACATCCATACATCCACCACCAACACGCACGCCCACAGGAGAACCCTCAATGAGATTCTCTGCCACCTTGGAGTAAGAGGCAGCGGCAAGCTCAACCCCGTTACCAAGACCTCCAGTCGGGTTGTAGAAGTCCTGGATGGTGTTGCCAATAGCTTGACAGCGGGTGCCACCCAAAAGAATGCCAACGGGAGTCCCTGTTACCCACACGGTACGAAGGTTGCGTACCGTACAACCCACCACAGAGGCATTTACAGCTGCCGCACAGTAAATGCCATAAAGACCACGGGTAACATCCGTAACGACCTCACAGCCCTCAATACGTGAACGCGGAGCAGGTGTGGTGATACCAATTGCTACGTTGGTGAAAGTACAGCCTGAAACAAGAAGCCCTGTGGCAGCCCCCGAAGCCTCCAAACCTGCAGAAGTGGTGTCTACAATGGTCCCAAGCACCTTGGCATTGGTAGCAGACGTGGTAAGGTAAAGACCTCGACCGGAATTGTCCGCTGTGTTCAAGAATGAAAAGATAGTGCTGTTGGAGACAGTAGTGTTGGCCCCAAGCACATAGATGCCTACCAGTGCTTCACCACCAGCAAACACCGTGCGATTATTCTGGACGTGACAACCCTGAATTGTGACATTGCTTCCCGTGGTGTACAAACCATATCGACCAGAGGTCGTATCCGTGGACACTGTGCAGTTGGACACAACCAAACGATCACAAGCCCCCACAGTCACCAACCCATCCAGACAGCCATTCAGTGGCGTGTTGGTCACACGAGAGTCGATTGCCGTGGCAGTTAGGTAAGCCCCAATAGCGCAATCCCCAATGAAGGAATCCGTAACTCGAGTGTGGCCTTCGATGGTACGCACACCATAGCCATTGCCTGTTGTGCGATTCCAGAATCCTGTTGTGCTACTACCCGTGATTTGAGCACCCTCCGTAGAGGTAGTGGCAGCGGCATCAATGCCTACAGGGGTTTCCCCTGTCCACACGGTGCGTGTACAGGTAAAGGTGCAACCTTGAATGATGGCACCTACACCTGTAGAGTACAAGCCTGTAACGCCTGTGGCAGAATCCACATCCACGCGGATGCTCTTAAAGGAGCCGCGTGTTGCACTGGAGTTAATGCCTGCGATGCAACCAGAGATTGCAGAATCTGATATGGTCTGATCTACACCCTGAAGAAAGATGCCTGTGTCGTATCCCGTGATACGAACCCCTTGTACAACCGAGTTGCTGCCCGCACCGGAAGAAGCCAGGAACAAACCAGTATTGCCCCCTCCTGGACCTGTGACTTGGCAGTTAACCATCCACAGTTGGTCTGTAACAACGGACTGAACCCCAAGGGTTTGAGTCTGGATAGCGCACCCTTGGATACGAAGGTTTTGTCCAGACGTGTGGTAAACACCTGTGTCCCATGTCCCGGTGCCAGGGATGATCCTACAATCTTCAACCACCACACGATCTGCCGCAACACCCAAGGCAGTTGACGTAGCATTGTTGGACACAAAGTTGATGTTACGGATCTTCACATCCGATTGGTTCACCTGAAGCAGGGGAGATACAACCCCACCTGTTACTAGGGTTGCACCCCCATCGCCTTCCAGAATCAATCCTGCAACAGGAACCGTCAAGGTAGCGGAGATGGTGTGACTCCCTCGCACCTGAACTCGGTAGTTCTCAACCTGATTGGCCCCACCTGTCCCACCATACATGGTGATCCACATGAAGGCGGCTGCAAGAGACTCAAAGGCCCCTTCAGCATTGCGGTCACTAGCACCACCAGAGGCTCGCACGGTGAAAGAAGGCTTGCGGTTGCTGTCCAGAATGAAGAGACGAGCATCCGTTGCAGAGGCTACCACACCACCTGACGTGACCAACTGTGCAAATACAACAGGATCATTCGTCAAGGCTGGGGGGGTGAGGGAAACGGACAGAGCACTGGTAGTAGGGTTGTAGTAGACGTATTGTGTCTGGTTGTTGCTGAGCACAACTGAAAGCCCAGTGAGGGTGCGTTCT
>Ga0210044_10002114_pt1 | contig 29882 bp, 22 predicted proteins | sample CryGey13umfilter_2_FD_183959 | JGI IMG/M metagenome (GOLD analysis project Ga0210044, IMG submission 183959) | Groundwater microbial communities from aquifer in Utah, USA - Crystal Geyser 4/9/14 3 um filter (SPAdes) (version 2) | ecosystem: Environmental > Aquatic > Deep subsurface >... | reverse complement strand
CAGGCTTCGTTCTCCGACTTCGGCGATTGGCTTGACGTCGCAGCGCCCGGCGTCGATATTCTCTCATGCTTCAAGGGCGGCGTCTCTTCATACACGAATATGTCGGGAACGAGCATGGCCTCTCCGCATTGCGCGGGTCTCGTCGCCCTTTTGTATTCCGTCAACCCGAATCTCTCTCCGCAGAATGTCCGCGATCTTCTGCAACAGAATGCCTTGGACCTTGGTAATCCCGGATTTGACATCATCTACGGGTGGGGGCGAATCGACGCAGCTGCAACCGTCGCCGCCGTCGGCGGTCCGACCGATTGTCTGACCCTTTCCCTCGATCAACTCGTCGCCGGGCAGACTTCGAATTGGACCGTGACCGGCGGAGCGGAAGGCGAGAAAATCGCTGTTGTTTATGGTTTCAATAACATCCCGCAAAACGTTAACAACCTGTTCGGATTCTGCGCCACCTTCGGTTTCAACGGCGTCAATCAGAGCCGACTCGTCGCACCGATGAAGGCGACCGTCGGGGGGCAAGCGGAATTCACGAAATTGATTCCCGGCAACCTCGCTGGTCTTTCCGTCCGATTTCAGTCGGCGCAACAGAACACCTGCCCGGATGAATGTGTCTCAAATATTATCGACGCCGTGGTGCAATAACGACATCACACACGATTCGATGAGTCTCGGAATGTGAATCACTACACCTCGCTTCGCCCGACGGCGTGGCGGGGTCTTTTGGTTAAACTTGATCAGAAACATGCCGCAAGATCTCTTCCCAAGCGCTACGGACATGGCGCTCCTGCGTGTTCATCTGCGCCGGGCAAAACCGCAGTACATATCGCCCCCCGATTTTCGTGTGCGTGATAAAGATTCTCCCCGCATCATTAATCCGTTGAAGCAGATTATCGTTCATGGCATCATCACCTTTCACACGAAAGCAGACAAGATTCAATCGGCACGAAATCAATTCAAATCGCCCGTCCGCTCTTACCAATTTCGCAAACAACTCCGCCAGACGAACATGCTCACGAATATGAGATCGCAATCCGTTCAATCCAAACGACCGCAAAACAAACCATAACTTGAGCGCCCGGAAACGTCTTCCCAACGGCACATGCCAATCACGATAATTAATCACATCATCCGCCTGCTTGGCCCGCAAATATTCGGGCATGATGGACAGCGTTCGTACCAGCCGCTCCGGCCTGCGCACATACATGACATCACAATCAAAATTCGTAAGCAGCCATTTGTGCGGGTTGAAACAGTATGAATCCGCAAACTCCAACCCGTCCGCCAAGGCTTGATATTCCGGACAAATAAGAGCGCTCCCCGCCATGGCACCGTCCACGTGAAACCAGACACCGTACCTTCGACAAACTTCGCCGATCGCTCTCAACGGATCCACCGCAAGGGAGGAGGTCGTACCGAGTGTTGCATTCACTATCGCAGGTAAAATCCCCTTCGCAGTATCTTCACGAATCACCTGTTCAAGCATTTCAGCATTCATCGCGCATACTTCGTCACTCTCAATCACCCGAACGTATTCTCTTCCGATACCCGCGATCTTTGCGCCTTTCTCAATTGAAGAATGCGCCTGATCCGATACATAAACTGCGGTTGCACTTTCGCCGCTCAATCCCGATTCGTTCCCATTCCATTCGAGCGCCTGCTCCCGCCCGCACAGTATCGCGCATAATGAGGCACTCGAAGCCGTATCCTGAATGACCCCCGCACCTTTGAAAAAACTCGGCAATCCCATCGCATCAACGAGCAGATCAAGCACATGAGTTTCCAACTCCGTCGCCGCTGGGCTCGTCGACCACAGCATCCCGTTCACGCCGAGTCCCGCCGACAAGAATTCACCGAGGATCGACGGATACGAAACATTAGCCGGAAAATATCCGAAGAAATTCGGCGATTGCCAGTGTGTAACACCCGGCATAATCTGCTTCTCGAAATCCTTCCATATCCGATTCCAAGTCTCGCCTTGCTCCGGAATCTCGTTCGCAAGCGATGCACGAACCTCACCCGGCTCAATTTGTGCAAGTACCGGATACCGCTCCGCATTTTCCAAATAATCCGCGATCCAGTCAACCATTGCATGCCCTGCGGCGCAGAACATTTCCGCATTCATGGTGCCGCATGACTCAATCTTTCGATTCCCATCTGCATTCTCGTTCATTTCATTGAAACCTCGCGACCACACACCGAATCAAACGACCGCCATCTCACAAACATCTCCGTTCGATGCAACGGCCTATCGTATCGCACGAAAACCAATTCCTCCCGCGGAAAAAGCAGACCACGAAGCATGAATTCGAACCAATCACCCAATCGTCTTGCAGTCGAGCGATCCAAAGAGCACCGTCAGCTCGCTCTTTTAGCGCTTCTTTTGCTCGTACCCACGCCCTCCATCGGTACCTTCTTCTCGATGGTGCTCGATCTCGGAACACTCGGTCAGATGGTCTACGCGCTGAGCAAACTCTGGCTCGTACTGTTCCCGCTGGGCTGGCTCTTCTTCGTTGAGAAGGGACACTGGTCATTCTCCATGCCGAATCGAGGCGGATTCCTCACCGCCGCCATTTTCGGAATCGTTATCAGCATCATCATCCTTCTCGCTTACCGCGTCTTCGCCTCCACCCTCATCGACCCAGAGTTGCTTCAGCAAACAATACAAAAGAATCAACTTGACGTGACTTGGCGATTTGTCGCCCTCTCCATCTACCTCATTACCGTCAACTCGCTCCTCGAAGAATTTGTCTGGCGATGGTTCGTTTTCAAAAAATGCGAAGCGTTCCTGCCCGGATTCGCAGCCGTCCTCACCTCCGCCGCCTTCTTCACCTTCCATCACATCATCGCCCTCCGCGCACAAATGCCATGGACCGCCACCATCCTGTGCTCGCTCGGCGTGTTCGTCGGCGGGTCCGTCTGGTCATGGTGCTACCTGCGCTACCGCTCAATCTGGCCCGGCTACCTTTGTCACGCCATCGTCGATCTCGCCATACTCGCCATCGCTTATCACCTCATCTTCATGACACCTGCCGCACCATAAACCGCCAATCAACTCACTTACTCGAAACACCATGAACAACCCGCCCCCATCATTCTTTCAGACTCTTCGTGATATCGATGTATCGATCGAACCGCAGCATATTGAGCAGTTCTCACGCTTCCTCGATCTCCTTGATGAAGCCAACCAGCAGTTCAATCTCACCGCCATTCGCAATCGTGAGGATGCCTGGGAACGACACATCCTCGACTCTCTCACCCTCGTGCCCCTCCTCGAAACGCTTGCGTCAAGCGCGCAATCAAACCCCGAAGAGCCGGTTCGAATCGCAGACGTCGGCTCAGGCGGCGGACTCCCAGCAATCCCCCTTGCCATCATGCTCCCTCGGTTTCACTTCGCCCTGATCGAATCCACCGGCAAGAAAGCAAATTTCCTCACTAACATCGCCAACGCATTCGCACTCAACAACATCACCGTCGTCAACGATCGTGCCGAGGCAGTCGGAAAATCCCGATCAACCTGCCGCGAACATTTCAATTTCGTCACCGCACGAGCCGTCGACAAACTCCCCACGCTACTTGAAATCACGGTCCCGCTCCTCAAAGTAGCCGGCTACGCGCTCCTCATCAAAGGGCAGAAGGCGCAGGATGAACTCAAACAATCCCAACGCGCGGCACAAACCCTCGGCGCTGCGCACGTCGATACCGTCCCCACTCCCACCGGTCAAATCGTTATCTTCGAAAAGGAATCCCCGACCCCCAAACCATATCCCCGACCACGGGGTGAACCAAAACGTAACCCACTTTAATCGATTTTGCTATTTCTCATCGCGATTCACAATCTGTGCAAAAAGCGGCAGAAGTTCTTGTTCAATCACACTATCCCATGACATCAATTGAGCGCATCGATGACCGGCTTCAATCAGTTGGTTGCGATCATCGTCCGTTTGCGGTAGCGATCTGAACAGTCGATCCGCCATGCGGTGCGCCACCCGCTCTTCAACCTCGTTCCGCTCCTCCCGAGTCATCTTCAGAATGTCCGATTTCGCTTCCGAGGTTTCATGACCATTCAAATCGGTGTAATCCGCCACGAGGACACACGGACAATCCCTTTCATTCGCCCCCATTCGACCTAATACATGACGCCACGACGCAACGCATCCGCAAACCGAACTCGGAACGCAAATCGCACCCGCACCCAACGGCTCAAACTGTGCAATCCCGAACGGCTCGTACACCGATTGCCCGAACTCGACATCCGTCGCTCGTCGAAGGTCCGTAAACGTCATTCCCTCCGGGACCGATGACCCAATCAGATCACGTGACCATCCGAATTGATTCACGAGTACACACTGAACATGCTTGAATGTCCTGTTGAACGGCTCGATCATCGAAAAAATCCCAGTCTCCGGCCCAACCAGATCGGGATACCCCGCGCGATGAACACGAGGCCAACCGTATGTTTTCGACATTTGATCAACCTGCTCACGACTGCGAGGAGGCGCCCCGCATGTCAATATCATCAGAACCGCCGTCCGGTTTCGTTCTGCAAGCATCGGTTCCATCGCCCCCGCGACTTTCAAATCACGCCACAACCCCTTGGATATCACTGGTCTCGCCACATGAGTCACCAGATAATCCGGACGACTACCCACCACCGCCTGCGCCCATGAAGCCAGCATTTCCCGACTTTGTTTCTTCGACTCGGGCGTCGTCGGAATCTCCGGAATGCCGTTGTAGACAATCTGAACATTTCCATTCTTTGTCTCGCTGTTGAGAAACTGCATCTCGTGGCTCGTCGGATCTCCCACCGCTGCAATTGCATCCAGATGATGCGCGCGGGAGATCAACTCATGCCGCATATTACCTGACTGATCCCCGAACACATCCTCCACGAAAAGACCCCGCTTTGATTCCCTTCGCAGAATATTATAAAACGCGCAGTCGTGCCCCGGATGTTCTTCGACAATCTTCCGAGCGGTAGCGCATTCGTGGGCATAAAACACCGTGCGAAAATACGGCCCGCCGTCAAGCACGGTCTTCAGCGCCGTACACATCCCCATGAATTCGTGGCTGATCACGATGCACGGCAGTTCGTCTTCGTCAATGATCGCCGACAACCCGTAAAACGCCGGCTCTGCAATTCGACAATATTCCTCAAACCCCCAGTCGTGCTCAAATCGGGCTGCATCAATCCCGAAGGAAGTCCACAATCGACTCTTGAAATCATTGAGCGGCCCGCGTGCCGGATTCGAAACATCAAACAAAAGCACTTCCGCTTCGCCTGATCGCCCCGTCCCCTCATCAACGAATACACGACTACCGAACGAAATCCCCACGCCGTACGCTCGCTCAATCGGATGAAATATCCGTGCAAGCCCCTTCGTATCGATACCATCGGGAGTGCTGTAAAAAACCGTGCCGTGCTCACCGAAGCGCCGCAATGGAGATTCAAAATGGTGCCCGCCCATCGGACCAACCAGAATCGAACGCCCGACCGCCTTCTGATAGACGGGGCTACTCATCATCCCTTCCAGAACCGTCCCGATCCCTCCGACTTTTTCGACGGCTTCGTGAGTAACGTGCGCTACGGTGTACGGGCGAGGATGAGTCATGAAGAGACGAGGTCACTTTCTTGCAGATCGGTATTAACATTGATTAATTGTGGAATACGCGAAGAAACGGAAATATTCAATCGGTGTAAATCCCTTGCGCTTTCGAGCAATCCTATTGCATGTGCATCAATCAATACGGTCGGGTACATGAGTTCACACATCACGTGGTCGGGTTCCTCTCTGCGTCATACGCATGGGTGCGAGCGTACCGCCGATCATCCCTTCCAGCCAAATTTCGTCAAGGTCCTGGTCATCCGTTGCCTTGCGCATCAGAAAATAGATCACGGTCTGCGCCGAGCAAATATAACTCACGACAACCCCCGCAATCACACCCACGACGACCGTGCGCCACAATGAAATCACCGTCGCCGCCACCCCGGTCGTTCCGCTCAACAGATCATCGCCCGAATCCGCAGCGAACGCAAATATATCCCGCCCCGCATAGTCAGCAAGATCGGACGACAGAAAAAACTGCGCGCCTGCTGAAGTAAATCGGATGGTTTCAGTCGCAATAAACGCCACCACGGTCATCACCACGAGTCCCAGCAAAATCGCCAACGCCAAATACCACACGAAATGCAGCGGGCGATTCTTAATGTATGAAAATCCTCTCGCCAGCGCATCCGGCGCGTCCGCCGACTCAACTGCAACCGCCGGAACGAACAAGATCGAACCGAGCACGGTCAGAACCAGAACGGACACGGCGAGGAACGATCCGAACAACGCAGCCCCGTAAAGAATCGAAGCAACAATGTCCAGACCGGGTACGAGCAGAAGCATTCCAGCCACAGCGAGTAGCAAGAACGCCGAACCGACCAGCACCAGCGGAAGCAGGAACGCGCTTACGGAACTCAGCCAATGCCGAAGCGAGAATGTCAGAGCCTCGGTCCACGGTATTTGCTGTTTGAGAGCAAAATCACACGCCGCTGACCGGCAGATCATTCCCGATCCTGCACACCAAACAACCAGAATCCATGCACCGAACAGGAACAGGTAAGCCGGATCGACCGTACGAAAATGATCAACAAGTCGAAAGGGAATCAAAACGACTCGCGCAACTGCCGCCAGCGGCGCACCGGCCAGCAATTCATCCTCTCCCGCGGAGATGTGAAAGGCTATGATTTCCTTGGTCTGTTCGAAACTCACCGCATTGATCGAACCCTGCATTGCTCCATGAATCAGCGTCGAATCAACGCCGATGTCACGACTCGGTGCAGAAAAGACAAGATCCCACAACGAGCCGCTCACCATCAGAACAATCATCACCATCAGACCCATGACGATCCGATTCGGCTGTAACCCGATTGATGCCGCACGCGCCATTTGCGGAAAAAGTATCAGGCGACTCCAAGAAACCGAGTCGACACTCACGTGTTGCGAAGGATGATTTTCGGATACGCGATATTCTTCCATCACCACCCTCGGTATCCAGGAGAAACAAAAAACACTTGCCAACGGTCCATATTATAACGCCGCTCTTCGCCCTCGCTCGAATCGGCCACCCAAATCCGAAGCGAAGTCCGGCGCTCGTCCCGGTTCATGCGACCATGCAAATCTTCGAGGTTTAGGCGATATCGACATGTCCCGCAAATGGAATCGGGTGACCTCCTTCGTCAACCGCCACAAACGTCATCGTCGCTTCCGTGACCTCGACGCACTCGCCGCAATCGAACCGCTCCGCGATGACCAGCACATCCACCGTCACACTCGTCGTACCTTTCCGTTCCGTTCGAGTATAAAAGCTGACCGTATCGCCGACTTGTACCGGGGCATGGAAAATGACTTCGTTCACGGAAACAGTAACCCATCGGTGATTGCCGTGTTTCCGTGCCTCCACGTAACCCGCCTGGTCGAGATAACTGAGAATGACGCCGCCGAATACTGTTCCGTAATTATTGGTGTCCTTCGGCATCGCAATCACGCGCAGCGAAGGCATGGTCGCAAATCCGTCAGGCGAGGCACACGCAGTCGAATCCTCCCTGCATTTCCTGGGTCGCTCCTCGTTGCTCATCCCGTTGGTCTCCTTCGTGCCCAGCCAGACGAATGATCCGCGGAAACGGAATTCCGCCGCATTTTCATCAAGCAATTTCGATACGCGGGTCGACCCATCGATACATTACATCAACGACCAGATTGAACACAATCAACATCGTCGAATAGGTCAGTACGATGCCCATAATGACGAAGATATCCTTGTTAAGGACCGAATTCACGAAATGCTGTCCGATCCCCGGCACATTAAAGACCTTCTCCACGACGAATGACCCCGTCATCACCGCGGCCGCAGCTGGACCGAGGAAACTCAGCACCGGCAAAAACGCAACCTTCAAAGCGTGTCGTAACACTACCCGGTACTCGGGCACCCCCTTGGCGCGCGCTGTGCGAATGTAATCCTCGCCGAGCGTATCAATCATGCCGAGGCGCGTCAGCCGGGCAATATACGCAGCAATGGGAAGCGATAACGTCAAAGCAGGCAGAAAAACATCGCCGAACGATCCCCAACCCCCAATGCGGAAAACAGGAAACCGCACCGCAAGAATAATCAACAGCACGGTCCCGATGACAAACGACGGCAGACTGATACCCACCAGTGCGATCATCAGTGAGCCGAAATCAAGTATGCCGCCCGGCTTCACCGCCCCGATCACTCCTGCGGTCAAGCCGATCACCAGCGCCAGAATAATCGCCGCCATACCGAGAACCATGCTCACCGGAAGCGTTCCCCCGATGAGTTCATTCACCGACCAATCCTGGTACTGAAGGCACGGCCCGAAATTGACCACACGATCACTTTCCCCCGCAACATACGCAATCCCGGTTACATTCTTCAAATACGAAAAATAAAAGGTCGTTGGGCTGTCCAATTTGTATTGCGCCTTCATCGCCTCAACGATCGCTTCAGGGGGCTTTCGGTCCTCTCGCTCCAGAGGATTCCCCGGAATCATCCACGCCAGCGCAAACGTCACCGTATAAATTGCAAGGAGAATGAAGGGGAGTTGAATAAGTCGGCGAATGATCATGGCCGTCATTTCACCACCTCCAATTCCCAAAGATATTGCGTCAAGCGCGGATGCGTGCTAACGCCTCGCAGTTTGCCGGGTCTGAACATGTAAACCGTTACCCGGTGAAAAAGCGGAAGAAGCGGGAGTTGGTCATCAACGATAATCGCCTCCGCCTCCTCAAGCATGCGCATCCGTTTGTCGGGGTCAGGCTCTCGATCCGAGCGTGCCATCAAGTCGTCAAATGATTGATTCTGATAATTGCGATCATTGTTGTTGTTGGTGGATCGGCACAAATCCAGAAACGTCGTGGGGTCTCCGTAATCACCGAACCAGTTAGCACGCGAAACGACGAAATTGTGCTTCTTCAAATCGTCTGCAAAAACCTTCGATTCCTTAATTGAAATGCTCGTGCGGACGTGAAGTTCACGTTCCCACATCGCGGAAATTGCCTGCGCAATCCCCTCATGACCGCCTCCCGAACTAATCAGAATCTCAACATTTGGAAACATTCGGCCCGTTTCATCCTCAACGATCCCATCATCATTCCGATCGACCCAACCGACCTCAGAGAGGAGTCTCCGCGATTCATCCGGATCGAACCCGACGCCCGACGGACTCTTGAATCCCGGAATTGAACCAGGCGGGATGAACGTCGACGCCACCGGCTGATTCATGCGCGTCACCTGCTCGACGATATCCTTCTTGTTGACCGCCATCGCAAATGCTCGCCGAACCCGGGCGTCATGAAACGGATTCGCCGAGCCGTCGTTGAAATTCTCCGAACAATTGAAATTGAAAAAATAGGTCCCGTATGCAGGGAACGAATGAATGTCGGTACGTTCACCCGGGAGCGCTGGCGATTCAGCAACTAATTGCGCCATCACCTGATCGTAACCGAGGTAGGGATCATTCGCGCGACTCCCGTATTTTCGATCAAAATCTTTCTCCCCCAATCGACCGCGCAATTCCTCAATGAATTCCGCGCGCAACGTATCGTATCTCGCCTGATTCCGCTCCATATATCGCCGATGTTGTGCAAGCATGTCCGCCCGATACGAAACTCCGCTGACATCGCTCAACCAGTCGATCGACCCGCTATCGAACGCGAGTACCGAAGTCGAAGGGTCTTCAATCGAAACCGACAAAACCGAATCCGACACCACGCGATCCGGATCCCAGAAATACAGGTTGCGCTCCAGCCGAAGATCACGCTTGTACCGCCAAAGCGCAATCACATACGGACCGTTACAAACCAAGAACGGCGGCTTGGTCCATCCGAACTGCTGCTCAATGGCCCCGGTGTCGCCGTCCACCCGTACCCATTGCTCAACCGTCCCTTTGTGAACCGGATAGAATACGGGAAAAGCAAACAAGTCAAGAATGTACGGCGTTGGTCGCTCAAGCGTCACTTCAAGCGTGAAATCATCAATTGCCCGTATCCCGACCATCTCCAAAAACAATCGATCGGTTTCGTCACGAAGCGCGTGAGCCGCCCCGTCCGTTCGTTCCGACTCAGGCCGATTCTTGTATTCATCGAGAAGAGCCGATCGCTTCTCAAAGAATGCTTCGCCGTTCTTGATTCGAAAAAACAAGTCGGTGTAATCCGCCGCCGAGTCCGGCAGAAGTGCTCTTTCCCATGAATAAATAAAATCACCCGTCGTAACCGGATCTCCATTCGACCACTTCGCATTTTCTCTCAAATGAAAAGTGTAAACCGTCGCATCCTCTGACACCTCCCAAGACTGAGCAATCGACGGCTCAATCGTAAAGGTGTCGTTGTCCCACCGCACCAGCCCCTCGTAAATGTTGTACGCAATTCGAAAATCCTGAAGCCAACTCATCCGCTGCGGATCGAGCGTATGAACCTCTCCGCGATTCACGAAAACAAGGTCCGCCGGCTCCTGCGGCTTGTCCAAGAAGATGGCGATGAAAAGGATGCCGATCAGAATAATGACGGGTAACGCGATTTTGAACATGGCGAAAAAAGAATAGGCCCTAAATCCGCCCAATCCCGAAATCAGGAAATTGACCCCGCCGACAACCGCTGAGAGGCATCGACCTCACAAGCCCGGCACGCAGCCGTCTCAATGATCACCGATCTGCCGTCTCGATGATCACCGTACTACTACTTTGCTTAAATATTCCCTACCCGTCCAGCAAATTATCAAATGAGCCGACGGGAAAGCCGAAACTTCGGTTGCCGTATACAGGACCGCTCGGCGTCAGCCAGAACGATTTAAGCGAATTCTCCGCAATCTGGTAATTCCCCGCATTGAACGCCATCGATACCGCTTTTCGCTGGTTCTGACTTACCCCGGGAATCGAATCCAGGCGACACACGACGTCAATGAGATTCTCCGCTCCCTGAACAAGATCCGCATACGCCTGCCGATTCATCTCAGTTACCGCCCCGCGCTTGCCGTCGACGATCGCGAGTTGGAGCGCCATGACGCCGGTCTGAACAAGCGCTTTCTCCTGCTCCATTAGATCCCCGCCTTGGCCAAGGAGACTGATGTATCGCTTCATTGCCGTCTGTAGACCGTTTTTATAAACGCCAATCATCGCGCTCGGCGCTTCATTTCGATACCTCGCCTTCATCTGCGATTGAAGACCCTTGCAAATATTCAATAAGGCGTAACGGCTGTCCGGATCGGCTCCACAGGCGGAAATGAGCGCGCCAAACACAAACGGGCTCTTCTCCCCCGACATCGACTCATGTAATTTCCGAACAATGCTGCGCGAGGCCTCATGCTCATCGGCAAACGTGTCCCGCCCTTCTCCGATCGCCTCAAGGGCCCGCTGATACGCAAGCGCGGAGTTGTACCGAATCGCCTCAAATTCGGACGATAACGACTGCGACAGAATCGGCAGAATCTCATCACTCGCCAAAGTTCCCAGAATGTTCAGCGCCGTAAGCCGCGCATAAATAGGAAGATCGTCATTCCCCGCAACTTTTTGGAGCTCCGGTGCCAAAATCGACGCGTATGCGTTTCGAAAAGATCGTGTTGTGAGGCGTCTATTCAGCGGTGCAATTAGTTGGCGTCCGGCATTCTTAGCCGCCTTCGAATCCGCACCCTGCAAGTCTCCAATCGCACCGGAAACGAATTGCTGCAACGTCGCTTGCTGCGATGGTGAAAGCGGCCCTGACGCATTCATGATCGCATCAGGAACCTGCGCCATCGAAGTCGGCAGCACGCAGACCGCCAAGCCGATTCCGATGCATAATTGGGCCACTCGCTTGAGGGCGACGCGGATTCGCGAGGTTCTGATCCGTTCTTGCATGACATACTCCATTTTAATCCTGGCACCCATCACCAGATTCTAAAACTTTCCTGAGTCAACTGAACCTATGAATCTTCCGAACTCCGCTCGATCGACGGTTTCGTCTCAAATCAACGGAATTCTCCAATCGGAAACTCGCAAACATACAACTCGGCACCGAATCTCCGTCAAATCCCCGGAAGTGGTTACTATAGGTCATTGTCCGCCCCTCGCGAAGCCGAGGATAATAGGATCACGGATCGGGCGATACCAGATCGATGAAACCCGTGCGCCGGCGAAAGGAATCCGAAAACGGTGATCACGAACCCTCGAAATGCCAAGCACGAGTCGATTGCTCCCGGACTGCGGCAGCGACAGATCCGACTTGACCCGTGTGGCCGCAGGTTTCCCCCACAAGATTCCTTCACCCATCCAACCCAAAAAATCCCGATCCTTTCGATCCGATATCTGAGATTTCGCCGTTTGTGCAATCTTCTTTCACTCATCCTCTGCCTATTCATTTTCCTTTTCAGCGGGATGATCGCCGCGGATACCAGTCACCCCAAAGCCACTCCTCCCGATGCAAAATCCCGACGTCCCGCCGAACCACCTGAAGATTCAAGCGCCACAAAGCTCCTCCTTGCTTCACAATTGGCCCAAATTGCGGATGTAATCGCGCAAACCCAAACGGCAGACGACCACGAATTGCAAAAGGCCCGCCTCGCCGCCACCGACACCCTCCTCCGAAAAGCCAACGATCTTGTTCCCGATGACCCTGATTTGCGCCGTCGCCTGCTGCGGTTCGCCGTTCAGTCCGGTGAAGTCGAGCGCGAGCGAACCCTCCGGCGTGACATCCTCCGCTCGAACCCGGAAGATACCCAAAACCAGTGGTGGATTATCTCCGATCGCATCACCCAACTGAATTCCGCCGAACAGCGGATCAACGCACTCGATCGTTTCCTTGATCCCGCCGCGGCGGCGATTGACGCGACCGTCCGCAGCCGCTTGGCCTTGGAATGCGCGTTACTCTTTGACGAGATCGGCGACACTGAATCCTTCAGACTTCGCCTCGAATCGGCCGTTCAACTCGATCCCGCAAATATCGATGCAATTCAACTGCGACTCGCCATTCCCGAACCTGAATTGAAGACCCCTCAAATCTTGCAACGCACCAATCGCCTTCTCGATTGGATGAACGCAAGCCCGTTCGACCCGCAACCGACATTCGAACTCGCGCGTTGGCTCCGTTCAAGCGGTGCCTATTTCTCAAGTCGATTAGCGCTCGATAATCTCCAAATCCTCTACGCGCAAAACAAAACGCTCCCGCCCCCTGAGGTCGCATCCGCCGTCGCCCTGACTCGCGCCGCCGAACAAGGACCGGTTCGCGGACTTGAATTCCTCGACGATTACGCAAACCGTCTTTCTCAAAAAAAGCAGGCGCTCCTCCTGCGAGCATGGGAAGAATACGACAACTATCGCAACAAGAATCAACCCGCCGAGGCGCCGTCGGATGGCCGGCCACCCATTTCACTCGACCAGGTCGCAGGCGTTCGCGCGCAACTGCCCGTCGAACTTGACGTAGTTCGACTCGCTTTCCTTACCCTTATACCAGGAAAAGAAGAACGTCGCCGCGAAGTCCTCAAATCCATTGCAACGTCGTATCAAACCGAAGAACTCTCGCTAAGAAAAAGAATTGACCAAGGTGGCGAATCATTCATTCCGCTTAGGATGAATGAACGGCTGCAAACACTCTTGGCCAACCGTTTGTGGACCCGCCTTTGGCTGACCGAGAATCACGTAAACGACGACCAACTTTTCGGCCGCTCCGTGCAACAGGATTTCAACGAACTCCTTGCGGCCGACATCCTCCGACCCGAAGCCATCCAACGATTCCGAGCGTGGCTTGAGTTGCGAAACGGCGAAATTCAAAACGCCAAAGCCCGATTCGAAACACTCGGCTCCACCGATCTCCGTTCCGCCATCGGTCTCGCCTTGGCTAACGAAGCAACCGGCCCACCCGAATCATCCGCCCAACTCTTCAGCAACATCTGGAGCCGTTCACCCGGCTCATTGCTTGGCATCTGGGCCGGTCGAAAAGCATCAGTCCTTCGGAACCGCCCCCTCCCGCTTCCCGCAACCGCTCACCTTCTCTCGAAAGCCGTGAACGAGAATCTTAACATCATTCGCACTTCCCTCCTTCATCCCACCGACGCCGTCCCGATCGAAATCACCGTCGGTCGCACCTCGCCTGAACTCGGTATATTCGCTCCCACAACAATAACAACCAGAATCACAAACAAGACAACTCACGCTCTGACATTGTCGCCGATCTCTGGAAGTAAGCCATTTCTCAAACTCGAATTCTTCGTTCGAACATTCGGCAATACTCTCCAAGGCCTCAACCCGCCCCGCGATTCCAGTTCGTCAACCGATGATTGGCAACCGCTGCCCCAATTCGTCCGACTGCCCATTCGCAAAATCTCACTCGAACCCGATCACTCCATCACCATTCCATTTCACCTTGACCGCTCCGCCGTCGGCGTACTCGTCCGCCATGCTCAACTCCAACAACTCCGAATCGCAGTTCGAGCATCCCTTGTCTCGGAGATCAGAGACGAAAATGAATCGCCAGGCGCCTTGGGAGACAAGACCGCAGCGGGAATCGTTCTTCCCTCGCCTGAAATATCATCCTTCCCGCCGCACCGCCTTTCCTTTGACCCCGCGCAATCAACACCATTTGAAATACTCGAATCGCTCACGACCCTCGCAACATGGTTGCGCTCAAATGCTGATCCAAGCGCCCCCGCACAATCGTCGATCGAATCCGCAATCAAAGAATCGCAAACGGTATGGCCGCACCTCGACGACGCTTCAAGAGCACTTACACTCCTCACCATCCCCGCCTCATGGAAATCGAATCACTACCAAAAAGCTCTGAGCGAATTCGAAGAGACCGCTTCCCGATCACTCGGCCCATTCTCCAACGTCGCTTTCCTCATCACAAGAATTTCTTCCGCCGATCATCCGCACCTCGCAGCGGCGCTTTCGTCAAAAGACGAATTGACCAAATCAATAGCAATATACATCCGTGAACTGGCCGAATCCCCAAACAAATGATCTCCGCAGAAGCATTCCAATCCATCACGCCCCCTATCGCCGCGGAATCATGTCCGTCGAGGGAATCTTTCCGTTCGCCCATTCCTCCCAGATCACCTGCCGGATGCGCCAACGAGAGTCGAATTGATCTCGAACCCACTCAAATCGCCAGCGATTCGGCACCGGATAGCCCGCATGCGGCACAGTCGTTTGAAGCAAGACCGACTCGCCCTTCCATTCGTTGATCGCCACCGCCCCGATCTCGCGCACACGATTCGATTCCAGAACGAGCGGAAGCGGATAAATCATCGCGACCACATCCTCCTTCGTATATCGCGTCCCTTCATGCCCCACTACCACCGACAGATCATTGGCGAGAAACACCGAGGCCCTTTCGCGGTTTCCATCCACCGCCGCTTCGATAAATTCTGCCGTACTCCGCGCCAGAATTTCTGATTCCGTCTCAACCAGATAAGCCGCCAGTATAAGCACCGGGCCGACCAGAATTACTCCGAACGACACCGCGATCCAACGGCGGCTACCCGTTGTAATCGCATACCGCAGAATGAGCAGACCGACAATGAACGCCAGCAACGCAATCGGCCAAGGCGATTCCAGCGTATAACGGATCATTGGGGATTCCGGCGGTAGGTCCATTCTTACAGTTTTCCGGCTGAAGTATCCGATATCAATCACCGAACTGGTTCATATTTTACTGAGAAAACCATACGCCACGCAACCGTTTATCGGATTAAGATGAACATTTTGAAGAACGCCGTCCTCAAAGGAAATCTGGAAGCCATTCGACGACTTAACCCGGATGTCGTCGATCAGATTCACGCTGCCCCGTCCCTTGGCGATCGGCTCAAATTCTCCGGCTCTCGGCAGGATGCGCTCACTGCACGCCTCGACGGGACAATGCTCGCCAGTGCCGTCCGCCCTCTCGACGAAGCGGACCGCCTCGCGCAATCATTTGATCCGGTTGATATCGCCGTCCCGATCATACTCGGATTCGGCCTCGGCTACCATGTCCGGTCGATCGCGGAGCGCTTGCACAATACTGGGTTCGTACTCGTCTTTGAGCCGGACGTCTCACTTCTGCGCGCGGTTTTTAAACGCATTGACTGTTCGAAATGGCTTATCTCAAACGACATCTATTTCTTCACTGAAGCCGATTGCCGAACTGAGATCAATCGACGACTCGACGGGCGCATCGCCATCGTCGCCCAGGGATCTTCAATCATCCAACATCCGCCCAGCCGAACTCGGCTCGCCGAAAGCGCGGGTGTCTTCTCAACTTCATTCGCCCAAGCCGTCCAGGCCATGCGCACCACGCTGGCGACTACCCTCGTTCATTCCGTAACCACCTGCCGAAACCTTTGCCTAAACATCGATCGATACGCAGCCGGCGACGGTATTTTTCCTCTCAAGGGTTGGGCACAAGGTCACGGAGCGATTGTCATCGCCGCCGGCCCGAGTCTCGCAAGAAACGCACACCTCCTTGAGAATCCTGAAGTGCGCGCCCGAACCGTCATCATTGCCGTACAAACCGCCCTTAAACCACTTCTTGCGCGAGGCATCAAACCGCACTTTGTAACCGCACTCGATTATCACGAAATCAGCAAACAGTTCTACGATGGTCTGACTCCCGAAGATGTCGAGGGAATGACCCTCGTTTGCGAGCCCAAAGCCAATCGCGCCATCCTCGATTGCTTTCCTGGAAAGATTCGCTGCGTCGGGAACCACTTCCTTCACCGATTGCTCGGCCCGGTCGCAAAAGATATGGGGGTCATCAAACCCGGCGCCACCGTCGCCCACCTCAACTTTGTGCTCGCTCAATACCTCGGTTGCGATCCCATCGTCTTCGTCGGCCAGGACCTCGGATTCAGCGAATGCCTTTACTACGGGCCTAGTGCCGTCATCCACGAACAGTGGGCACCCGAACTCAATCGATTCAACACGATCGAAATGATGGAATGGCAGCGCGTCGCAAGAATGAAGGCGCACCTGCGCGAGGCAAAGGATTTCCGCGACCGCCCCATCCTCATCGACGAACAGATGTCCACCTACCTCAAACTCTTCGAGGCGGAATTCGCCGAAGCACCCCAGCGCATCATCGACGCCACCGAAGGCGGATCGTTCAAGAAGCACACCGAAATCATGCCCCTTCGTACGGCGATATCGATCGCGCTCAAAAATCCCCCGCTTTCCGCATTGCCGACCAATGCTGACGACGGCAAATTTCAACCCGGAACAATCTCGAAAATTCGAAAACGCGTTCGCGAAGTCAGACAAGAAGTCCTTCGCCTACGCGATCTTTCCCACCAGTCCGCCGACCTCCTCGACCGGATGCTCGAAGACCAGACCGATCCGCAGAAAATGGACGAGTACTTCGACCGAATGGATGAAATGCGATCTGAAGTCGAAAACATGACCGACACGATGGAACTCGTCGGCTCACTCAACCAACTCGGCATATTCAACCGAATCAAGGCCGATCGTGCACTCACCCTCGCGGAAGACCTCGACGAACGAACCAAACAACGCCGCCAGATTGAACGCGACAAAGTCAACGTCGTGTGGATCAGAGATGCCTGCGATGAATTCATGTCGATGCTCGACGAGTCCGACCGAATCCTCTGCGGCAACAAGGTTGACCCGCGCATCGGCGTCCGGCTCGACACCCGGGCAAAAAATATGGCCCAAAACCAGGCCGGCCAACGACAAGCCGAGTCAACTCCGCCGAAGAAAATCGCCGCCCTCATCGCTGCCGACCCCACCCGAAACGGATTGCTCCTCCATCGCTCGCTCGACGAATCATTTCTCGATCGAAGCGTACTTCAATGCACACTTCAGCGCCTTGACGCTTGCCGAAGTTTCGACACGATCATCCTGAACATCCCCAAAGGTTTCAACGTTTCAGATTTTTTTGATTCCGAACTCACTCCCTCGAAGAAAATCCTCATACACGAATCTGATTCTCCACTCTATGATTCGCAACATTCTTCTGTCGCAATTGGCCGCCGATGGAGCGACACTTCATGGCGCGGGGGAATATCCGGCCTTACTATCTTCGACGAAATCATCTGCCCCAAATCGATGCTCGAAGCTATGTCCGAATTCGACCTCGACGCAGCGCTCATCGTCGGACCCGATTGGCCTTTCATAGATCCGTCGCCCGAAACCGGATGCGATGCCCTCGTCAAACGCTTCCGAGAACTCCCTGACTCGCAGGATATCATTTTTTCGCAAGCCCCACCCGGGCTGAACGGTTGCGTCATCTCCAGAGAGAGAATGGTCGAACTCGCCAAGCGCGATCGCCGAAGTTCCATCGGCGCCGTCCTGACTTACATCCCGCACCTCCCCCAACGCGATCCCGTCACGATGGACCTCTGCATCAAACTTCCCGCTGAAATCCGCAATTCCTGCCGGCGCGTAACTCTTGATTCTGAGAACCGTCGCAAACAACTATGTACCACCTTTGAATCAATCGGCGAAGAGGTTCTCAAATACGACCCCATCCAGATTCTGAGCGCTCTCGACACCACGCCAATCGATGAGAATCTTCCACAACACATCGAAATCGAACTCACGACACGCCGCTGCGTAACCGGACCTGCCGCTCCGCCATTACCTCAAGACAAGCAACGAAATGACATCTCGCTCGAATCAGTCCATACCATCGCAACCACCATGAGCGCACGAGATGACACCACCATTTCCCTCCGTGGGGTTGGCGACCCGATTCTCCATCCCGAGTTCAAGAGCATCGTCAAGTCAATCCGAAACACAGGCATCTCAGCCATCCACATCCAAACGGATCTTCTCGAACCTCGATTCGTCCTCGACGATCTCCTGCATCTGCCCATCGACGTAATCAGCGTAAACCTCAACGCCGATCGCAACGCAACCTACCAGTTGGCCATGGGCGCCGACCGATTCTCCGAAGTCGTCGCCAACCTCGAACAACTGATCAACAAACGAAACGCCATGGCTCAGCGTCCCGAATCATTCGCCGCTCCCTGGATCGTACCCACACTCGCAAGAATTCCCGAAACCGTCCACGACATTCGATCGTTCTACGACCGCTGGATTTACTTCCTCAATGCAGCAACCATCGAACCACTCGACCGACCTTACGAAACCTCGGATATCCCGGCCCCCGATTCCCTCATCCATCTACCCGTTCCGCCGGCCGCACAACAGCAACGAGATCGAACCGAAATGCTCATCCTCGCCGACGGCTCCGTACCACTCCGCTCCGACGACCGCAGCGGAAATTACATCATCGGGAACATTAACGAATCCTCCATCCCGGAACTTTGGCGACAACTTCTCGTCGAAAGACGAAGACTTCGCACCATGAATTCCAAAAATGAAACCACCCAGAAACCGAACGTAACGCTCCGAAAATTCACCCCCTCTCACCAAACCGAAAACCTCACCGCCTCCGCATAATCGAATGACGCCACTCAAACACCATTCTCCAACTTCTTCTATTCACGCGCAAGATACCAGATCCGCCACCGCCGTCATCATCGGCCGAGCCGGCTCCAAGGGACTCCCCGGGAAGAACGCAAAGCACCTCCTCGGCCGCCCGCTCATCGAATACACGATCGAACACACGCTCGCTTCAAAACACGTCAAGCGAATTCTCGTTTCTACCGACTGCTCGCAAATAAAGAATGCTGCGCGTCAATTCGCAAACGTCGAAATCATCGATCGCCCAGCACACCTCGCTTCCGACACAGCCACCGTCGATTCCGCCGTGCGCCACGCCATCGAAAATTCAAAAGACACCTCCGAAATCATCGTCATTCTCTACGCCAACATCCCCCTGCGCCCCGACCGCCTGATCGACCGCGCGATCGAACGCCTCGCAAAGTCCGGTGCCGACTCCGTGCAGAGTTACGCCCCCGTCGGCAAGTACCACCCCTACTGGGAATCAGGAATCAACGAAACCGATGGCAACGTTATTCCCTTCTTTGAAAACACTGTCTACCGCAGACAGGACCTCCCTCCGCTTTTCATCCCCGACGGCGGAGTGATTGCTGTAACTCGCACTTCACTCATGACCGTCATACCCGACCAACCCCACGCTTTCCTCGGCACCGATCGCCGCGCCATCAAAACAGAGCCCGGCGAGGTCGTCGACATCGATTCCCCGATTGACCTCATGGTTGCCGAAGCAATACTCAGATCACGCGCCATCGAGAATTCGACCCCGCACACCCAACCGCAACCCGCAGGTGCAACGTGAAAATCGCCGCAACAAATGTCCGTTGCGAATTCCCGCCTTACATCATCGCGGAAATCGGCGTGAATCACGACGGTTCAGTCAAGCGCGCTCTTCAACTCACGAAACTTGCCAAGGAAACCGGCGCAAATGCCGTCAAATTCCAATATTTCACCGCCGATTCACTCATGAGCCGCTCCGCAAAATTAGCCGCCTACCAGCAATCGCAAGGTGAAACCGACCCTGTCAAAATGCTCCGCCGACTCGAACTCGCCATCGACGACCTCCGTCTCCTCGTCGAATGCGCTCATTCAATCGGATTGCACGCCATCGTTACCATCTTCTCACTCGAACTCGTCGAGCCGGCCGCTTCCCTTCCGTGGGATTCACTTAAGTCCGCTTCACCTGACCTCGTCAATCTCCCCCTTCTTCAAAAACTCCACGATACCGGGAAACCGCTTATCATCAGTACCGGAGCCGCTAACGAAAACGAAATCAAAACCGCAATAGCCGCCTCGTTCGGCTCCGCCTACCTCCATTGCGTGAGCGCCTACCCCACGCCCGATGACCATGCCCAACTCGGCGGCATCCACGCTCTGAAGTCGCTCATAGCGGAAACCTCGCCAAACCCAGACATTCCTGTCGGATACTCCGACCACACCGCCTCAGAGAAAACCGGCGCCTTGGCCGTCGCCGCTGGCGCTGCAATTCTCGAAAAACATTTTACCGATGACAATTCTCGCTCCGGGCCCGATCACGCCGCCTCACTCGAACCCGACGCATTCCACAAATATGTCGAACAGGCGCACCACGCATGGCGAATGATGGGTGAACACAAAATTATCGTCCAGGATATTGAAGCCGATGTTTGCACCGTCAGCCGACAATCAATTGTCGCCACTCGTCCCCTTAAAGGAAACCAAACCATCACTCGAGCCGACATAACCATCAAGCGCCCCGGAAGCGGCATCCCGCCGTCCAAACTCGATTCCATAGTCGGCAAGTGCTTACGACACGATATTGATGGTGACACCACCATTTCGGCTGATGACCTTCGCGACCCAATCCAAAAATAACTTTCATCACCAACACCAAATGAGCAGAATCGATCCGCCAATCCGCGTCGCCGTCGTAACCGGCACAAGAGCCGAATTCGGTTTGCTCACGCCAATTATCGACACAATTCAAAACGAGCCGAATCTCAGACTTCATCTCATCATCACCGGCACCCATCTTCTCCCCAATTCCGATTCGTTCGAAACGATCCGCAATCAATTTCCCATTACTGAAACAGTCGTCATGCAACTCGCTGATAAACTTCCCGGACGTGCCTCCGATGTTCAATCGCTGGCCCGCGGAATTGCCGGCCTCGGTGCCGCATTTACCAAGCACAACCCCCATGTCGTTCTCGTCCTCGGCGATCGAATCGAAGCCCTTGCTGCTGCCCTCGCCGCCTCCATCGGCGGAACATTGCTCGCGCACATACACGGCGGCGATCGCGCCCAAGGCGTCGCCGACGAAGCTATGCGCCACGCCATAACCAAACTCGCACACATCCACTTCCCCGCAACTCCTCAAAGCGCCCAACGCATCAAACAGATGGGTGAAGACCCCGAATGGGTCCACGTCGTCGGTTCACCCGCAATTGACGACCTCAGCCAAATCCCCACTGCCTCCGACACTGATCTTCAAAAACTCAATTTGAATCCGCATCTTCCCTTCGCCGTCATCCTCCACCATCCAACCGGCTTCGACGATCAGCAAGAATATCAAGCGATGATGGCGATTCTCAATGCGGTCGAAAACCATCCACAACTCCCCCAAAATATTATCATGGCGCCGAATTACGACCCGGGTCGCTCGGGCATCCTGCGCGCAATCGGCGATCGGCCGAAAATCAACAACCTCCCTCGCCCGTCCTGGATCGCAATACTTAAGCGAGCGTCGCACATCATCGGCAACTCCTCAGCCGGACTCATCGAATCCGCCGCCCTCGGAATCCCGTGCGTCAACATCGGCCCGCGCCAAGCCGGCCGTGAACGCGCCGAAAACGTTATCGATCTTGAAAGCACGATCCCCAGCCCGGAATCAATCGCCGAAGCAATCCAATCCGCTCTGAACCTCAAACCCCCGTTCAATCATCCGTACGGGGCCGGCCGAGCATCTCAAGAAATAACCCGAATCCTTGCATCACTGACCAACGCGGCTCCGTCAATTCGCAAACGTAACCAATATTGAAGAACGAAAAGGCCTCCGAACATACGCCGCCGGCGTATCCAAACCGCTGTTTCACAATCTCAATCCGCCGAACCACTCAATCCCGCGCCTTGCCCCGGCGATTTCCGACTCAATGATTGATGAGATGGATTCGATGGACACGGCCTATCAAGAGGCACCGTCCGAGACACTCACGATAGACCACGCGGCACCCGGAGCATTTCAATGAACATCGTTATCTGCGGGGCCGGTGAAGTCGGATCACATGCCGCCCAACTCTTAGCCGAATCGGGTCACAACGTCATCGTCATCGATCGAGACGAAGCCAAACTCCGTGATATCGAAGATCGACTCGATCTGCAAACCCTTTGCGGCAACTGTGCAACCGCTGAAACACTCCGTCAAGCCGGAGCCGCCAAGACGGACCTCCTCGTCGCCGCAACAAACCTCGACGAAATCAATCTCCTCACGGCATCAATCGCCAAGGGTGTCGGTGCCCGTGAATCCATGGCCCGCGTACATCACAGCACCTATTTCTCTCAACGCGATCTCGATTACCGGGCGCACTTTCAAATCGACCACCTTATCTGCCCGGAATATGCCGCCGCAAAAGCGATCGCTCGCTCCCTCCGGAATCCCGGCGCCTTGGCAATTGAAGAATTTGCCCGCGGTCAACTTGAAATGCAGGAGTTCCTCGTCTCCGAAGGTGCACCCGGAATTGATACCCCCCTTGCAAACGTTCATCTTCCCAAAGGTACTCGATTGGCGACGGTCCAACATGAAGGGAAAGTCTTCATCCCCCGCGCTGACACCGTGGTCCACCCGGGCGATGTCGTCATCCTCATTGGAAACTCCGACGTCTTCAAAAAAAGCCGCCAACTGTTCCAGAATTCAAAGATCGGACGACGGCGCATCGCCGTCATGGGAGGAACCGCAACCGCCGTCTACCTTGCACGCGGCCTCCGGGACAGTCACTTTGCGCTCCGCATTTTCGAAGACAATATCGAACGAGCGCGTGAGTTGGCCGACAAACTCGATTGGGTTACCGTCATCAACGCCAACCCAACCGACCGCAACGTCTTCGACGAAGAACACCTCGATCAGATCGACGCCTTTGTTGCTCTTCTCGATGACGATGATGATCGCAATATCCTCGCCTGCGCCTGGGCCAAAAGTCTCGGCGTCGCCGAAACAATCGCGGTCGTTCAGAATCCGGAATACCTCCACCTCCTTTCCAGCATCGGAATAGATAAACCGTTCAGTTTGCGTTGGGAGGCAGGCCGGGAAATTGTCTCGATTCTCGATCGACGACCCATACAGCGACTCGCAACCCTCGCCGAAGGAATCGTTGATGTTTATACCGTTCGCGTCGGTCCCAACGCTCCGATTCTCAATCAACCTTTGAAATCACTCACGCTCGCATCGCCGTGGGTCATCGCCGCCATTCAGCGCGGCGAGGTCGTAACCGTGCCCACGGCAGAAGATCATATCGAAGGCGGAAACACCGTCGTCATCATCGGACGACACGGCGACGAAACCGGGCTCGCAAAAACGTTTGATGCACATTAAATCATACTCTCATATTCTTGAACCGATCACCGGACGCCTTCGCCGCAAACACGACCAATCTCTGAAACGAGTCTGACTTGAACTTCAAATTCGTGATCGCACAACTCGGTATGCTCTTAATCGTCATCGGCGTCTTCCTGGTCGCCGCCGGCGCGTGGGGGATCATCCTCTGGAAACACTACGATGTCGCCGCCGAGCAGGCCTCCGCTGAGGCACTTCTGGGCAGCGGATTCCTCGGCATCGTTATCGGTTTCATTCCCAAATTACTGTCGCGCAAGCAAGTACCCAAGCTCGGACGACGCGAAGCATTTCTGCTCGTCGCCCTGAGTTGGATCGTCGGCGCTGCCCTCGCCGCAACTCCCTTTTTTCTCTGGTCGATCCTCACCGAAGCCCGAACCCCGGCTCAACTCGCATTCTCAAACTATATCAACTGCTATTTCGAATCCATGTCCGGATTCACCACCACCGGCGCCACCATCCTCCCGCACGTTGAAGACCTACCCCATAGTCTCCTACTCTGGCGCGCCACCACCCACTGGCTCGGCGGACTCGGGATAATCGTCCTCTTCGTCGCCGTCCTCCCCACCCTCGGTGCAGGCGGAAAAAAACTCTTTCAGGTCGAATCACCCGGTCCCCAACCCTCAGGCGTGCGCCCCCAAATCGCAAGCACCGCGCGCATCCTTTGGATCATCTACCTCGGCATGACCGTCGTCGAAGCCACCGCCCTTCGAATCGCCGGAATGTCCTGGTTCGATGCGATCTGCCACACCTTCGCAACCCTCGCAACCGGCGGATTCAGCACCCGCGATGCGTCCGTCTCCGCTTTCCAGTCCGTACCCATTGAAACCATCATCATCATTTTCATGATTCTCGCCGGCATAAATTTCGGCCTCTATTACCAACTCATTCGCGGACGAATCAAATCCTTCTTTGCTGATCCCGAATTAAGACTCTACCTCGCAATCGTCGGAGCCGCATGCTTTGTCGTCATTCTTCTCCTTTTTGAAGAACGCATCGTCGATACGACCGGAGCTTACACCGAACCCTCAGTTGGTGCCGCCATCCGTCACGGCGTATTTCAGGTCGTTTCAATCATCACGACCACTGGTTTCTGCACCGCCGATTTCGATCAATGGGGGTTCTTTCCCAAAGCCATACTTCTTGGGATCATTTTCATCGGTGCCAGCGCGGGTTCAACCGGTGGTGGTATCAAAGTCATTCGTGTCCTCATTCTGTTTAAAGTACTCAAACTCGAAGTCGAACGAGTCTTTCGGCCGAATGTCGTCTGTCCTCTGAAAATCGGCGACACCCCGGTCAGTCAGGAAATGCGACTCTCAACCCTCGCCTACGTCATCGGCATTCTGCTCTTCTTCCTCGTCGGCGCCCTGCTCATCATGGGATTCGAAGTCAATAGTCCCGCCCTCACGCAAAACGGGCAATCGATCGACTTCACCACCGCCGCCAGTGCTGCCGCCGCAACCCTGAACAACATCGGCCCCGGCCTCGCCCTCGTCGGAGCCGTCAAGAATTACGCATGGTTCTCAAACGAAAGTAAGATCGTCATGACCGTACTCATGGCCGTCGGTCGCCTTGAAATCTTCGCAATCCTCGTCCTGTTCGTTCCCCGATTCTGGCGAGGGGATTAATCTGAGACCATGATCAGCGTGGCGTTGACCGCGGACGGAGAGTGCCGCCCATGATGAAATTCCGATGCGCTTTCATCGTGAGAATCCGATTCGTCCGCCGACTCGGAGTCCATCTTCCTGCTTTTGACGGATATCATCATTTCGTTGCGAATACACTTTGAGGCAACATGATGGCTCAACGTCGCTTCCATTACGAACAGGCATTCGAACACTACCTCCGTGCCAATCGACTGCCCTATATAGCCGTCGATGAAGCAAAAAAATCACTCATTACCCCTGGTAAGAACCGTACCGACGGAACTCTCAAATCCTTCGATTTCGTCGTCTACGGCCTAAAGCACAACCAACTCGTCGATGTCAAAGGGCGTAAAATCCGCGCTATCCGGCCCCCTTCCACGCCGAACGGCAGCGGAGCAACCGCACCGCTCAAACCCGGTCGCCTCGAATCATGGGTTACGCAGGACGATGTCGATTCACTTGCCGAGTGGCAGCGACTCTTCGGCCCCGGATTCCGAGCCTACTTCATCTTTCTCTACTGGTGCGAATCACAGCCGCCCGATGCGCTCTTTCAGGAAATCTTTGAATTCAACCAACGATGGTATGCCCTGCGTGCGGTGGCGCTCGACAAATATGTCAAGCACATGCGCGTGCGCAGCTCCAGTTGGAAGACCCTCTCGATCCCCACCTCCACCTTCGCCGAGATCAGTGTTTCCGTCAAATCCCTGCACCAATCGAATACCCCTCACGAATCTTCCTCCTCGCCTTAATCACCCCACCACTTCATCCATCCGGTATCGCGGACGATTGATGTTCAGCGCCAGACGAATCGCATCCATCGTCGAATTGAAAAGCGCAAGCGTGAGCATTCCCGATCCTACGAGGACCAACATCGAACTGAAAAGCCAGAGCCGATCAACCAGAAGCGGTGCCGCCTCACCCGATTGCGTCGCCCCAGTTTCAACCCACCACGTAATGATCCAGAGTAGATCGCCCCCTATCACGATGACAAGCGCCACCCCCATCGCCAGAAATCCCTGACGGCTCACCTGCGCCACGCGATGGTACAAACTCCGAAGCGCTACAAATCGAAGCACCGGCGGAAATCCCAGCACCACCAGACCTACCGATAAATGCGAACTGATACGTAAAACACTTCGAAATACGTCAATCTGCTCGCGATCATAAAGCGACGCCCGCCACGTCCCGTGTGTCGCATCGTAAATCGCCAGAATCACCACCATCGCGCCCCAGAATAAAAGCCCCAATCTCGCCATCCACAGTCCCGACAGATACGTTCGGCGAACCCGATGACCCGTCGGGTTCTGAAGGCCAAACGTTAACAGTCCCGACAGGATCGCAAGGAATCCCGCCACGCCTTTCCAAATGTTCAAATCGCCGCCAATCTGCGGATTTACGATCCCCTGGTAATTCTCGATCGCAAACTCAACGTGCGGTATCCACTGAATGATTGCCGAACCCATCAGAAGCGCAGGCACAAGCACTAGTATCAGCCCCAGCCACCGCCCGTTGCGCAGCGGTGCAATTTCACTCGCCGCTGGGTCGACCACATACAAAAGCGTGCGACGAACTCCGAGACCGCATTCCGGACAAACACTCCCTGGAGATATCCCCTTCAGGTTATAACCGCAACCCACGCACGGAAGATCACGGCGAACCACCCGCTCCCAATCCCCTGCTTCCATATCAACGACCAACGGCTCCGCCCTACGTCCCGGCGCAGATTCCGGCTCGCCGCTCTCAAGCCCGGCCTCCAAATCCATAGTTGATTTCTTCGGTCCAGGCCGTTTTGATCCGGTCTCCGTCATGCTGATGTTCCTCGTGGTGCCTTCGATCAAAGGCCGTGCAGTCTTCAAGAGATGAACCGTGATGCACGCACAATACTGAAAACGGATTGCAAGATTGTATCCGCCTCGGCTCCCTCAACCGATTCGGAGCGGCCATTCAATTACACCCCCTCCCCATCCGCGTAAGAAGGCGAATCGACCCATTCAACCAATGCCTTTCCGCCCTCCGCTTCATATTCTGCTCGAAATGCCGTTCGCTTTGATTCAATCTGCTCGTCTATAGTCCGCTCATGTCCGACGATCGCTCAATTCCCGGTAACGATTCCAGTGCCTCGCCCGCTCGCCCATCACCGAGGTCGGACGATGCACAACAAATAAATCAACGAGCCGCATCATCGAAAGAATCTGACCACGCACAAAACCCCGGTGCCATCCGTTCCGGCAATCTGGCCGGCCGTTCCCTCCCCTTCGCCATCGTCGTCCTGGCTCTTCCGATTCTTCTCGAACAGTTTGCTAATGCCTTCGTCACCCTCGTCGACAACACCCTGACCGGAAACCTCCCCGAAGGCATAGCGATACCCGCGCTCGACGGCGTAGGCGTCGCTTCCTACATGAGTTGGTTCATCGGTGTTTCCATGTCCGCAATCGGCGTCGGCGGAATGGCTCTCATCGCCCGCGCCATCGGAGGAGGAAACATCCGACTTGCCGAACGCGCACTCGGACAGGCCTTCACCTTCGGAATCCTATGGGGCTGCGTCATCGGACTCTTCATTTGGCTCATTACGCCCCCTCTCACTGTCCTCGCCCACCTCTCGCCCGATGCCACGAAATACTGCATTCAATACACCAATATCCTCGCCGCCGGTCTCCCGATCTCCGCCACTCTCATGATCTCCATGACCTGCCTCCACGGGGCCGGCGAAACCGCGCGCCCGTTCTTCATTATGCTCGCCGTCAACATCGTTAATATCTTCGCCTCGTTTCTCCTTTCCGGCGTCGATATCAATGTCCAGTTCGGTTCCTTCCACATCATCATCAATAATCCCCTATCCGTTGACTGGTACGTCATCGGCATCGCCGCCGGAACCGTCATCGGCCAAGCCGTCGGCTGCATCCTCATCATCATCCTCATGGTCAAAGGTGCGCATGGCACGCATCTGCGCCTCCGCGATATGGCCCCCGATCTCTCAACCCTCTTCCGTATCATCCGAATCGGAGTACCCAGTTTCTTCGACGGCTTCGGCATGTGGGCCGGTCAACTCATCGCCGTATTCTGGGTCATCGGCGAAATCGCAAGACGAACCGGCGAAGACGTCGGTCTCCTCGGCTCACATCTCATCACCATCCGCTGGGAAGCATTCAGTTTCATGCCCGGTTTCGCCATGGGCGTCGCCGCCGGAACCCTTGCCGGCCAGTTCCTCGGTGCCGGCAATAAGAAAATGGCCGTGCGAGCCGTCATCGCATGTACCGTCGTGGGCATGATCCTCATGGGGTCCGCCGGCCTGATTTTCATCTTCGAAGGCGAAACGCTCACTCGAATCATCAGCGATAACCCAATTCACCTCCAGACCGCCCCACGACTCCTCTTCATCTGCGGGCTCGTCCAAGTCGCTTTCGCCGTCGCCATGGTCATCCGCGGAGCACTCAGAGGAGCTGGCGACACTACCGCGTCCATGCTCATCACATGGTTCTCAACGTACGCAATCCGCATACCGCTCTGCTGGCTCTTCGGAATCGTACTTGGCTACGGCCTTACCGGAGTTTGGATCGGCCTTTCCCTCGAACTTCTCATGCGAAGCCTTCTCTTTCTCGGCCGATTCCTCCAAGGCAATTGGAAGAACATCAAAGTCTGAGAAGAAGTCCGCGCTATGCATCCTAACCCTTGCCATCGGTGCCCTACAACATCAAACCCTTAAACGTGAGAATCAGCACGAAAAGATTCCCAGCACATAGCGTCAGGCAAACCGCCATCACCCACCAAAGCCCGTCATTACGTGATTCTTCCCCCGCCTGGACGCTCCCCCAAACCGCCGCCACCAAGCCCGTCGGCAAGGTCATCCACATCCAGAGCGGATCGTTACTCCGATACAGGAAAAACGCGACCGGTACCCAAACCAGAATCGGAATCATCCCGAACACGACCCATCGCAGAATCCCGAACGTCGCCAGGGTCTCCGACCGTTGCGCCGCACGCTTCTCCAGCATCTTCATCGTCTCGCGAATGTCCGCCCCGCATTCCGGGCAACGCATCGACTCCCAACTCCCCCGCAAGTCATACTTACAGATTGGGCATTCGTCCGGAAACTCGAAGTCAATCGCATTCTTAGGATCATAAAAATCAACACCCGTCTCAACGGGCGGATCAAGAACCGGATATCGATCCTCAGGGTCTTCAGTCTGATCAATCAAATCAGGATATGGAGCCATAGCAAAGAATC
>Ga0210044_10002112_pt1 | contig 29886 bp, 23 predicted proteins | sample CryGey13umfilter_2_FD_183959 | JGI IMG/M metagenome (GOLD analysis project Ga0210044, IMG submission 183959) | Groundwater microbial communities from aquifer in Utah, USA - Crystal Geyser 4/9/14 3 um filter (SPAdes) (version 2) | ecosystem: Environmental > Aquatic > Deep subsurface >... | reverse complement strand
AGGAAGGCAAACTAAGCTAAAGCGGAGCCTGCAAACTTTACAACATAAAAGGTGGCAGCACACTGCCGCAATGGATAAAAAAAATAGGAAAGAATCATTTGTTGAACAAGATAGTCAGGATAGAACTGACTGATGAAGTAAATATGTTGAAACAGAAAGAAAAAGAAAAGCGGGAATTAGAATCAGCATTTGCGCAGGCCCATTTGAAAATAATGAGCTTAGAGTTGCAGATATATTAATTCGCAAATTCAACGGCTATCTATTATATTTGAATTCGTTTTTATAAAGAAGAATGGGCGGATCAAATTGAAGATACTTGTGTGTAACGACGACGGTATAGATTCCGTTGGTATTTATGAACTTGTTAATGAACTAAAAAAAACAGCCGAGGTTACTGTAGTTGCGCCGCTTAAAGAGCAAAGTGCAGTTGGACATGGAATAACTATGCAGCTTCCTCTTCGAGTTATTAATTATTATAAAAATGGTAATTTCTTCGGCTATGCTGTTGATGGCACTCCTGCAGATTGTGTAAAAATTGGTATTAGAAATATAATGAAAGAGAGTCCCGATCTTGTTATTTCGGGTATCAATCATGGTTCGAATACTGCAATCAATATAATTTATTCGGGCACTGTTTCAGCGGCTCGTGAAGCGGCTATAATGGATGTTCCCGCAATTGCTATTTCGGTTACGAACCATACAGCAAAGCAGTTTGGTTTTGCGGCAAAAGTTGCGCAGATGCTTACACAAGAAATTGCAAACAGGGGTTTACCTAAAGGCACTCTCTTAAATGTTAACGTCCCGGATCTTCCCGAAGAAGAAATTTCCGGTATGCTTTTAACGAAACAGGGTAAATCAAAATGGGATGATATTTACGAACAACGCAAAGACCCATACGGGCGCGATTACTACTGGCTAACCGGCAACTTGATGGAAATAGATATAGAACTTGATACTGATCAGGCTGCCGTAAAAAACAAATATGTTTCTGTTACACCTATCCATTTCGATTTGACCGACTACGACACTTACAGCCGGATGAAAGAATGGAAACTTGAGGAGTTATTAAATGCAAAACAAAAAAAATAAATTGTACCACATTGACGCTTTCACAAGCGAACCTTTTTCCGGGAATCCTGCTGCCGTAACTTTTGGCGATGACCTGAACGAGGAGGAAAAACAATCTATTGCCCGCGAAATGAATCTATCCGAAACCGCTTTTGTTTCAAAATCGGATAAGGCTTCTTTCAAACTGCAATGGTTCACGCCTTCAAACGAAGTACCGCTATGCGGACACGCAACCATAGCCTCACTTCATTTCTTGAGTGAAAACGAATTAATAAAAGACAATGAAGAAATTACTTTTGAAACTTTATCGGGAATACTCCGCTGCCGTTTTGAAAACGGAAAGTATTATATGCAAATGCCGGTCTTTAATGTTAATGGTTATAATGATGAAATAATTGAAGTGCTTGATGCATTAAATCTTCCGGAAGATAGAGTAGACCCTTTTGTTGAGACAGTAATACTTGAAAACGGATACCTTTACATTTGTGTTAATAATTTAAAATCGCTCAGCGAAATAAAACCTGAATTCAACAAGCTTAAGGATCTTTCGGCTGAAGAGAAAAAATTTGAAGGTGTGGCGGTTTACACTCTCGAAACAATTGATTCATCATCTTTTGCACATATAAGGTTTTTTTCTCCGGCTCACGGAATTAACGAAGACCCGGTTACCGGCTCTGCAAACGGTCCTTTGTTTACAGTATTGAAGTATCTGAATGTAATTGATCAAACCGAGGAAGAAGCTTATGTTCAGTTTGAGCAGGGTGATTTTATAAATCACAAAGGTCGTGTTGGCGTTACTTACTATGCATCAACAAATGAACTTTATATTTCGGGTAAAGCCGTTACTGTTCTGAAGGGAGAATTGTCCTTTTAATGTTCGGTTTCGAAAAAGTAAATTTAACATTTTCTATTAATGCGGTGTGGTTTGTCATCGCATTTTTATTATTAGCCGGTTATACTTTTTATATTTACCGCTATACCGTGCCACAGGTACGCCCTTTTACAAAAATTGCTTTGGTAACTTTAAGAATATTTGCGCTGACAGCAATTTTGTTTTTTATATTTGAACCAGTACTTACTTTAACTAGTAAAACAATTCTTCAACCCGTTCATCTTTTTTTTATCGATAATTCCAGATCAATAAAAATTGATGACGGCACAAACAGAGAAGTCAAAGTAAAACAATTTACCGATAACATGCTGAACTCAAATGTACAGGCAAGCAGTGGATTATACATTTTCGGCAATAAAGTTGAAACCTTAAGCGGTGATTCTATACGTCGAATTAATTTCAATGAGGGTTCAACTAACTTCTCAAACATAATTGCAAGTGTAAAAAAAGACGAGCGAAATATTGCTTCTATTACTATTGTAAGCGATGGCGTAGTTACTTCGGGGGCAAAACCTGTGTATGAAGCAGAGAAGCTTAACATCCCAATTTTTACTGTCGGTTTGGGAGATACTACGGTTAAAAAAGATATCCGGATCAGAAATGTTTTATACAACGAATTTATTTACATCGAAACACCGACCACAATTTTGGCAGAAATAAGCAGCAATGGTTTTGAAAGCAAACAGGTAATTACATCGTTGTTTGAAAATGATGTTGTTGTTGAGCAAAAAAACATTGTGCTGTCGGGTGAGGGTTTTCAAAGTATAAATTTTGAATATAAACCTCAAAAAGGCGGGGAAAAAAGGATGGCTGTTACTGTCACCACTCTTCCCGAAGAAGAGAATACTGCTAATAACAAAAAAACATTTTATATAAACGTTCTTGATAATAAGTTAAAAGTGCTGCTTATCTCCGGGGCGCCTTCGAACGATTTGTCTTTTATCCGCAGCAGCCTTCAACTTAATAAAAATATTTCGATAAACTCCATAACTGTATACGGACAAAACAAAATTCTTGAAGGCATTAACACAAACACGGCTATTGACAGTGCCGATATCCTTTTTTTAATCGGATTCCCTTCAAAGCAAACTCCACAAACGCTTCTCCAGAAGACGATTGATGCAGTAAACAATAAAGATAAACCTTTCTTTTTTCTGATTGAAAACTCAACCGATTATGAAATGTTAAAGCAATTTCGAAATTCTCTTTCATTCAGCATACAGCAAAATGCAGTTAGAAATTATGAAGTTCAACCGAACATTAATGCGGGCGAAACTGATAATCCACTTCTTAAAAATAATGCCGAAAATTCTGTTGCCGCATGGAACAGTTTGCCTCCGGTTTTTCAGCCTCCGCACGAGTTTAAGGCTAAACCCGGAAGCAATATTTTATCCGATGTTAGAATTAATAATGTGCCGGTAAACAGACCGCTGATTTTAACACGACGAATAAGCAACAGCCGCAGTATCAGTGTGCTCGCTTATGATATTTGGAAATGGAAGCTTCAAACATCTTCGAAAAATTTAAATTTATTCGACAGCTTTATTCAAAATTCCATTCAATGGCTTAATACAGGAAACGAGCAGAAGCAAGTAAGAATATCTACATATAAGAGATTATATTCGCTGGGAGAAACAGTTGAATTTACCGCACAAGTTTATAACGAAACATTTAATCCTGTGTCGGATGCTGAAGTGAGAGTTACAATTAAAGGACATGATAGATCAGAGATTCTACTCAACCCGCGCGGGAGCGGTTTGTACGAAGGTTCATTCAACTCAAATACGCCGGGTGATTATTTATACGAAGGTACTGCAAAATTGAACAATCGAAATCTTGGGAGCGACCGGGGCAGTTTTAACATCGGCGCTTTCGACGTTGAAAAAATTGAAGACCGGATGGATTATGAATTTTTAAATTCTCTTTCTGAAATATCGGGCGGTAAATTTTATTTTGCAGGACAGGATGATGATTTATTCTTCCGGCTAAAAAACATTTCCGAACACTCTTCAAAAGAAAAAATAACGATAAAAGAATTGAGCCTTTGGGCAAACGAATGGATGATGATTGCGGCAATTTTATTTTTTTCGGTTGAATGGTTTATCCGTAAACGAGCCGGAATGCTTTAGGCATGAACTCATTTATAATTTCCGTTTTTGATTTTATACTCCCCCGATTTTGTGTCTCTTGTAAATGTGCTTTAAACACAGAAGAAAAAATTGTTTGCAGTTCGTGCTGCATAAATATTAAGCTTGCCGACAATAAATTAATTGAATCCGAATACGTTAGAAATTTTCATAAAGACAAAATCATTTCAGGTTTTCAATCTCTTTATATTTTCGAAAAAGATAAAGAGCTTCAGCAGATCATACACGCACTTAAATACAACAAGCGATTCTTAATCGGGATATTCCTCGGCAATTTGATGGGAAAATTTTTAGAACCTAAAATTAGACTGTGGAATATAGATTGCATTGTCCCTGTTCCACTTCATAAAATTAAAATGCTCGAAAGAGGTTATAATCAATCGTATTTCATTGCAAAAGGGCTATCTCATCATCTAAAAATTCCAGTCAAAATAAGCGTAATAAAACGAATCCGTTATACACAAACTCAAACAGCACTCACAAAAAAAGAACGCCAATCAAATATTCAAGATGCATTTGCCATTGCTTCTCCCAAGCAAATAAGCGGCAAAGTAATTTTGCTGGTCGATGACGTTATAACAACCGGAGCAACAGTTACCGAATGCGGGAGAGAATTACTGAAAAGTGAGGCAAAAAAAGTTTATGCGGCATCTGCAGGGCTTGCCGAATAAAACATACCAATCTTAATTCGGTTTATAAGTCTGGTTTACTTTATTAGGCGAATGTTTGGTTAATCTCGTTTTTTTATCATTCAACAAATTCAAAGCAATAACGGTCATCTTGGTTTTGTAATATAAATGTAAAAGAAAGAAACTTATCTTTCTCGTTGGTTGTTATTTCCTTATTTTTTAGATATACTTAAGGAAAGATGAAGAATGGAATTTATGAATATATCAAGATTTGAAGTGATCAAACATCTTGAAGGATACGTAGGTAAAATATTTAATGAGTATATGAAAGATGTAGAAAATAGCTGGCAGCCAGGTGATTTGCTGCCTAACTCCACATCCGAAAATTTTTTCGATGAAGTCAGGCAAATACAGGAAAGAGCGAAAGGATTAGTTTATGATCTTGTAGCTGTTCTTGTAGGCGATACAATAACCGAAGAAGCGCTCCCTACTTATGAATCATGGCTTTACCAGATTGATGGAATAAAAGAAATTGGTTACGACAGCAATTGGAACAAATGGATCCGCAGCTGGACGGCGGAAGAAAACAGGCACGGCGACCTTTTGAACAAATATCTTTTCCTTTCCGGAAGAGTAAAGATGAGAGAGATGGAAGCATCGACTCAATATTTAATTGCCGATGGATTTAATATTCAAACCGGACATGACCCGTATAAAAGTTTTGTTTATACAAGTTTTCAGGAAGTTGCCACAAATATTTCTCACAGAAGAGTTGGAACACTTGCAAAACAGCAGGGCGATAGTTTTCTTGCCAAAATTTGCGGCTTAGTTGCCGCCGACGAATCACGTCATGCAAAGGCTTATTCATCATTCATATCAAAAATTTTTGAACTTGATCCATCGAATATGATGATTGCTTTTGAAGATATGATGAAGAAAAAAATTGTGATGCCCGCCCATTTATTGCGTGAAGCGGGTGTTGAAATTGGTAAATCATTCGGGCACTTTACAAATGCAGCTCAGCGTCTCGGTATTTATACTGCGCACGATTATTCAAATATTCTTGCATCTCTGATAAAAGAATGGGAAATTGAAAAAATAGAAAGTTTAAGTGATGCGGCGGAGAAAGCAAGAGAATATCTTGTAAATCTTCCGGGCAGATTAAATAAAATAATTGAAAGACTTAAAATTCCACAGCTTGAGTATAAATTTAGCTGGATTGCTTAGCTCCGCAGAAAGCAATTAATAAAATTTAATTTGCCAAAATCCGTCAGCTAATGGATAAGCGTCATCAATTTGGGTAAGTTCAATTTAAAAGATATTTCCGTTTATTTTTGAATCCTTTCGTTTAATCTTTCATCCTAAAGCAAGTAATTTATTGGAGAAAAAATTGAAAAAAATATTGCCCCTTTCGTTTCTATTTTTGTTATTCTTTTTTACTTCGGGCTGCAGCCAGAATAAAGAAGATTTGAAGTGGTCAGAAAACCTTGAAAATGCTATGAAAATAGCTAAAACAGAAAATAAAACGGTGCTCGTAAACTTTACCGGTTCTGATTGGTGCCAGTGGTGCAAACGTCTTAGTGGTGAAGTTTTCACTCAAAAAGAATTTGCACAATATGCAAAAGAAAAACTTGTGCTTGTAAAAGTTGATTTTCCACGAACAATTCAGCAATCCCCGGCGTTGGTGAATTACAACCGCAATCTTGCGCAGAAATATGGAGTGCAGGGTTTTCCGACAATCGTTCTTTTAGACAAAAACGGAAGTGTTTTAACTTATACAGGCTACCGTGAAGGCGGGGCTCAAAGTTACGTTGAACATATTCGTTCTTTCATTATGTAAATTTTCATAGTAACCCTATTTAAAATCCGTTTGGGGAATTTCTCTTAGCGGATTTTTAAATTAAACTCTTTCCGTTGTATCTTTGTCATATTAGTGAGTTAGGTTGAAAGTGAAAAAAGGAAAAGATGATATGCTGACAGGAAAATGGTGGACTATTATTTTTATTGCAACGGGTTTTGCAGTTTTTTATTTGCTGTTTCCGTATCAAACAAAAAGTAATGAGATGGAGAAGAATTACACGATGATTGAAGAAACTAAATTGGATACCGCTACATTTGGTTCAGGCTGCTTTTGGTGCACAGAAGCAATTTTTGAAAGATTAAAAGGAGTAATGAAAGTTACTTCCGGTTATTCCGGAGGAAATGTTCCAAACCCCGGTTATGAAGCTGTGTGTACCGGTAAAACCGGGCATGCCGAAGTGACGCAAATTTTATACGATCCTAATGTGATAACTTTTGTTGAGTTGCTGGAAGTGTTTTGGAAAACTCACGATCCAACAACATTGAATCGACAGGGAAATGATGTAGGTACTCAGTACCGAAGTGTAATATTTTTTCATAACGATGAGCAGAAAAAATTAGCTGAAGAGTATAAACTAAAACTAAATGAAGCCAAGATTTTTGATAACCAAATCGTTACCGAAATAAGCCCTTTCAAGAAATTTTATCCCGAAGGAGATTATCATCAAAACTACTATGAAAAAAATCCCGATCAGGGATATTGTTCTTTTGTAATAACGCCGAAAGTTGAAAAATTTAAAAAGGTGTTTAAAGAAAAATTAAAAGCGGAGTACAAATAATCTGTGTATCCGGTTTCTTCTTTAATGGAATGAAGTAACTTTTAATCTCTTTGATTCTATACTAAAGGAACTCAGCCCAGTTCATTCCCTTTGCGGAAGACTTGTCTGCGCTCGGTGGGAGAAAAGACTTTTTAGAAATTAATTCTTTTAAGTATATGTGCATTCATTCAAACATGAGTGCATCTCTAATCCGTTAGTTAACGAACAATGACACAAGAGAAAAGTCATTGCGAGGGCAGCAGCACGAAGCAATCTAAATATTCTACTTTGGGATTGCTTCACTCGAAGACTCGTTCGCAATGACACTTTGTTTTTGGAGATGCCCATGAAATAATATTTCGTCAATTATCTATTAGTTACCTCAAATCACTTACAATTAGTTTTTGCACCATTTCAGAAATCATGTCATACGACATCCCATTAGGATATACCGGTTTGTGAAATTTCACATTGATTTTTTTCCACGGTTTTGGAATTATGCTCCCTCGCGGTAATGCTTCGTTAGCCCCTTTGATTGTAACCGGCACGATGGGGACGTTCAACTCACTGCTAAGTATTGCAAACGTTTTTTTAAATTCGCCAACCTCGCCTGTGTAAGTACGCGTTCCTTCCGGAAAGATGATGATGTTCTTCCCTTTTCTTAATACTTCAGCCAGCTTTTGTATTGACTCTTTTAAATCTCTATTGATATCCATAACAATAACATTATTTCTATTTGCAAACGATTTAAGCCATTTAAATTTAACGTGTTTCTCTTTTGCGTAGAAATATGTGTTTTTCATTATTTTGTTCTTTAGAAATACCGAAACAAACAGTCCGTCATAAAAACTTTGATGGTTAGGCACCAGAATAAATGGTCCGTTCTGCAGGTTCTCCGTGCCTTCACTCTTTATTCTGAAATAGATTTTGAACAAGACTTTTGAAGCATTTTTCAACAAATTTTGAGTGAACCAGCTTTTGGGAAGTTTTAAATCAACTTTCTCTTTTAATATCTCCGCCCACTTAACTGCTTCTACAGAAAGTTTGTTTTTCTTTTCTTTCATAAATCTGGAAAGTTTTTCTACGGTAGGATGTTGTAGAAAAGTATCTTCGGGTATTTTTATTCCGAAAGTAGATTCGAGAAATGTTTGAAAGCTAACCTTGTCGAGGGAATCCAATCCGAGGTCAATTTCAATATGATCATCGGGATAAATTTCGGTTTTTTTCTGTTCTTTTAGGAAATCACGAATAACAATATATTCTTCAAACTGTGGTTCTGAAGTTTTATTTTTTTTAGATTTTTGTCCCTCGGTTACTTCGGCAAGTTTAAATCGCTGAATTTTTCCAAGCCTGGTTTTAGGAAGCTCTTCCTTGAATAAAATAAACTTTGTGATTTTTTTATACGGAGCTGCTGAGCGGTTGTATTTATCCACTACTTCCCAGCGAAATTTTTCTTCAAGATTTAATACGCCCTCTTCTCTCAACACCTTATAGTTTGGAAACAATGCCGCATTAAGCTGATCGTTTTGCATAAACACGCCGGCTTCGGCAACAAAATTAGATACTGCTAAAATCTTTTTTTCTACTTCTTCGGGATTAATATTTTTGCCGTTGGAAAGAATAATAATTTCCTTTGATCGTCCTGTAATATGAAGGAACCCTTCATCGTCAATGTCACCAAGATCCCCTGTATAAAGCCAACCATCTTTTATTACCTGTGCGGTTTCTTCGGGACGATTATAATAACCTTTCATTATATTTCTTCCTTTTGCGGCTATTTCTCCATCAACAATTTTAATTTCGAGCCCCGGCATAACCTCTCCCGGAGAACCGATCTTCCATCTCCCCGGGCGCGTGAATGTAATCATTGGAGCGGCTTCAGTCATCCCGAAACCTTCCAGCATTTCGAAACCAAGAGTTTTATAATCGTTTGCCATGTCTTCATCAAGTTTGGCTCCGCCGCAAACCATGAACGCAACCTTGCCGCCAAACTTATCGTGCACTTTCTTAAATATTTTTTTTGAAAAAGATTGTGAATTAACAAGGTGCGCTATTCTAAACAATGCTTTCGCAACCCCGTTAGAGTTTATTTTATCCATCACACCTTTGCGAATAGCTGCGTAAAGACGCGGTACACCGATGATGATCGAAATATTATTTTTTTGCAGTGTAGAAATAATATCTTCGGAAACCATTGATGGCGAAAATCCGATTGTAGTATGCACTTTAAGAGGAATGATTACAGTGCCCATTAGCGGTAAAATATGATGGAACGGCAGCAGTGCAAGTACATTACGGGACTCACTGTAAATGGATATGTGTTCGCTAACAGCTTCAATGTTAGAAAGAAGATTATCATAACTTAACATAACACCCTTTGGCGTTCCGGTGGTTCCGGAAGTGTATACTATAATTGCGGTTTTAGTAACATCATAACCGCCAATCTCTTCTGCAGAATATTGCTGATGTTTGTCACTAATTTCATCTAAATTAAAAACCGTCAACGAATAATTCAGAAGCGGCAGAATATTAGCAAATGAGTTTTTTGTTTCGTTTGAAATAAAAATAACTTCAGGACGGCAGTCGTTTAATATATAAGCAACCTCATCAACCGTCGACATAAAATCTATTGGAACTGCGATTGATTGGTTTTTCCAGATTGAATAGAAAGCGTAAACCCATTCCGGACGATTGGGAGAATAAATGGCGGCTTTTCCTTCTTCATTTTTTGCGAATAAAGACGAATAGTAATTTATATTTTGAAGAAGCCGGCGATAAGAAATTTTATCTTCGTGCCAAGCTATTGCTGTTTTTTCCGAATCTTTTATAAACAATGCGGTTCATTCCTTCATTAATAATTTTGTATCTAATAATATAAACTCAAAAGTCAATAGTCAATAGCAACGCACCATTAAACTGATTAACAACCTTCGATTATTCCACTTCTTCCATCACAATTCTTGCGGTTGCAATTTTGCCTGCGAATTTTTTTGCATGTTCTCTCTGCATAGAGGCGGCGAAATTTTCTTTATATGCAAGATAGTCATCAATGCTTTTGCATTCGTATTGAATAACATATGTTTTGTTATCCCCCTCTGTTGATGGAATGATTGTTTTATAAATTTTATATCCGCTAAAGAAACCCGTCTTAAGAACGTTTTGAATATGAATGTGCAGCATCCAGTCAAACCACTCTTCTTCAAATTCTCTCTTGATAATAACAGATACACTATATATAACCAATATAATTCCTTATCGTTTGCGTTTTTATTTAAATAGGATATCATGATCCATTAATGAAATAGTTATCTTAATTTTCATAAGTCCTTGGGTTAGAGCATGTACTAACTATTAAATAATTATTTGTAAAACGAATATTAATTGTCTAAATAATAAATTTAAAATCACTATCTAAATATAACTCAACTCACTAACATTTATATCCTCTAATGCTCAGTTCATTTTGCCCAAATAGGATATGTATTCAAATCGAATAACACCGATCCAATTAGATAGACAAGTAAACTCACTATAATTACTCCAGCAATGTTTATCATAAACCCGGCTTTTACCATGTACTGTATTTTCATTTTGTCGCTCGCAAAAATAATTGTATTTGGCGGAGTAGCAACCGGAAGCATAAATGCCATTGAAGAAGATAACGTTGCTGTTATCATCAACAATAAAGGATTAAGCCCTATAGCAACCGACACAGACGCCATTATAGGAAGTATCATCTGCGTTGTTGCTGTGTTGGATGTTAGCTCAGTTAAAAAGTTTATTGTTAGCGCAGTTAGAAGAACAATTATCACCGGCGATAAATAACCGAGACTATTAAATTGTATTCCAATATAGTCAGATAAACCGGAAGATGAGAATCCTTTTGCAAGTGCAAAACCTCCGCCAAAAAGTAGGATAATTCCCCATGGAACTTTGTTAAATGCAGTTACATCAAGTAATGCCGTTTTCCCGGCATTTGTTTTTTTTGACGGAATTAAAAACAGCAGCAGCGCCACTGATATGGCAACAGTACCGTCATTTATAAAATCGGGTACGGCGCAAATATTTTGCCAGCCAGGAATTTTAATGAACCCAAGATTAAGTTCGCTTCTAAAAATCCACAGTAATGCAGCGCTGCCGAAAAGGAGCGCAATAGTTTTTTCTTCAAAAGTTATTCTGCCAAGTTTTAGGTATTCATTGCGAATAAAATTTTTATCTATCTGAATTTTAACATCGAACTTGAAAAAAACCTTAATCAATAAAAATGCTACAAACATCAGCATAATTAGTGCGATAGGTACGGCAAGTATCATCCAGGAGCCAAACGAAATTGCCGGAGCTTCCGGATAAAGTATCCCGAATATTTTTACAAATGCAAGATTAGGAGGCGTGCCTATTAGTGTTCCAATTCCGCCAAGGGTGCACGAATATGCGATTGCAAGTAAAAGCGTTATTGCAAAATTTTTAGTGCTTGCCTCGCCAAATTCTTTTTCCATTTTGTTGATGATTGCAAGCCCGATTGGAAGCATCATTACAGCAGTTGCCGTGTTTGAAATCCACATTGAAAGAAATGCTGCGGCTGTCATGAACCCTATTATTATTGAGGACGGGCTGCCTCCAAAGAGTGTGATTATTTTTAATGCAATCCTTATATGAAGCCCCCACTCTTCCATCGCAATGGCAAGTAGAAAACCGCCGAGGAATAAAAATATTACAGAGTTGATATAAGACGAAGCAGTTTCTTCACCGCCGAGAAGTCCGAGCACGGGAAATAGAATTAAAGGAATTAAAGAAGTGGCTGCGAGCGGAACAGCTTCTGTGATCCACCAAAAAGCCATTAAGACAACAACCGCTGCCATTTTTGTAAGCTCTGGCTTTTGCGGATCGAGGTCTAAAAAAATTAATATTGCCGCAGCCGATATAATGCCGGCGACAAGACCGATCATTTTTATTTTATTCATATTGTTGAAACGGTTAATTTTATTCATGTGGAAAATAGCAAATATTTTTAACTTATTATTTGTTATTGAATAATTCATATTTTTTATATTCAATTTTTTATCTTTTATTCTTCCAGCTTCTCGCCAAACCCATCAATTACAGAATATCCAGTTAATTTCAAAATTGGATTTTTCCTACAAGGATTCTTGTTTATATTTGCGCCATTCAAAATTGATAAAGATAAATGGACGCTAAATATGAAGCTGTAATAGGGCTGGAAGTTCACGCACAGCTGCTTACAACATCAAAAGTTTTTTGTGGATGCTCTACAAAGTTCGGCAACGAACCGAATACTAATGTTTGCCCCATTTGTCTTGGGCATCCTGGCGTTCTTCCGGTATTAAATAAAAAAGTTGTTGAATTTACAACGCTGATGGGTTTAGCAACAAATTGCAAAATCAATTCTAAATCTGTTTTTGCGCGCAAAAATTATTTTTATCCAGATCTTCCAAAAGGTTACCAGATTAGTCAATATGAGTTGCCAATTTGTGAGCACGGATGGATAGAAGTAACAACAACTGACAAAGAGAAAAGAAAAATCGGCATCACCCGGATACATATGGAAGAAGATGCAGGTAAATCTATTCACGATAGAGGAAACGAAACGCTTGTAGATGTTAACCGCTGCGGTGTTCCGCTTATGGAAATAGTTAGTGAACCCGAATTAAAAACGGCTGAAGAAGCTTATTTATATTTGAGTAAGATAAGGCAGATAGTTCGGTACCTTGGAATTTGTGACGGTAATATGGAAGAAGGTTCTTTGCGATGCGATGCGAATATTTCGATAAGATTAAAAGGCGACTCAGTGTTGGGGACTAAAACAGAAATTAAAAACATGAACTCATTCCGGAATGTTGAACGCGCCATAAACTACGAAATTGAGAGGCAGATAGATCTTGTTGAAAACAATGAAAGAGTTGTTCAGGAAACGCTTTTATGGAATGCTGATTTAAATGAAGCGTTTTCAATGCGCAGCAAAGAAGAGGCTCATGATTATCGTTATTTCCCCGACCCGGATCTGATGCCAGTTTTTGTCGATGATATTTGGTTGAAAAATATTTCCGCAAGTTTGCCTGAACTGCCCGATATAAAAAAAGAAAGATTTGTTCGGCAGTATTTGCTTCCAGTTTACGACGCTGAAATATTAACTCAGTCAAAACCGATAGCCGATTATTATGAAAAAGTTGTGTCGTATACAGATGATTTCAAGAGCGCGAGCAACTGGATTATGGGAGACGTTCTAAAAATTCTTAATGAAGAAAAAAAAGAAATACCCAACTTTTCAATTTCACCGGAATTTCTTGCTGAATTAATTAATCTTATAAAAAGCGGCGCTATAAGTGGTAAAATTGCGAAAGATATTTTTCCGGAAATGTTAGCCGATAATATCAGCCCAGCCGCTATTGTTAAAAAGAAAAATCTTTTGCAAGTTTCCGATGTAAAAGTTATAGAAAAAACTGTTGACGAAATATTATCGTCGCACCCGCAGGAGGTTGAAGAATATCTCTCCGGCAAAGAAAAAGTAATAGGGTTTTTTATCGGTAGAATAATGAAACAAACAGCCGGAAAAGCGAATCCGCAGATAGCAAATAAAATTTTACATGAGAAGTTAAACTCTCTAAAAAATAATTAAAGGAGAATAAATTGTCTTTCAAATCAGGTTTTAAAAAATTTATAGGAATAAAAACAGAAGAAGAGCTGAACAAGCAAAAAACTCCGAAAGAGAAAGTGCGGGATTTTATCGAATCTCTCCTATTCGCAGCTATTGCCGCGTTCTTCATAATTACGTTTGTTATTCAAAACACACGCATTCCAACAGGCTCTATGGAAAACACGATTCTCGTGGGTGATTTTGTTCTCGTCAATAAATTTATTTATGGTTCTTCTTCGCCAAAATATATACCGTTTACCGAGATCGAACTCCCCTACTTCACTTTGCCATCTTTAAGAGAACCACGAAGAAAAGATATTGTTGTCTTTGAATACCCGGGTCACCGGGATCAGCTTCGCGCGGATGAACTGGGAGTTAATTATGTTAAAAGATGTATCGGACTTCCAGGCGATACGGTTCAAATCATTAATAAAGTAGTTTATGTAAACGGAGAAAAAAATTGGATCCCGCCGCACATCAGATACGGATATGAATTGCGTCCTCCAACCGTTAAACGCCCGGATATATTTCCACGGGGAATGAGCTGGAACGAAGATAATTGGGGACCAATTATTATTCCGAAAGAAAATTACACAATTAATTTGACACCGGAATCGGCATACAACTGGGCAACTACAATCGATCGTGAATTTGGCAGAAGAGTTGTAAAAATTGAAAATGGCAAAGTGCTAATAGATGGCAAGCCTGCAGAAAAATATACGTTCAAAAAAGATTACTTCTTTATGATGGGAGATAATCGTGACGACAGCGCCGACAGCCGTTTCTGGGGACTTGTTCCGCGAGATTTAATTGTTGGACAAGCTTTTATTACTTTATTCTCTTGGGACAGAGATATTCCGTTTACAGATTTTTTCAGACTTCTCGGTTCTATCCGGCTAGACCGCGTCTTAAAATTGTTGAACTAATATTTTGTACGAGGAAAATTATACGATAATTACCGGTGTAAACTTTTTGCGCCTACTTAAAATTAAACTGAATTAACTATGCCAATTCTTGATCTTCAATATGAGAAATATAAGCTAAGCAACGGTTTGCAAGTAATACTTCATAAAGATAATGCAGTTCCTCTCGTTTCTGTTAATCTGTGGTATCATGTTGGTTCTGCTGATGAACAGCGCGGTAAAACCGGGCTTGCACATTTATTTGAACATATGATGTTTCAAGGCTCGCAGAATGTGCCGAAAGAAATGCATTTTAAATACATTCAAGAAGCCGGCGGAGTATTAAACGGATCGACTAATTTTGACCGAACAAACTATTATGAAAAAGTGCCGTCAAATTTTTTGGAATTGGCTCTTTGGCTTGAGTCAGATAGAATGGGATATTTTCTTCCTGCACTTACTTTAGAAAAATTAAACAATCAAAAAGATGTTGTAAAAAACGAGCGCCTGGAAAGGTATGATAATCAACCATACGGGCTTGCATGGGAAATTTTAATATCGAATATCTACCCTGATGTTCATCCATACAACTGGGCTACTATCGGTTCTATTAATGATATTGAAAATTATTCCCTTGAGGATGTTTCCACTTTTTTCAATTTATTTTATTCCCCTTCTAATGCTACGCTCGTTGTTGCAGGCGATTTTGAAGAAGCCAAAGCAAGAGAAATGATTGATAAATATTTTGGTTCGATAAAATCTACTAATTCTGTTTCACACCCAAGTGTAAAACCGTTTAATATTAAAAAGGAAATTTTTATCGAGCGTAAAGAAAATGTTCAACTTGATAGAATTTATTTTGCATGGAACTCGGACAAAGCTTTTGGTGCGGATGATGCGGCGCTTGATGTTTTATCCGATATTCTCGCCGGTTCAAAAGGTTCAAGGTTATATAAAAAAATTGTTCACGAACTTGAAATTGCACAGGATATAAGTGTATTTCAATACTCCGGTAAACTTGCCGGGCACTTGATGGTTGTTGCAACAGCGAAGCCGGGCAACGACCTTGATAAAATTAAAAAAGAAATTATTTATGAATTAGATATCCTTCGAATAAACGGGGCAACTGAAAAGGAATTAACGAAAACCAAAAACAGTATTCGTTCGGGATTTATTTATTCGCTGCAAAATCTTGATTCGCTCGCAGATCAATTAAATTTTTACAATTTTTATTTAGACGAGCCAAATTCTTTCAGCAATGATCTTAAACGATATGATGTTGTTACAAATGAGCATATAAAAACTGTAGCGGAAAAATATTTAACTGCTCCATTTGTTGAATTAAGAATTACCCCCAATCAGTAAGGATGAGAATGAGTTTAAACAGAGCAGTAAAACCTTTCCCGAAAGAAGAAATATCGTTTTCACTCCCCGAAATTGAAAATTTTTGTCTCTCGAACGGCTTAAGAGTTCTTCATGTAAAAAAAGATACTTTGCCAATCATAAATATCAACCTGGTGTTTTATGCCGGTTCAAAATATGATCCTTCCGGTAGAAAAGGGCTTGCTAATTTGTTCGGGATGGTAGCAGATGAAGGCGCCGGTATTTACGATACGCTTGCTTTGAGCGATGAACTTGATACTCTCGGTACATCTTTGAACATCAACAGGGATAGCGATTCGATTTACTATTCTCTTCAAACTCTAACTGAGCACTATGCAAAATCGTTAGATTTGTTTTGTGATGTCTTGCTTTCGCCCCGTTTTGAAGATGCTGCTTTTGAAAGAGAAAAAAGAAAAATCTTAACCCGGATTTTACAAATTAAAGACGCTCCGGATGAACTGGCAGATATTGCATTTGAACGAATAATTTATGGTGACGATAATCCCTACAGTCATCCTGTTTTTGGTTATGCAGATACAGTTCAACAGATAAATAATGCTGAAGTAAAAGATTTTTATAAAAATTTTATTTTCCCCTCTAACGGATTTCTTGTTTGCGTCGGCAATATTACAGCGGATCATCTTAAAAAAAGTTTCGAGGATAAATTAAATACATGGACTATAGAGGGAACGAATAATTTCACTTTGGTTAACTCAAAAGAAACTGCCCCAAAAATTTATCTTCTTCACAAAGAAGGCACAGTTCAAAGCGAAATTAGATGCGGGCATCTAACTTGCAAAAGAAATGAAATGGATTATTTTCCAAAATCAATTTTAAATATGATTTTGGGCGGACAGTTTTCAAGCAGGATCAATTTAAATCTTCGAGAAGACAAAGGTTATACTTACGGCGCTCTTTCCCGTTTTAATTATCATAAAGATGCGGCACATTTTTATGTTTCTACTTCTGTGGGCGCTGAAAACACAGCTAATGCTCTTATTGAGATTGATAAAGAAATAAATAAAATTAAAGACGGTATTAGCGGCGAAGAATTAAAATTTGCCAAGTCGTCAATGATTAGAAAATTTCCCTCGAACTTTGAAACTTTAAGACAAATTAGCGTTAATCTAATCGGCAAGGTTGTCTATGGTTTGAAGAACGACTACTTTAACACATACATAGACAGTATTTTGAAAGTGACGAAAGAAGACGTAAATAAAGCTGCCGCTGATAATATTTTTCCTGAAAACATAAAATATGTTATTACCGGCGATAAAAATATTATCCGACCTCAATTAAAAAACATCATGTTTGCCGACGTTGTAGAAATAAATTCTGATGGCGAGGTTATAGAAGGTTGAGTTTTTCTTTAACTGCGAGAGAAGGATTTATAAACTTATAACCAATCTTTCTCAACTTTACAATAGCTTGCTGAATAATAAAATAGTTTTCTGCATCGATTAAAAATAATCTCGGCGCCTCGTTCCCCTCATGCATAACCCTAAGAAAAGTTTCGTTTATATCTTCGCTGCTGCCCTGAAGAAAAGCAGCGTCTCCTTTTCTTATCAGCATAATTTTTCTCCCCGTAATTTCATCTTTGATAAAATTAAATATCGAAGAATTATACAGGTCGCTTTCTTCATCGACCATTATTAATGAGGCGTCTTTAAATTTACCGGCAATGTTTTTTAGAACTTCGCTAGTGCGTGTTTTATTAAAATTACCCTTTAACTTAAATTCTAAATCGGTAATATTATCGTCAAGAAAAACAATATATTCTTTGCCATTACCTTTCAATTTCTTAATGATATCGCCAGCCTCTTTATCGGGAGTAATTAACGCAGCAAACTGTTCGGGTGTTGTTAACAGAGCAGCTAATTCTTCCGCAGTTAACGAAAAAATATTAGTTAAAATAACTGCGCCGGTTTTCTTCTCCCGTATAATTTCGGAATTATAATAAAATTGCGCAATCAGTTTTAATTTTCTACCGGAAGACATTTCTAAATTCGTTTTGCCGTTAATTCCTTTCTCATCAACAGAAACAGTTATTAACTCCGAATCAAACATCTCATTTATTTCACTTAAAACTACAGCAATTGGTAAGTCAGCGGGAATTTCTACTTTATAATTATACTTAAGAGAATCGTTTTTTTTATTCCTGTTTGCAGTTTTGGACTTAACCCAACTTTCTTTAATACCCAAATTTTTTAGAGATGATAAAAAATTTAAATTAATTTGATCGGCGCTTAACTGGGGTAAAGGCTTATCTTCCCTTTTCAATAAGTAATCTGCAGCTATATTTGCGACGATAAAAAAAATAGCAGCAACAAATAATGTCACTGCCGCATTAGTTCGCGATAAATTTAATTTCATTTTAGAAAGCGCTAATTATTTATTTTTGAACAGGGGCTTCCGTTTTTCGAGAAAAGCTTTTGTCCCTTCTTGAAAATCTTCTGTACCGCAGCAAAGTGCAAACATAGCCGCTTCATAAATCTGCCCCTCTTTAGAAGAAACTTCATCAACTATGTTGACGGATTTAACCGCAAGACGAATAGCCTGCTGCGCTTTGGCAGCAATTTTATTTGCCATTTCCAGAGCTTTATCCATCAGTTCACTTAGCGGATAAACATGATTAACTAACCCGATTCGAAAGGCTTCGTTTGCATCAATCATGTCGCCGGTCAAAATTAATTCCATTGCTCTGCCGGAATTTACTAATCGAGTTAAACGCTGTGTTCCGCCATAGCCGGGAATAATTCCAAGATTAACTTCAGGCTGCCCAAATTTTGCATTTGCCGAGGCAAGCCGGATATGACACGCGAGAGAAAGTTCGCATCCACCGCCGAGAGCAAATCCGTTAACGGCGGCAATAACCGGCTTATCAAGGTTTTCAATTAAGTTAAAAATTTGCTGCCCACGTTCGGAAAATTCTCTGCCTTTAATTATATCTAAAGTATTTAGCTCTGCGATATCTGCGCCTGCAACGAAAGCTTTTTCACCCTTACCGGTCAAAACTACAACTGCAATATTTCCATTGCTTTTAATCCAGGTAAACGCACCGAACAATTCATCCATCGTAAGCATGTTAAGTGAGTTTAGTTTATCGGGTCGGTTAATTGTAACAACGGCTACATTATCTTTGACGTCGATTAATAAATTTTGATAATTCATAATACCTCTTAAAAAATTACGTATAATGGAAGTCTTATTTTTAAGTCCAAAGAAACGAATTGATTTGTCTGAAAATAATTATACGATGCAAGAATCTCCATCATGAACATTGAGATACCTGCACCGGCGCTAATTCCTAACTTCGAATTATCTTCCACGTAATTGCTTTTATTGGCAGATGGTTTAAATTCGTGAAGTTTTTCAAAATAATTGTAGGCTACGGACAATTCAACAAGCGGCATAAATAAAAATATGTTTTCCATAATCGGTTTGAAGTAATATCGTGCACCTAAATTGATTGGTATGCTTACGGTAGAAAAAGTTGAATAATCTGTCGCCTGATAAAAACTTTGCGAGCCGGGATATTGTTCGTACCCGGCTTTGGCAAATAGAAAAACCGGTATGTATTCATTATCTGTATATGATAGTTCTAAATTAAATCCATATCCTATATCTGACGAATTTGCAAATGCGCTTAATGGCAGCCGCGGTCCCACTCCGAATGATATGAAAATACCGCGGGCTTTTTCTGCCGGCATTCCGCCTGCAAATAAATATTCAATCGTTAACAATGAAATTAGCAGGAGTTTTTTAATCATTTAATTGCAATTTTATTACTGACTAAAATACAAAATTATCTTTGTTTTAAAAAACCGGAGTTAACTTTTCTTTGTTAATGCGCCGAAGAGAGAATTTACTATCAAAGAGAAAAAGAAGAATGCTGGCATAATAAATCCACTAAGCTTTTTTCCCACACTAAAAAACCCTTCCCAGCTATCGTATCTTGAGGCAAAAAGAAGATTAACAATTCTTGCAGACTCAGTACCGAAGGCAAGATTTATAATCCACAATGAAAAAAAAGTATAGATTATAAAGAAATATATGCTGCTAAATTTGTTCAGCGCGATGCTCAAGCTAAGTATAAATAGGACAAATGAAACAGGTTCTAAATAGCTAAATGCTGCTATGTCAATTGGAACAAATAAATAAACAAAAAGAAAAAATAAGATTAAAAAATTGTTAATGAATGATTTGCCTGCCACGGATAAGAAAACAAAAAGCATAATTAATTGAGGAATATTCCATATCAAATAAAGCGGGAAATCGACTATAGATGAGAGACCGAACTCATAAAAATATTCCGGGTCATTCAATTCAACATCGGTAAAAAAGTAGAGAACTGCGGCTGTTATAATTACTGGAATTACAAGTGTTAAAAAGGGAAGCAACTTTCGGAAATAAGGGGGATTGCGGAAAGCATCAATTAAAAACTCAACTTCAATTTTTTTTATTATAAATAGAAAAGGTAGAACCGCAGCAAGATGAAATCGAAAACCAATAAGTATTATATAATCTGGAAGTTCGAAATATCTTAATAGAAAACCTGCGGCATTAACAATAAATATAATTAGTATTAGCCGCAGGATTGAAATGTTCTTAATCAAGTTGTTATTCTTCAATTTCCATTTTTTTTAAGTCGGTGCCTAAACCATGTTTGTAAACAAGTTTGCCGCCATGTTCACCGGTTTCGTATAAAAAGTATCCGCCGACGAATGCTAAAATAAGAATGACATACATAAAATACCCCGAAAACTTTTTCTTAAATACTAAAAAAGTTCTAATTACTAACAGAACCGAGAAATACCAAACTGTAATATTTGCATAATTCTCATGTTCGCCAATTGCATTAAACGGAATGATCGCTCCTTTTTCTTCCCACGAATGCGCAAGCGCTTCTGCATTGCTGCCGGTGAACACGGCTACTAATGCCGCAATCACCCCAAGGAAGAGAAGAAGATGAGCGGTCTTTAGGAAAAACTCCCTTTTAAAAATCACACCGATTGATTCGAGCAAAATGTATAAAACCAAAAAAGCAAGCGGGAAATGAATTACTTTGACGTGCAATAGAGCTAAATCTTCCATTATAGTTCCTTTCAAGATTCTTCAATTATGGGATGATAAATATTGATTAGTTAAATAGTAAAAAACAAATCGATTTTGTGACATCATCCGCATAAAACCGAACCGCCGTTAACATTTAATATTTCGCCGTTGATGTGCCTTGCCATTTCGCTTGCAAGAAATAAAACCGGTCCGGCAATATCTTCTGCGGTTGCAATCCTTTGCACAGGAATTTCTTTGCGCACTTTTTCCATATATTCTTTATCGGAGAAAACATCATCGGTCATGTCGGTCATTACCCAGCCCGGAGCAACGCTGTTTGTGTTTATATTATATTTGCCAAACTCTGCGGCAACTGATTTTGTGAAAGAAATCATTCCTCCTTTTGAAGCTGCATAGTGGGAGTAGTTTGCCTCGCCTCTTTGACCGGCTGTTGAAGATATATTTATTATTCTACCGAAATTATTTTTTTTCATAATCGGCAAAACCGCTTTTGTGATGATGTACATTCCGGTTAAATTTATTCTTAGTGTGCGTTCCCAGTTTTTAAGACTCATCAAATCGGCTTCGTCTTTTTCCCACACGCCTGCGTTATTCACGAGAATATCAACACCGCCAATATCAGCTATTATGCGGTTTACTAAGTCCGTCGCATCTGTTTCTGTTGCCAAATCAAATTGATATAATTTTACTTTCTCTTCGCCAATTTCATCAATTAACTTTTGCGCTTTTACTTCACTTGAAGCATAAGTAAATGCCACATGTGCGCCTACCCGGGCAAATAGTCTAACGCAAGCAGCTCCAATTCCTCTTGAGCCGCCGGTAATTAGAACACTCTTTCCAGTTAAATTAATCATTTTTAATACCTTACTTTATATAAAAACAAACCATGCGCAGGCACCGATTCGCCCGCAGTCTCACGATTTCGACTTGCGAAAATGTTTTCGATGTAATCACTTGAATAATTATTTTTTTCGGCATTCAGCAGTGTTCCGGTTATTGCTCTAACCATTCCATGCAGAAACCGATTCCCTTCAATTTTAAAAATTATAAAATCCTTCTTCCGCCGCCACGAGACTTCATAAATAGTGCATATTTTATTTTCTGTTTCGGTACGAGTCCTGCAAAATGAGGTATAATTTTTTTCGCCTAAAAAAGATTTACAAAGCTGGTTTAAATAATCTATGTTGTAATCTCTGCCGCTTCTAAAAGCATATTTGTTCCAGAATGGATTTTTTCCTTTAACTATAAAATAGAGGTAGCTTCGTCTCACGGCATCAAAACGGGCGCTGAATGATTCATCAACCAGTTCAATTTTTCTTACCGCAATATCAAAAGGAAGCACTGAATTAAGCGAGTGTAAAAATCTATATCCATTTATTTTATTCATCGTTAAAAAATTAGCCGTTTGTCCTATGGCATGAACTCCGGCGTCAGTTCTTCCGGACCCGATTAGATTCACTTTTTCTTTCAGAAGTATTTGTAACGCGTCAGAAATTTTTTGCTGCACCGTAACCGCATTTTTCTGAATCTGCCATCCTGCGTATTCCGTGCCGTCATAACTTATTATGATCTTATAGTTGTTCAATTTTTACCAAGTATTAATTCGATAATGTATGTTTATATAATTTAAGAATTTTATTGTAGAACACGTTTAGTTATTGAATCCATGATAAGAGAAATACCAAATAGAAAAATCCGCATTTCATCTACTAAGATTCTTCCTTCATTAGATGTCTCTTTCTTTAAGAATGAATTTAGACGTTTCCTCAATGTTCTTATCAGCAAGCTGCCCATTTAAACAATATGACTTGTAAGTAAAACTAAAAAAAATTCTTAGCGATGTGCGTAAATACAAATTGGGACAGCTAATCTTCACAAAGCAAAGGAATTGTTTTTAAAAACTGCATATAGAGAGGATTAATTTTTAGTGTTTTTTTAAGCCGCTAATAAAAAAGCAAGGTACACTGCCGAAACGATTAGAAGCGCTCCTAAACCTCTCAAAGTATATTTTTTAATTTCTCCTTTGCCGATGGTTAATGTAATTATGAGCTTAACAATAGTGTTAGAAATCAAAGCAATTATTATAGCTGCTACTGCAATATCTGCGCTCAATGTTTTTGAAGAAAGTTTAAGCAGCGAAAGCACTATCGCATCTACCGATGTTAATCCAGCCAATGCGCTTGCGGCATAAATTCCACCGGAGCCAAGGTATAACTCTGCAGCTTTTGAAAGAAAAATCACTGCTCCGAAAATCAATCCGAAAAACAACGCCGATTTTAATTCAAAAGGATTTTTTAATTCAATTTCTTCATGAGCCTGTCCATTTAACCTACTTTTCATTATATAACTAACGACTGTTCCTGTAACAGTGAATAAAAGAAGAGGCACCCATATGTGTGCAATCATAGAACTATCCAATATAAGAATAACAAAAAACACACGGGGATACATAACAGTAGATGCCAGAATAATCCCCGCAGCAAGATTCTTTCCTAGTTCTTCATTTGCCTTGCTTCTTCTTGCAAGAGAGAAAGCAACCGCCGTGCTCGAAACAGCGCCGCCCATCAAACCGGTTAATTGTATTCCTTTATTTCTACCAAAAAATTTGATGATTAGATATCCGGCAAAACTTATTCCGCTAATGAAAATTACCATTAGCCAAATGTGCCTTGGATTTAAAATATTTAACGGATCTACCGCTCTATCGGGCAACAGAGGAAAAATTATAATTGAAATAACTGCTAGTTTAAGCGCTGCAAAAATATCTTCTTCGCCAAGTTTATTGACAAATGAATGAAGCTGTATCTTCAGTGATAAAAACACTGTAACAATAACAGATACAATTGCGGCAATTATTATAAAATTCCAGTAAACAAGTCCGCCCAGAATAAAAACCAGTAATTCGGACATCTCACTCGTCCCGCCCGGTTTTCCTCCCCTTGCCGAAAAAACATGCGAGGTTGTAACAAGCGCAGCAAATCCTGTAAACACTGCAATATAGACCCAAAATGATGTGAATGACGAAATTAGTGCAGCTAAAAAACCAGCGATTGATATTAATGGGAAAGTTCTTATTCCCGCAAACATCTTTTCTTCCTTTGGACGGGAGTGTTCCCGTTCTATGCCCACTAATACGCCGATAAGAATTGCTATCCCTAATTTTTGAATAAGAATATACAAATCATCCGTCCCTAGAGCCATGCCATTTGAAAATATTTGCTCCGGAAATTGAATAACTGAATCTTTCGCTGTTTCGGTCATTAAGTTTATCCAGGATTAATTTTATTTAAATTTTTTACGACTATAATATATAAAACCTCTTAAATAATAAAAATTTTAACGTCGTCCGATGAACGACGAACGACAACAAAATCTAACCGCAGGAAATGGTTTCTACACGTTCGAAAAAAACATTGTGATGAAAAAGGTTATTTCCCGGATGTTTCCATATATAAAAGTATTATTTTATTTTGTAATTGTAAAAACCTCATATTGTAATAGATATATTATTGATGAATAGAAACGTAACCGATAAAAACATGAGCGCCGCTGGCAGCGATGAGCGCCGGGCTTATCAAAAATATAAATGGCTTTTTGATAATTCAATAGATGCCGTCTTCGTTATGAAGGATGGGCTTTTTATAGAATGTAATCCGCATACGTTACAGCTTTTTAACTGCAAAGAAGAAGAAATATTAAATACATCGCCTGTGTTGTTTTCACCGGAGTTTCAACCATCCGGTGAAAAATCTTCCGACAAAGCTAAGAGAATGATAGACATAGCGCTTAAGGAAGGTGAACATACTTTTGATTGGACTCATAAAAAAAAATCCGGGGAATTATTTGATGCATCCGTTTCATTAAAAACCTTAAATTTTGATGAAGATATTTTGTTAATGGCTGTTGTACGGGATATTAGCGAATCAAAATTTGTAGTAAATTTTAAAAATCTTGCTGATGAATCTCTCATTGGTGTTTATTTAGTTCAAGACGGAAAATTTATCTATGCGAACAATGCTCTGTTAAAAATTTTTGGTTTAGAAAATAAAAATGTAAAAGATAATATTTTAGTTGAAAACGTTATCCATCCCGACGATAAAGAAGTTGTAACGTCTAACATTCAACTAATATTAGATGACAAAATTGATAAACTCCACTATGAGGCTAAGATTGTTTGTCCTACCGGAGAAATCAGAATTGTTGAAGTTTTAGGATCCGCAACAATTTTAAATAACCATCCCGCTATTATGGGTTCACTCATCGATATTACCGAAACCAAATCGACTCATGAAAAAATTCGTCTGCTTGCGCATGCTTTAAAGAGCATCGCACAGGCAGTTTCGGTGACTGATGCTCACAACAAAATTCTTTTCGTTAACGATGCTTTTTTAAGAATGTACGGTTACGAGAACGAAGACCTTGCAGGCTGGAAAATTGAAGATGTACGGTCCGATAAAAATCCGGCAGAATTAGGCGAAACAATAAGAATTGCTACTTTAACCGGTGGCTGGGAAGGAAAAATCTGGAACAAGCGTAAAAATGGAAGCGAATTTTTAGCCTATCTTTCAACTTCAATTGTTAAAAATGATGACGGAAATACGATTGCTCTGATGGGTGTGGTTACGGATATTACCGAAAAGAAAAAATGGGAAGATCAAGTAAATCTTCTGACCACGGCTCTTGAATCTGCAGCGAACGGAATAGTGATTACAGACAGTAATGCGGACGTCATCTGGATTAACGATTCATTTACAAATTTAACAGGTTACCGTTTTGCAGAAATTGTTGGTAAAAATGTTCGGATATTAAAATCGGGAGTTATGGATAAGAAATATTACTATAATTTATGGGAGATTATTAAATCGGGAAAAGTTTGGCAGGGCGAAATAATAAATAAAAAGAAGAACGGCGACCTGTACACCGAAGAAATGACAATAACACCTGTACGCATAGACGGCGAAGAAATTACTCATTACATAGCGCTAAAGCAGGATATAACCGAACGTAAAAAATATGAACTCGAATTGAAAGAAACTAAAGAAGCTGCGGAAGCGGCTAATAAATTAAAATCTTCGTTTCTTGCCAATATGAGTCACGAATTAAGAACGCCTATGGTTGGAATTTTAGGTTATGCCGACATTCTAAACCATGAGTTGGAAGCTACGGAATTTAAAGAGATGGCTTCAAATCTGTACGAAAGCGGCAATAGGCTGATGGATACTTTAAACCTAATTCTGCATCTTTCAAAACTTGAAGCAAATAAATTAGAGATCGAAGCTAAAGTTGTAAATGTTGATGCTGTAATTCAATCAGTTGTAAAGCAATTCCAAAAAATGGCAGAGCTGAGGAACTTGTATATCAACTACTCCCCTGCGCCTCACATACACTGTTTCTTAGAAGCAAAAATGCTTAAAGATGTTTTGACCAATCTGGTTAGTAATGCTATCAGGTTTACAAATAACGGTGGAGTAACAATTGAATTAAAAAACTCCGGCTCTCTTGCAATAATCAACGTTAAAGACACCGGTATCGGTATTAGTAATGAGGTTCAAGAATTAATCTTTGAGGAATTCAGGCAGGCGAGCGAAGGAATTAATAGAAGATTTGAAGGGACAGGACTTGGTTTGACAATAAGTAAAAAATTTGTTGAACTAATGGATGGTAAAATAAGTGTCGAAAGTGAAGAAGGAGCAGGATCAACTTTTACTGTTGAACTTCCTCTTTATATTGAAAATAATGAAACAGATAAAACTGAGTATCGTGCTAATACTCCGTCAACAATTAAGGATGAAACTAATCATCCCTTAAAAAAAGTATTGCTTGTAGAAAACGACAGGTCAAGCCGCGAAATTACACGACTTTTTTTAAAGAAATTATGCTTGCTCGATTTTGCGGAAGATGCTGACACAGCAATTCGTTTAGTGAATGAAAATATTTACTCCGCTATATTAATGGATATAAATTTAGACAGTGGCGTAAGCGGTTTAGATGTTACAAGATCAATTAGAAAAATTGCCGGTTATGAAAACACTCCGATTATCGCACTAACTGCATATGCCCTTGAAGGAGATAAAGAGGCTTTTATTGATGCAGGTTGCTCGGGTTATTTGTCAAAACCTTTCGATCGAAAAACAATTACCCAAATGCTGATGCATATCCTTGAAAAAAATCAAAAATAGAATTTGATGATTTTTTCTGCATGAAGTGGTCTGTTCGTTTTCAGTTTCCTAATTTTTAATCTCTGCTTTTCTTTCTTTGATTAGAAAAGTGTATCGTCTATTCTAAATAAATTCATATTACAAATTTTAAAACTTTATATAAACTGTTTTAAGTTTATCATTATATTTACGATGTGAAAGATTTAAAATATTTATAAAGTACCTGAAAATAATTTTAACTTATGCAGCCACAGGAAGACAACACGACAACAGATTTTATCCGGCTAAAGGAAGAAATCAAAATACTTACTTCCGAGAACGAATCATTAAAACAAACTGCGTCTAATTTAGAGAAACAACTCAATCAATTCGTATTAGTATTTAATAATTCTCCCGAAGCAATTGTCTTCCTTGATCTAAAAGGTAACATTCAAAAAATTAATACTCGTGTTCAAGAATGGCTTGGTTATCCGCCCGAAGAAGTTCTTGGAAAAAATTTGCTGATGCTTCCTTTTCTTTCTATAAAAAGTAAAGCAATTGTTCTTAAAAATTTTACTGACAGACTTCGGGGTAAAGAAGTAGGTACGTATGAACTTGAATTTATTACCGCTTCGGGTGAATTGAAAATCGGCAGACTTTCCGGGCAAATAATTAAAAATGAAAACGGGAAAATTGCAGGCGATCTTGTGATGGTGCTTGATATTACAAAACAACTTAAATATGAAAATGAATTAAGAGAGAGCCGCGAAACTTTTAAAACTCTGACTGATACAATCGAGTCGGCTATTTTTATTGTGCGCGAAACAAAGTTTCTATACATCAATAAATTTGGCGAAAGACTTTTTGGTTATACTTTGGATGAACTCCGTCAAAAACATTTTTGGGATATCGTTCATCCAGATGATAGGGCAATGGTTAAAGAGAGAGGATTTGCACGTCAAAGAAAAGAAAATGTCCCCTCAAGCTACGAGTTTCGCATAATCACTAAAACCAATGAAACAAGATGGATGCATTATACCGGCGCTTATCTTGAGTTTGAAGGCAAACCCGCTCTGATAGGCAATGTTTTTGACGTTACAGAAAGTAAACTTTCCGAAGAAAAACTGCGCGATAATTTTGTGAGGTTTCAAACAATATTCAACAGCAGCGCATTCGGAATTGCTCTTGTTGATCTTAAGGGGAACATAATTGATGTGAACAATTCTATTTGTAAAATGTTCGGTTACACTGCTAACGAAATGAAAATACTGAACTTTGTAAAAATATCTCACCCGGAAGATACCAAAAATGATGCGGCAATGTATATGGAGCTTCTTGAAGGGAAAATTTCTCATTATCAAAGTGAAAAAAGATACATAAAAAAAGACGCAACTGTAATGTGGGCTAAAATTACGGTCTCTCTTATCAGAGGGAAAGAGGGTAATCCTGAGTACGCGTTAGGAATGGTTGAGGATATTACAGAAAAAAAACAGATGCAAGAAAAACTCACGCGAGAGCATTTCCTTTTTACCACTTTGATGAAACATATTCCCGATTCAATTTATTTCAAGGATGAAAAGAGTAGATTTATTGCAGTTAATGAGGCAACAGCAAAAAAAATGGAGCTTGACAATCCGAAGCAATTAATTGGGAAAAGCGATTACGATTTTTTCACTCACGATCATGCTGATCAAGCTTTCCATGACGAACAGGAGATGATGAAGCAAAGCAGATCTATCATTGGCGTTGAAGAAAAAGAAACCTGGCGGGATGGAACGGTTACCTGGGTTTCATCTACAAAAATTCCTTTACAAAATGAAAAAGGAGAAACAATCGGAACATTTGGAATATCGAGGGACATAACAAGCAAAAAGGAAATTGAAGAAAAACTTAAATCTTACACTGAAGAACTTAAACAACTTAATGCAAATAAAGACAGATTTTTCTCAATCCTCGCTCATGATCTACGCAGCCCGTTCACCGCTTTACTCGGTTATTCCGATATAATCTGCACAGATTACAAATCGTTATCCGAAGACGAATTAGTAGAGTTTGCTGGAAATATAAATATGGTTGCAAAAAATGTGTATGGACTTCTCGAAAACCTTTTAGATTGGTCCCGTATTCAAACCGGAAGAATTGAATACAAGCCGGAAGTAATTAACTTCTCGGCTATCGGAAAAAATGTAATAAAATTATTTAATGATTCGGCTAAAAATAAAACTATTACATTATCACTCGAATGTGAGGAAGAAGATAAATTGTTTGCAGATGAAAATATGCTCCATACAGTGCTTAGGAATCTTGTTTCTAACGCAATAAAGTTTACCCGACCGGGGGGCGAGATAAAAATAAAGTTGCAGCCTTTCGATGAACACTTCG
>Ga0210044_10002111_pt1 | contig 29893 bp, 20 predicted proteins | sample CryGey13umfilter_2_FD_183959 | JGI IMG/M metagenome (GOLD analysis project Ga0210044, IMG submission 183959) | Groundwater microbial communities from aquifer in Utah, USA - Crystal Geyser 4/9/14 3 um filter (SPAdes) (version 2) | ecosystem: Environmental > Aquatic > Deep subsurface >... | reverse complement strand
CGGACTTGATGAGTTTGATCGAATTGAACTTGCATTACTTCAACGATTTTCACGTCATGGATATGCGTATGTGAACGATAATAACCCACCGCATGATAAACTTATTTCATTCCTTAAGCAATCACAGCTCCCTACAGATCCAGAACTTAGGTGGATATTTACACATATGGAACGAGCAAAAATGCATGGAAATTTAGCTGCATTAGAGAAACTTTCATCAGAGTATTTGAAATATATTCGGGCTGTGACACTTTCCAGAAATGATGATTTACATGCCCTCAAGCTATAGTCTCTACAACTCAATAATAACCTCTGGAATTTGTACAATTTTTTGAATATCTTCTTCTGTTGTTGTTGCAATAGTCTGATGATCCTTGATCATTTTCATGACCAATTCTCGATTATGATCGTCAAGCTCTGAAAAAATATCATCAAGAAGAAGGAGTGGTTTTTCTTTTGAGTCTTTTTCAAATAACTTAAGTTCATTAAGTTTGAGCCAAAAAACTGCCATTCGCTGCTCACTGCGAGATCCATATAAACTGACATTATTATGTTGCTTTCCTTTCAGAAATATTTCAAAATCATCTTTTTGCGGTCCGACCAACGTTCGTCTAAAACGAAGCTCTTTTGAAAGAACGTCACTCAAGACCAGCATTGAGATGTTGTTTGGATGGTATTCTATTCGAAACTCTTTCCCTTCAACATGTGGATGATCGTTTAAAAACTGAATATATGAGGCTCTCTTTTTGGTAAGCTCCATACCATGCTCAACCACGAGCGCATTCCAATAGGACAATTCTCGCAGTGCATCTGATTCATTCTGATAAACCTCTAGCACTTTATTTCGCCGTCTTAAAGCATTTTCATAACTTCGGAGAGATTTTTTGTACGCATGGTCAACAGAAGAGATCACCGTATCAAAGTACCGCCTTTTTCTGCTTGGAGAACCGGTAATAATTCGTATCTGTTCCGGCGCAAAAAGTACCGCTTGCATTTGATTTTTGCGATACTGGAGTGCGGATTTTATCGTCTTGTTTACATAAAACTTTTTTTGAACCCGTGTTTCTCCTGTCTTGAGCAGTTGTACTTGAAATCGCTGCTTCACATCACCATCAATAAACTGCCCATCCACGATACAGTCGTCCTGATCCCATAAAATAAGCTCAATTTCTCGCGATTCGCGAAAGCCGGTGCCGTAAACCGACGCGTAAACTGCTTCAAGTAAGCTTGTTTTTCCCCGCGCATTTTCACCAATGATCAAGGTGAGATTTGGACTGAATTCAAATGAGGATGAGGAAAAGTTTCGAAAATTTGTTATCTGAAGTTTTGAAAGAACCATACGAATATATCTCCTGGCATCATATAATAGAATCACGACACGCTATTTCTTTTTTAGCAGAAAAGTCGACTCCATGAATGCGGGAAGATGAAAAATTGAATGACGTTGAAGCGCGGCATCAGGATGCTCTAAGAATTTTCGTCGCCAAAAACTTCTTCCAAAAATAGAAAGATGTGAAAAGTCTTTACTATGAAACCATCGAATCCAAAAATTCTCTTTTGTATAAATTTTATGCATAATAAATTTTCTGGAAACTCGAATCGATTCGTTTATCGCATTTTTGATTTTCCCCCGGTCAAGATGTTCGAGAACATCAAATGTCAGGACCAAATCAAACTCACCTTCTTTGTATGGCAATTTGACCACATCTCCCTTCTTTAAAAAAGGGCGGACTTGTTTGTCCGCCAGTTCGAGTGCGTGCTCTGAAATTTCGACACCATAGGCATCGATGCCGAATTTGCGAAGCATGGCAACAAGGTCGCCGGTGCCACATCCTACATCAAGACAATTTTTTGGTTTGAGAAAAAAATTGATAAGAAACGCTCGATAATAGTTGGCAATCCCAGAAAATACCCTTCCCAGAGGAGATGTTCTTCTCCCAAATCGATATCTTCCTTTATCTCCGACATAATATGCGCGATCATAAAAACTTGCATCAATACGATATGGCTGCACAACGGTCCCATCAAATGCGTCTCCTTCAATGATATTTTCAATATTTTCAATATTCTCACCATTTGCAACAATAACGGTCAACCGGAGTTTTCGGGCAAGCTGTGCCGCGATTGGATCAAAAGGAGCATTGATACCGGGAGACCACTCGGTGCCAACGATCTTTTCAAGCTCACCCCATGTCAATTTTTCAATCGCCTGCGCATCTTTATGTAATCGCGGATCTTTGTCATAGACCCAATCGATATTTGACATATTGATAATCAGATTTGCTCCATAATCGCGTGCAAGAATCACCGCATCATAATCAGTTGACCAACCAGGCTTCCAACCTGCACCAATAACGAGTGGCTCTTTCCAATCACGTAGTTTTTTGTCATAGTTTTCAATAATACGAGGATGTGCTATGTCTTCGAAGATGGTTCGCAATAAATGTGCATTGAGTCGAGTTGCATGTATTCCAATCCAGTCAAGATCATCTGAAGTCATTCCGCCGACAACATCCTTCCCCGCATCACGATAGGCACGTGCTGTAACGCCACCGCCTGCAACCAAAAAAAAACGCTTACCGCGTTTGATATATTTCCGTACAAACGTATTAAGTCGTCGCAAAAATTTCGTGTTAATCCCATCTTTTGTCGCAAGAAGAGATCCTCCGATTGAAAGTATGATGGGTGGTTCTTGGTTGTCAAATATCATTTTATGCTAAAAAAAATCCGCTTAAAAAGCGGAGTCTGCTCCCTATAATCTATAGTTGTTTGGTTAAATGAATAGTATTCATGAGATGTGTAAAACATATTATAGATTTTGCTTTGACAAAAAGCAACATCTTAACTAAAATGGAGGCATATATGCGACGTTCTCGAATTACCATTACCCTCGACTCAAACCTCCTCAAACAAGTAGATCGTATTGTTGACAAGAAAAAAATTCGTAATCGATCGCATGCAATTGAGTATATTCTTGCTCAATATACTCAAACAAGTGTCAAAAAAGCGGTTATTCTTGCGGGAGGTCGTGGGACAAATCTTCGACCCTATACGTATGAAATTCCAAAACCGATGCTTCCCGTCAAGGGGACGCCAATTCTCGAACATTTAATTAATGAGTTGAAAAAAAATGGTATTACTGACATTATTATCGCCATTTCTTATCTGGGAAATAAAATAAAAGAATATTTTGGAAATGGTGAAAAATTTGGCGTATCCATCCAATACTCTGAAGAAAAGGATAATTTACTTACGGGAGGCGCATTAGCAAAGCTGAAATCAAAACTTCAACATGATACATTTCTTGTTATTCATGGAGATATCTTAACTGATATGTCGTTTACGGAATTTGTTCAATTTCATATCAATCAAGGTGCGGTTGCAACGGTTGCACTATCAACATCGGATAAGCCAACTGACTTCGGACAAATCAAACTGCAAGGAGCCCGACTTAAAAAATTTTATCCGAATACTGAAAAAACAGGAATGAAAAGTCATTTAGTTCATTCTGGTATTTATGCATTTGAACCATCAATATTTAAGTATTTTCCAACAGATAAGAAACGTTTTGCCTTAGAAGATGTCATCAGAAAACTTATTGATGAACAAAATGTAAATGGGTTTGTGTTTGAAGGACAGTGGTTTGATGTAGGCGATCCGAAAAATTACGAAAGAGCAATTAAAGAATTCCCTCTCCAACCCCAAAAATAAAGCCCAATAATTTGGCAAGAATATAAGAAGTAGCAAGTAAAATAAAACCAATTATTCCTGAAGTTATTTTTGATCTTCCGCTATTGAGCTTTTCTGCTTCTCCGTGAGATGTCAAAAGATCAAATCCCCCCCAAATCACAACACCAAGAAAAATTGCTCCAGCAAACGGATAAAGAAATGACATAATTACCGTAACAATATCTGCGAGACTATTAATTCCTACCAATGGTCCTTGAATAGCTATTGTTCTTGACGAGCCAGTTGGTCCAACCTGAAAATTTAAACTTTGAGCGAGTAGTTGATTCATGATTTTTTATGCAATGTTAATGCACTCATGGCAAACATAATAATAATAGTATGAATGCCAATAGCGATTAATATATATGTACGTACAGCATACAGGAACTGTACAACAGCTTCAACCTCAATCAGATGTTTTAAAAATCCCATATTAATCTGAAATACATATATCAATCCGATTATAAAAACGACGATTGGAATGATATATAAAATATCAACCAAATCTTGCTTTGAGGAAAACATCGTCGTCGATATCACAAACACCAAGTAACTTACTCCGATAAACTGAATTACCGACGAGGTTTGGTATAAACCAAGTTCATACAGCCACCATAGTGAAAAAAGTCCTACAAAAAAAGGAGCAATTCCAACAAGAATACTCCGAAATACATCTTTTTTTTCATACACCACTGAACCAAGTTTTATCGAATCATGTTTCCATTCGGGAAATATACGAATATCTCGAATTTTTAGATGTAAAATCATTGCCATAAATGCGTGACTTAATTCGTGAACAATTGTTCCCGGAAGAAGAAGTGAAGAAATGAATATGAGGGAAATTTTATTATTCTGAAAATATATTAAAAATACTTGGAAAAGTTTTTGAATAGAATAGCGAGAGATGAGAAACAGAACAAAGATAAGAACTATGGATGTTGCAATTGACGAAAGACTGCTCATACCCCTGAACGTTTCATGAGAATTACCACAAGAAGTCCCAACACAACTATGGTAAGTACTGCAATGACGACAAAAAGGATATTTCCTTTTGAATAATTGGTAATAGTTTTTTTGAATACTTCAACGTCAAGTGGCGTGTAGTCTATATCCATACATTCATAGTATAACTTAATCAAACTGAAGTTTGTGATGCGGTGGAAATTATTGGCTCGACAGGATTACTTGGAATGGCTGCTTGTTGTGCCATATTATTTTGTTGATTCATTTGAAATCCATTACTCGCGCCGTTTGTCTGTGACGAATCTTTCATGGGAGTTTCAAATGCATTCTTTTTATCTGGTTGAGGATCTTGTGTATTTTCATTCTCTCTTATGGATTCTTCTTTATTTTTTTCAGGAACAAGTGGTACTTTTGGCTTCTCGATAACATCATGCGAAGCGCATTTTGCACACACTTGTGTTGAGTTGGGTATCACCTCTGAGTCAAATATGGCTTTACAGGTATTGCAAGAGAATGAATGTTTTTCTGCTTTCTTTTTTGAATTATCAGTATCTTTTCTTTCAATTTGTTCAACATTGAATATAAACTCAATTCCGTCATAATCGACGATGATTGTATCCCCCGCTTTCACTTCTTGAGCTATGATCATTTCAGATATTGGATTTTCAACCAATTTTTGAATAGCTCTCCTGAGCGGACGTGCTCCATACACGGGATCAAATCCCGAACGAACAATTTCTTTTATTGCTTCATCGGTCACATTGAACCCCATCTCTTGTTCTTCAAGAAGTTTGCTCAATGACTTCAGTTGCAGCTTTGCAATTGCAGTCATATGGTGATATCGCAAAGGTTCAAACACGATTACTTCATCAAAACGATTTACCAACTCTGGTCGGAAAAACTTCAAGAGTTCATTCATCACCTTTTCTTTAATCACATCATACTGTTTCTTATCTGCTTGGTTTTCGACTTTTTCCTTTTCGACCGTTTCTTTTTCCAGTGGGAAATTTTCACCAAAATATGATTTCAGTTGCTGCTTTATCCATTCCGTCGTACCTTTTTCTCGCGTCCACACCGCATCTCCGACAAGAATTATCTCTTTCCCTGATGGATTGAATGTGTGAATGTCCCAGTGCGTAACAGGAAACGAAATTTCTTTTTCTCCCGTTTGCTTTATCGTGAAATCAGTAAAGTAATCTTTGAGCATTCCGGTTTGCCAGTCAGTTGTATTTTCTTTTCTTCTCCAAAACCGATCTTTGAATGTCACAATCTCCATTTCTTCTGGACTATATGCATGAGTTTTCAGTCTGATAGTTGGCAACTGTTCATCTGGAGCGTCTGGAATCGCATTTACCACAATATTATCTTTGAAGTAGTCAATGAGATTGGTCAGCTTCCATTCTTTTGCAGTTGTTGAAGTGCGCACATACATTCCGGCACCTTTGGTAATGACCTCTGTACCATTTGCGGAAATAGCATGAGTGTCATATCCAAATGTTGGGAACCCAACATTTTGTCGTTTATCTGACTGAGCCATTTCTTCTTTTACTTTTCTTTCTTCAATATCTTTATCAGTAAGTTCTTTTTCTTCCTGAGGTTTTTCGGTTTTCTGATCGACAGTCATTTCTTCAACCGACGGAGGCATCGGTTTTCCTTCAACCTTTTGTCCCGCAAAGTATTCAGATAGATCCTTGTCTGTCCAGCTTGACGATGGTGACATCGGCTTTGCTGGAATACCTGTTGTGAGACTGGCAGTCGCTTCTTCGAGCATCGCTCCCGGTGTACCGCCACGTTCAAAATATTTGTTTCCAATGGTCATAAGTTCACGTCCTCGGGGAGAAAATGTATAGGTCGAAATTACCTTTGGCTCAGTCACTTCTGACTTTCCTGTTTCAAGGAGATCCTTTTGAATGAGTGCGGTCCCAATGTTTGAGGTACATATAACAACAGTGTTTTTAAATGAAATCGTTCGTCCTTTGTTATCAGTGAGTCTTCCATCATCAAGAACTTGAAGAAGAACATTGAAAATATCAGGATGTGCTTTTTCGATTTCGTCAAACAAGACGAGCGAATACGGCTTTCTTCTGACGGCTTCCGTCAGCTTGCCACCTTCTTCAAAACCAACATATCCCGGAGGAGGTCCAAGAAGCTTTGCAACTTCATGACGCTCCATAAACTCTGTCATATCAAATCGAATCACTGCTTCTTCATCATCAAACAATACTTCAGCAAGCGATTTTGCGAGCTCTGTTTTTCCAACTCCAGTCGGGCCGAGGAACACAAAACTTCCAATCGGTCGTTTTGCATTTTTAAGTCCTGCACGACCTCTGCGAACTGCCTGAGATACCGATTTGACTGCGCGTTCTTGACCGATCATTCGTGCGTGAATGATTTCTTCAAGTTTGGTAAGCTTGTCACCTTCTGAAGTTCCGATCTTTGACAGTGGAATACCCGTACGAGTTGCGACTATATCTTTAACAATATTTACGGTAACTTGAGTCGTGGTCTGCGCTTTCTTCATATTGTACTCATCCTTCATTTCAGTAAGTTTCACTTGTACGTCGTCGATTTTTGATCGTAAAATACGCGCTCTAACTTTTTCATTACGTTGCTCATCTTCAGCAAGTTCTTGCTTGAGTTGAGCGATCCGTTCTTCAATAGATTTTATTTTTTCAGGGAGTGAGATCAGTGGGAGTCGTACTGCAGCAGCAGCTTCATCCATCAGGTCAAATGCCTTGTCAGGAAGAAAACGATCACCGATATATCTTTTTGAAAGGCGCACAGCAGCATCAATCACGTCATCAGGAATTTTCACCTTATGAAATGATTCGTATTTGTCTCGTGCCGCTTTGAGCATTTTAATTGAGGCTTCTGCATTTGGTTCAGGTACGAGTACGGTCTGGAATCTTCGTTCGAGAGCGGCATCTTTTTCAATATATTTTCTGTATTCAGTGATCGTTGTTGCGCCAATAAACTGCACTTCACCTCGCGCAAGAGCAGGCTTTATGAAGTTTGAGGCATCAAGCGCTCCTTCTCCGCTTCCTGCACCCATCATGGTATGCATCTCATCGATAAACATAATAACCTGTCCTTTGCTATTCTTGAGTTCATCAATGACAGATTTCATGCGCTCTTCAAATTCACCCCTGTGTGATGCTCCTGCCACAACGGCAGAAAGATCGAGTTGTGCTATTTTTTTATTCAATAAACTTTCAGGAACTTGTTGTTCTACTATTCGTTGTGCCAATCCTTCTACAACCGCAGTTTTCCCCACTCCGGGTTCTCCAATGAGAGCTGGATTGTTTTTGATTCTTCGTGAAAGAATATGAACCAAACGCTCTATCACATCTGATCGCTCCACCACAGGATCAAGTTCTCCCCGTGATGCTTTTGCGGTCAAGTCAATAGTGCACTGATCAAGTGCGCTTCTCTGCTTTGGCTTCTCTGTCTTTCCAGCATCACCAGAAACCCCTTCTTTTTTCCCCGTAATTTTTTGGTTAATATCTTCTTTGGTCAATCCAAGTTTGACCAAAATACGTGCGCCTACTCCCTCTCCTTCTTCATAAAGTGCAAGAAGAATGTGTTCCGGTGAAATAAATTCATATCCGAGTTTTCTGGCCACTGCAAGGGATTTTTCGATTATTTGCTTTATGCGTGGTGCAATTTGAGGAGGCTTTGGACTATTCTCCTTTTTATATACTTTTGCAAGTTCTTGTTCGACAATTTGTGGTTGGACCTTTAGTTCAGTCAGCAATTTATACACTTGACTATCTGAGAGAAGACCATACAGTAAATGCTCACTATCAACAAATGCGTTCTTCATTTCTTTCGCTTTATCGTTTGCTTTGACAAAAACTTTGTTTGATCGTTGAGTCAGATGTGTCATCACATCAAGTTCGCTTCGCTTCTTATCAGTCATATTTGACTGCAAAGCTACGCCTGATGGTTTATTTTTTTGCGCCGATGCCGAATTGTTTCCCTGATTATTGTAGCTTTGATTATTTCCTCCTTGCCCTTGATTTTGGTTGTTATATTTATTGTATTGTTGCTGAGATGGGTTGGGTTTATTTGGATATTGATTATTTCTATTTTGATTATTTTGAGATTGATACCCTGGATTATTTTTCGATTGATTTTGTGAATTCGAATTATTTGATGAAGGAGCTGTTTGTGGCACTTGGTTGACAACTTTGGTTTCCGGTGCATTCTGTACAGGCACTGGTTTTGCAGGAGGGGTACCTATCCCATTATATGATTGTCCACCGGGTGGATTGCCGATACCATTGTATGATTGCGATGTTGTTCCAGATACTTGTTGGGATTCTTGTTTTACAACAACAGGAGCTGTTGTGATATTAGTATTCGATTCACTTGGAGAATTTGGTGTTTGGACTTCTGTGGGGCTTTGTGTTGCGGTTTTTTGAGCATCAGCTGCTCCATTTGAAGGAGCACTCTGCCCAGAATCATCCGAAGGATTTGCATTTGAAGATTGTTTCTTTATAAAATCAAATATACCAGCCATAGATTCATTATGAGAAACAATTTTATAAAAGTCAACATAAGAAATGTTCAGATATATTTAGGTTCGATTATTCTATTTGTATTCCTACTTTTGACCTCGGGATTATACAATCCATCTTTTGCAGCAATTCCAGAAACTGACTCGGGAGGTTCCACAAGTGGGTTTCGAAATAACAGCGCTATTCGAGAAATATTAAATCTCCTTGGAGGAGGACCAGATGATGAACAATATTATTATACTGAAGATCCAACAGACCCAAATATTAGCCCTGTATATCCATCACCTTACAATCAGGGAAATATCACCGCCTATCGTCAATGTAATTATAGAAGTACAACCATGCACAATGGTTGCACACTCTGCTACGCAGGGTGTGGCCTTACGGCCGCTTCAATTACTTTGAGTGCGTTTGGAATAAAGGTTGATCCTCCTGCGATGAACAATAAATATCGAGAGTTAGGTCTCTACGCTGGATGTAGTGGTTCACATCTTGCAAGTGCAAAAACCGTCATTGAAAAGTATGGGCTTAAAACGTCACAGTATCTTTTTGGGGGGGGCGTTTATACCATCGAAGAAGTTGCGCCAGATATTCGTGCAAAAGTAAAATCAGGATGGATCGTATTTGTATTGACTCATTTTTGTTCAGGCGGCTGTGGTCACTTCATCGTAATCACAGATATTGATGAGGCAAATCGTGTCACTTCATACGATCCATATTATGAGCCTCCAGAATCAAGCATACAGCCTATTAGCTATCAAGCACGATATCCATTTCCAAAATATATTGCAGGATTTGCAGTTCGAAAATAATATATGAACAATCTTATCAAAAATCGGAAAATTCTTATCATTGCTTTAATTCTTCTTCTTATCCTAATTATACTTATGCTTTATACAATGCGACAGAATCAAAACAAAACGGAGCAATCTCAAGAGAATTCAACATCAACATCGCAGTCATCACCTGAAGTAACTGGTTCTCAAACTATCCCATCAGAACAACTATCTCCTGTAGTCTCACCACTTCCGTTTACTGGAGCATCTCTTGATTTGGAATTTACTGATACTGAACTTGCCGAAATAAATGAAGAGCGCGAATTGAGACATAGCGCTCCGTATGATGGTATCAATTTTATGATTGAATATAATGACTATGAAGATCGATTTTTTGTTTTACTTTATGAACCCAAATCTCAAACACAAGAGCAGTTTCAACAATGGAAAGATCTGACGTTTCCAAATATTAAACAAGAACGATTTATTTTTCAATAATTCCTATGAAAAACATCATTTCTTTGTTTGTGATATTCATCACCTCACTATTTTTAATTTCAAATGTCGCTTTTGCAGCAGTAGAAATTGATGGAGGAGGTAGTAGCGGAACAGTGCTACAGAAACAGAAAAAAAATATTATTGATTCCATTGGCGCCATGCTTGGCTTGGGTAGTGATGACGATACATCAAACCCCTCGCCATCATCTTCCCCAGAAACTACCCCGGCTCCAAATGGCACGATTTACCCAACGCAAACTCTCCCCGGCGATGTGAGTAATCCAAATACGAGCTATCCGAGTTCATTTGTGAATGAGGCTCGCAAATGCCTCCAAAATCGATCTGCATATCAGCTGGCTTCTTCATACACTGGCGTACCTTGGCAAATCATGGCGGGCATTCACTATGTCGAAGGAAACTGTGGTACAAATAAATCATGCGTCAGTGGTCGAACTCTTGGCGTCAATGAGCCAGATCTCTATGGCAATTGTTCTTCTCAGGGTGGAGTGGGAAAACCGGTCCCAATAGGTGGTGGGTGTGGATTTCGAACACTTGCAGATAGCTGTATCTATGGAGCAAATCATCTGAAGGGAAAAATTGGAAGAGTTCCTTCCTCGATCCAAGATCTGGCAAAAGCACTCGGAAGATACAATGGGATTGGAAATGCAAATTGTGGCAGGGTAAATGCATCAATGCCCTACTGCCCTGCACGATATGAAGGCTTCGATCATATATATCCCTTTAGTAAATATGATGCAATTCATCAAACAATGTACTTGGTATATTGTGCCGACTACACTCGCTGCAATCCCCCAAAAATCTTTCAAAGAATTGGTGTTTTGACTATTGCAAATATTTTGTCAAATCTATGATCGCAAAAATCTTAGCTCATAAAAAAATGGTAATGATTGCTTTGGTCGTTCTTCTTTTACTCATCATGATCGGATTATATTTTGTTCAAAAAAATCCATCTACAAATCCATCATCACGCGTATCTCCTACGCCAGATCTGCTTGGATTTTCAGATATACCCAAAGCGCTCACTATCGATCAGATTCCTCGTTTGAATGAAGATACTGGTGGCGGGCTTGATATTAATTCTCCTGAAATTCAAAACTCAATTGTTCAAGTAAACAATCTCAAAGCACACATGCCATTTCAAAGTATATTCACAACTTCTCAAGGTATAGAGATTGAGATTTTTATTCCGCCTGCCGATTTACAAGAAAATGACTGGACCATGACCGCACACATTTTTGGAATCGATTATCAAGTACCAAAAGATTCAAAAGATTATCAGAAGATGAGACTCTCATTTCTTGAAGGGGCACGAGAGGTGACGGATTTTGTCAAAGAGCATGGCGGAGAACCCCAAAAGCTCATCATCAAATGGGGTGATCGATATTTTATTCAAGATCGCGCTCAAGAATGGTTAAACTCCATTGACTCCTAAGGTCATCATCCTATACAATCAATATATGAGACCGATTGCTACAAAAATCATTTCTGTCGGAAAAAATGCAATGTCAGCGCTAAAAAAAATGGCAATTTTCTTGACAGTAATAATAGTTGTTCTTTTTCTTTTTAATTATTTGTCAACAGGTCAAAAAATCCCCCTTGAACCTCAAACTGAACTTCAGTCTCAAGCAATTCAAAATATGTTAGTTGAGCTTGAATCAAATCAAACTGACAAGGGAAGATTAGAATTGTTTGTATATCAAAATGGATTTTGTAATTTTTTGGGTGAAGGATGTAGCGAAAAATACGGAAATGAGCGTTATTCAAATAACGGACTCATCCAAAAAATGGCAAATCTTATCGTCATCCCATATGAAAACCCTCCTGCATCAGCCTTGGGATGGGCTCAAGTATCAATGGAAAAAGTCGGCTTCATCCCAAGTACTTACGCGTACTCAGGAGTTGGATTCTCCTCTTTATCAGGATATATGGAGATTTGGAAACTATTTCGCGAAATCTCTTACATTATTCTTGTTCTCGTCATGATCACGATCGGATTTCTTATAATGTTCCGCGTCAAAATAGGTTCACAGGCCGAAATATCTATCCAAAATGCACTTCCTCGTATTGTTGTCGCAATGATTCTTATAGCATTTTCCTTTCCAATTGCAGGATTTTTAGTAGACATCATGTACGTTATTATGGCAATAGTTGTTCATCTTATTTTTGATGCTGGAATAGCTGGGACCACGAGCGAGACCGCAGGTGAAGTGGTCGATTCATATATTAATGGTGGATTCTTTAAGCTTTTTCCACCAGGGCAGAATTGGTATACTCTTGGCCAGAGTATGTATGGCCTGATGCCGTGGGCCATTCGAGGAGGTATTCAACTGATTGGTTATTTTTTTGTTGTTTCTTACATCAAACAAATCACCCATTTTATTGGAGAGTTTACCAAAGATATTAGTGGGCTTGGCGTTATTGGAAATATCTGGGGAAATTTACCCGGCCTTGCACAACTCCTCATTCAATTGGTAATTTTCTTTGCAGTATTCCCAATTATTCCGGGTGTTATTCTTATGCTGGTAATGATGCTGACAGCACTATTATTTGTCTTTAAAATCTTTTTCCTCCTTCTCTCCTCATATATTAAGGTCGTACTTTATGTCATCTTCTCCCCAGTCATCCTCATGTTTAGTGCAATCCCCGGGGTAAACACTATTGGATGGTGGTTCAAAAACTTGTTTGGTGAGCTTCTTGCGTTTCCAACTGTCGCAATGATTCTTATGGTAGGACGCGCTATGGCAACAGTCAATCAGATCAATTCTCCATCTGGAGTTAATGGATTATATATCCGAACATCTTTGATACCCCATTATGTGGAGCCATTTCGACTGCCATTTCTTCATGGCATTTCTTCTTCTGATCTCAATACTCTTATCGGACTTGGCCTTATCCTCATGACTCCAGACCTCATTAAAATGGTAAAAGGATGGGTTGGCGTCACCGACAATGGTCTCAATATTGGACTCGGCACTTTCATGGCAGGAGCAGGAATATTTACAGCTGGAATAGGAGCTGCGTCACAAATTGATAGCATGAAGACTGGAATTATGGGACGAGATCCAATGGAACGACAAAAAGGTATAGTAGACCTCCTTCCATGGGTGCGAAAAGGGAAATCGCCAGGTGGCTCTTAAGAAGTATTTTTCCTCTATCCACTTCATCTCAAGATTGTGCTCATGGAAGAAACGATGGCAGCCTCAATATATCTACACCGATGATTCTTAAGATAACTATTGAGAATATGATCATGACAAGTCCAGTAATACATGACGTGGCCATGTCTTGAGCAGCTTTTACTTTTTCAGGATTACCCGCCGAGACCTGCATGCGGATTGCTGCAAAAATGATACAGAGAAGCACTGAGGTACCAGCAATCCCAATCAAAATACTGAATAATTGTTCGTTGATTGTCCTTTGAAGGTCTGAATAGATGCACCCAATTGCAGTCCAGACGCCATTATCCTTGTTTATACACTGTACACATTTAAAAAGCTCTTCATTTGATTCTCCATTTTGTAATGGTCGACATAAATTTGCTGAAGTTTTTGTCATACATGCATCGCTTCCAAAGTCGGTGATAAATGATTGATTAGCAGTCAAGCAAGCTTTACATTTCGTTATTTCTCCCGGTTTATTTGGCAGTGCAGTAATACTGTTGATATTGTTGCACATATTGATAATACACTGAGCTCGAGCATTGTTATCAACTTGGTCACTACATACATTCGGAATTAATCGTACTGTTTCCGTAGTTGAAGCTATTGCTACTCCTTGTACTTGGGCAAGTTCTTTTGTACCTTGTGTGCCATTTTTGGCTGACAGTTGCTGAGGTATTATCTCCTCAGCACCAACACACTTACAAGTCGTGTTGGAATAATTAGAATCGTATTCACTCCAATCTCCCTCATCCCAACCCACAAGAATTGCCTTTGATATTGATGTGGCTACGTTCACATCACTGACAAATGTACCATTCTGATACATTGCAGCGACACTTCCATCTCCACACAAGGTCCCTCCACGCAAGCTCACCAAAGGCTTTCCCATCATTCCTTCAAAGGTTTGTGTAACATTTGCAATGAGATTATTGATAGTATCCCTTATTTCAAAAACATTAGGGACGACACTTGGTATTTTCCAAACGGGAAGCTCAATTGGTTTTATCCAACAGGCATTTCCATAGGTTCCTCGTTTATCATCATTCCGATTTTGAAATTGATTAAGGATATCATCATCATCTGGGGCTGGGGTTGGAGTAATAAGAGTATATTCATCTGGGATCTGATCAATTAATCCAGCACTAATTGTATTATTCAACAATAATTTGATAAAGTTATCTCGTGCAAGATGATTGTCAGTTTCAACCTCATTAGTAAAATCGCCATCAATATTTTGTTTCATCATCCAATTGCCTGAACATGGCTCCAGCGCACCAGCACCCCAAGAATCTGAAATCGTTTCATATTGAGAGATGGCACAATTGGTCAATAGATCAGCCTTCTCCTTGTTACTCAAAGACGTATCAATTGTCTGGCTACAAGTCCAAAAAGAATTATTCGAAGGAATTTCACTAATTATTTTACTTAACCCAACCGCATCACAACCTTGAATAGTAGCCAACTCGCTAGTATCGTTGCATCTTGGAGATACGCCTTCAGACAATTCTGTACAATAATTGATGCTGTGTCCCGCTGGAGTAGGTGTTGGAGTTGGCGTTGAAGTGGGTAGATTTGGCCTGACTTTTTGGTCGAATAATTTTATAAGATAATCTCCGTTCGTACCCCATCTCTCACAGTCATCTTGACAATTAAGCTGTCCTAAATTTACTCCCAATACCTTTTTAGTTACGTTAAGGTTTGTACAAACAATGTTTTTGAATTCTTCGGCATTGCATTGTTTTGAACTACTGACTGTACAGTACTGAATAATTGATGGATCTGCATCTTCAAGACGTGGAAAAATATCATTTTTTAAAGGGCTCAGGCAATTAATCCAATGTTCTGCGACTAATAAGCTTTGCAGGTCTGGATCTATAGTATCTGCATGGACCGAACTGATAGTAGATGTAAAGATAATACATCCAATTATAAAGAGGAGGATTCTTTTCATATTTTCATTATACTCATGTTTCTTTTTTTCTTCTATTTCTTGATATTCATTGTAAGAAAAGGGGGATCAGAAGAATAATAAATATATCTCCACTGAGTGTTATGACTTCAGTTCTCTAAGTCACTCCTCATGGAAGAAACGATGGCAGCCTCAATATATCTACACCGATGATTCTTAAGATAACTATTGAGAATATGATCATGACAAGTCCAGTAATACATGACGTGGCCATGTCTTGAGCAGCTTTTACTTTTTCAGGATTACCCGCCGAGACCTGCATGCGGATTGCTGCAAAAATGATACAGAGAAGCACTGAGGTACCAGCAATCCCAATCAAAATACTGAATAATTGTTCGTTGATTGTCCTTTGAAGGTCTGAATAGATGCACCCAATTGCAGTCCAGACGCCATTATCCTTGTTTATACACTGTACACATTTAAAAAGCTCTTCATTTGATTCTCCATTTTGTAATGGTCGACATAAATTTGCTGAAGTTTTTGTCATACATGCATCGCTTCCAAAGTCGGTGATAAATGATTGATTAGCAGTCAAGCAAGCTTTACATTTCGTTATTTCTCCCGGTTTATTTGGCAGTGCAGTAATACTGTTGATATTGTTGCACATATTGATAATACACTGAGCTCGAGCATTGTTATCAACTTGGTCACTACATACATTCGGAATTAATCGTACTGTTTCCGTAGTTGAAGCTATTGCTACTCCTTGTACTTGGGCAAGTTCTTTTGTACCTTGTGTGCCATTTTTGGCTGACAGTTGCTGAGGTATTATCTCCTCAGCACCAACACACTTACAAGTCGTGTTGGAATAATTAGAATCGTATTCACTCCAATCTCCCTCATCCCAACCCACAAGAATTGCCTTTGATATTGATGTGGCTACGTTCACATCACTGACAAATGTACCATTCTGATACATTGCAGCGACACTTCCATCTCCACACAAGGTCCCTCCACGCAAGCTCACCAAAGGCTTTCCCATCATTCCTTCAAAGGTTTGTGTAACATTTGCAATGAGATTATTGATAGTATCCCTTATTTCAAAAACATTAGGGACGACACTTGGTATTTTCCAAACGGGAAGCTCAATTGGTTTTATCCAACAGGCATTTCCATAGGTTCCTCGTTTATCATCATTCCGATTTTGAAATTGATTAAGGATATCATCATCATCTGGGGCTGGGGTTGGAGTCCAAGTTGGTGCTCCTGGTGGAGGCACTGTTTGATCCAAAGATGTTCCCGGATCAGTAGTTTGAATTGGAATTGGCGTAGGGGTAGGAGTTCCTAAAGATACATCATGAGTTGGTGTTGGCGCTTTAATGAAGCAACTTTGATTTTTTCCAAGATCTTGTCTACAATCTTGACTCCCATTATTAACTCTATAATCACCCGTTAAAGTTGCATCATCCCAGTAACATCTGCCTTGATTTTCCATACAACCACAGTTTCCAAATCCATAAATGGGATTTGCGGCTCCAAAACAATCTTCAGCTTCAACTTTTTGAGGAAGAAAAAAATAAAAACTTAATACAAAAACTAGCAATATTTTTTTCATTTTATTTTTTATTTCTATTTTTCTTCTGTTTCTTGATAACCTTTGATCATCCCAAGGATTAATATTGCAGCCGCAAGTAAGACTAAGTATTTTGGTCCTTCTCGAGTCAATAGATTTGCAATACTTGCATACTCTCTTTCACGAAGCCCCTCTCCTGATAATTCTTGCCATTTCTTTCGCACCATTCCACCCGCCTCTTTGCCAAAAATTTTGTCAGCAACTCCGCCAATTTTTGCACCAAATTCTCCCATACCACCCATCACTTCTGCCATAGTCCATGCCTTTTCATATTCCCAAACTTGATCTGCATCTGCAGCACGCTTTGGAAATTGCGCATAGTGCAAGAAGTCAGTAACTAAATGATAGCGATCTTCCCGACGAAGGGGATACTGTGGACCTTCTTTCACTACTGTTGAGAATCCCGATCGATCTCGATGATCCAGCTGGTATTTTGAATCAACAATGAGATTCTCCGCATCTGAATTGATACGCATTACGTTCATCGCATTCTCAAGAACTCGGAGCGCCATCTCTGTTGCCGCATCAACATCTTCTTCCTTGATTGATGATCGCATTTCAACAATCAATTTATGAAGCTCTCCTTTATCTTCATTTCGATAATACTTTTTCAAAGTACTCAGTAAATCTCCACCAGTCAGAGTCTGTCGATACTTTTCTTGCGTTACAGCAATTGCATATACGGATCTCTGTACCATGTCTTTTCCAGCACGAACAAACTCCAAAAATTGGTATGCAGTGTCATTTATCGGAAGAGCCGCCTCTTTTGATGCAATCAGTTCATTCATGCTCCAGGTAAAGCGCGTCACCATATCCTCTTCACGAGCCCGACTAAATTCGTTCTTTAACTCAACTTTTAGCTCTTCTCTTAACCTACTTTGTTGATCACTGCTCATTTCATTCCAGTCTAAACCACGATCTTTTGCTGCCATTTTTAGTCGTGTAGAAGTGATTTCCGGTACTGTTTCATGATCATTTATTTCTGGCTTTTCGATAACACGCTTTTGAATCATACGGTACACCTCAAGGCCAGCATCAATCTTTTTCTGTCTTTTTTGTCGTTCTTCATTTGAGATCCCAGCTTCATCTATTTTGTATTTTTCTTTTAGAACACCACGAACGACACTTTCATCCACGAGATATCCTGATTGTTCTTGTTCTGCAGTAATAGTAATATTACTTCTTTCATCATTTAATCGATCAAGATTGTCACCAAATACTGTTTTTTGATGGGCAGACTCTTCGTCATTTTGAGTTGCTACAAATTCATTCATTTGTTGCGCAGATACGATACGTGCGCGTTGTTGGACATATAATAAATCATCAAATGCATCATCAAGCATCTTGTCTTTTGCATCACTTGACATGCCATCAAGCGCACGATAATTCTTTTGAAAATGTTTTTCGAGTATTGAAATAAATGTAACGCCATTTTGAGATTTTGAAGGATTCTCAATATAGACAAAGTCAAGTGGTGAGCGCTCAAATGCCATGACAGTAAGCGCTTGATTTACCAATACTTTCAAATCATCGATTCGTGTTTGAGTATTTCTTTTTTCAGCAGCAGCTGGATCCTGTCCACCGCCTTGAATGGTCGGCCGATTAAGGATTGGTTCTACAATCCGACTCCAGAACTCGTCAGCAGTACTTATATCAGCATATCTTATTGTCTGCTCATTTCGATTTTTATCTTTAAATGTCGTTGATAAACCCGCCTTACCCACACCCTCTTTAAAATAACGATTGTACAAATAAGTAAATAAATGTCGATATTGTTCTTGATTCTTTGCTGTCCCATCTGGAGAAAGCTTTAATAGATGGTCTTTCAGAATCAACTCATCTCGCAACACTTGCATTGGTGTGATTCCAATATTCTCAATCTGCTTCCACGCATGTTCAAGTCCTCGTGGCTTTCCATCGACATTGAGCTCGTTTGGATCATTGAAATTATCTGCATAATCTCGCAGCCATGGCATGAGTGGATATTTGAATCGCCATCCTCGTTGGGTCTCAAGACCGCCAAATCCCATGGGATTTCGCTCAAATATATTTGGGTCCATGTCTTTGGTATAGGTCCGACGACCATGCCGTGAAAGCTTACCAATCCGAAAAGCTTGATCGTAAATATCTTCTCCCTCTGCCTTGATATCTCCATGATTCCAATCGTCGATTTTCCATGAACGATCAGGTTGTGGCATAAACGCCATTGATTTGAGGAAATTATCAGACATCTGCCATTGTTGTCCAGGAAACCACGTATGAAATACGTCTAAATTTTTTAGCGCTGTGTCTTTGTACGAAGCTTTTCCGAGCTCTGTTACTGGAGCATCTGCGTAACTTGACAATGCATGCATTTCGAGATTTACCAATGACAAATGCATCCGTGCATGAATAATCGCACGCTTAATAGCCCACGGTGGGACTGGAGGATCAGCATCATGATAATTTACCACCATATCTTTCAGAGCTTCCTTTTCTGCTTCATCGACATTTGAAAATAGTCCCTGCAAAATCTCTGGGCTCTTGAGCCAACGGTTTCGCGCCATTTTCTTTTTGTAGTACCCACTGAGATGAATTTTGGCAGCCTCAACAACCTCTGCGTACGGTAACTTGTACAACTCATCTAAACGATTTGCCTCTAAAGTCCGTTGCGCATATGCCGCTGCTTGTTGAAAAAACGTCGCATTTTGCTGCTCCATTTGTCCGGTTCTCATCAAATAATCAAAGTTTATTCCTCCTTCAAGAAGATCCTTCTCAGCTCGCGCAGATAAAAACAGATCATTGAGAAAATCTTTATATGAATTCGTACGCTGAAGCTCATGAGACGGAGCAGTATAACTCATCAATTTTCCACCAATTTGTACCGTTTTGCCCGTTTCATCAGTCACTTCTCTCTCCATTTGAATCCAGTCTGTTGTTGACTGATTCCCATATTTGAAAAGTGGCAACGTGTCATCCAATTCAGTGGCTTCAGATACAGAGTTTACGAGTGAGCCAATTTTACTGCTGAGTGCATTAAAAAACGTGTCTGCATTCATGTACATCATTCGTGAAGACTCTGCAACTAGTTTTTGCCATGGTTCGCGACCACTTGAATCAATCACTGAAGCATAAATGCGATGTGTCATGAATAAGATGAGTTTGTGAATATCTTCCGTTACTATTTTTGCTGCTCGTTCACGACGTTTATCAGGGTTTGTAATTTTTCCTTCTGCATCAACTTTAGCTAATGCTGCATCAAATTTATCTTGGTAATATTCAAGAAATTTCTCAGAAGAATCGAGATGATTGATAAATCGCTCAGCCTCTTGGGCTTGGGGATTGTCTTCCTGACCTTCTTTGATATGATTAATAAGGTCTGGATCTAGATTCTGTCGAGTCCGTCTTCGACTTTCCTGCAACTCTCTATCGGCATATTCTCGAATACTCTGTTGCTTGAATGTGCGCGCTTCATCTTTTTTTGCATTCAATCTCTCAAGCGTCGTACCAATACTGGAACCAGTTGTGGCAAAAATTTCTTCAAGATGTTGCTCCGCCTTACTCTTACCATGTGCTGCAACAATTTTGATCAAATCCCGTTCAAACTGTGTCGGAGCCTGTCCTTCTTCTGAGAACGAAATGTAGTTTTGAGATTCAAGAAGTCCGTGAATCAATGGCTGCAAATAACTTGATGAGTCGAGTGTTGCAGAGTCATTTGTTAATTTACTAACGAGAGCATCAAATACAATTCGAGATGGTCCATGTATTGGTCTTTCTATCAGATCTGCTTGCGCTGCAGCAACGAATAATGACACTGCTCCATGTACATTCCGCGCCTGCTCAACGAGCTGATCTGGGACTCTTCCCTCACTCATATCTTGAATTGAGCTGACTCTACCCGCATTCGGATTTTCATTACTGATTTCTTCTTTGATTTCCCGAGATATTTCTGTTCTCACCGATTCTTTTTGTTGGGTATCCATCTGGGCTTGTTCATTACGGTACTGCTCAATTCGACGATAAACTTCCTCACGTCGTCTGTTCCGAGTTGCTTCTGGATTTACCTGTGGTGGTGTATTCTCTGCTGATGCTGACATATCAAAAGTATAGCAGTTATCACCGAAAAAAGAAGCCCTGATGATATAATTTGATATATTAATAGATATAAAGATCTATTTTATATCTTTTTTATATACTAAGTTACGTACTGAAGATACTAAATTGCTGAGGACATAAAACGAAAGAGATGTTGTCTGCATATAAGTAGCAAGCTCGCAGTGGAGACATGATACTGCAGTTTTTGTGGCAAAGAACATGAATATGTCGAGGAAAAAAATCGCGGGAAGAATCAGGAGTCCAAGAAATAAATACATTAGCTTCATGATAATAGTATATAGTATGTGGTATGTAGTATCTGACACAGAACTGTCTTTTGTTCCAAACACAACCAAAAATACTAAATACAATATTCTACATACTATATACTTCTAAAGCTATCCTTCACTCTCTTCGGGTTCCTTTGAGTGCTCTTCTTCAGAATGCTGATCTTCACCTTCGCGTTTGATATCAATCACCAGGCGTCGATCACGACCTTCACCAACTGAATAGCTGGTAAGTTCCGGATACTTTTTACCAATATGTTCATGCATTGCCCGTCGTTCATAAGATGAAAATCCTCGTAGATAGGTTGCTGAGTTTCGCTCATTTACTTTCTCAACTGCTTGATCTGCAATATACTGCAGCCGCTCAATTTGTTTTTCACGATAGTCGTTGACATTAATAAGCACACTTACGCGATCTTTCGTTGCTTTATACAACATTACTTCAAGAATTTTTTGAATCGCTCGAATGGTTTCTCCATGACGACCGATTACGGTTGGTGCTTCTTCCTCTGTTTTGATGCTCACATGATACATTCCATCTTCTTCTTCAACTTCAACCACCGCACTTTCGACCATTTTATCAAGAAGTTCTTGTGTTAAGTTTTTGATTATTTCTGACTTGTCCATAAATATATTGAGAAAATTGTAATATTATTTCTTATTACTGTGACTTATGTAATGTTGTATGATACTAAATAATGAGAATGCATTCCAGTAAATTGAAAGTCCGATTGGGAGAGTGTATGAAAAGTAGCCAATCATAATGGGGAAAAAATACTTCATCTGAGTACCCATTGCTTTTTGAAACTCATCAGATGTTGAGCTTTCTTTTTTCTCATCTTTTTTGCCATCTTCTTTTACTGGCGAAATATCGGTCATGGGATTTGCGGTCATCGTGACTTTCGACTGCCAAAACTGCAGGCCTGCAGTAAGCACTGGAATAAGAAAATAGTGCCACTGTCCCGCTTGAGAAGGAGACAATGCAAGATTATACATAAAAAAATGAGGGTCGATTTTTTGTACGGCAAGGTATGGAAAGTACAGTTTGTCATTTATTTCCTGGATCTTTATTGCATCACCATTTTTGTCAAATTGAAGAAATAACTGTAAGGTCTGATATAAACCAAAAATAAGTGGCATTTGCACAATCGCAAAGAGACATCCGGATGCAGGGTTAATACCAGCTTCTTTATACAGTTTGAGCTGTTCTTCCTGAAGTTTTTTGGGGTCTTTTTTGAATTTTTTTTGCAAAGCGTCAAGTTGAGGTTTAAGTTCCTTCATAACGTTTGCCGTCTTCATCTGTTTCTGAAAAAAGGGATGAAGGAGGAAACGAATCGCAATAGTGATTGTTATTATGGCAAATCCAAATGCTCCCGGAATCCCCACAGTTACATATAAGTTGTGGAAAAAGACCAAGACATTGAGAATTGGTTCAATAAAAAGCGTGCTAAAAATCGTTCCTAATGACTCAAACATAAGAAATATGAAAATGTATGACGGTCCTTACTTTGTTAATTCTTTTCTTCCTTTTCTTCGACGTCTATTGATTGTCGCTCGCCCATCGGCTGTTTTCATTTTTGCAAGAAACCCGATCTTTCGCTGTCTTTTTAGTGTTTTTGGCTGAAATGTACGTTTTGGCATAATGTATTATAACGAACTATTAAATAAGTATTGTCGAGCTTTTAAAATCAAAATCGCGAATCCAATATTGAAGCATCTTCTTCGTGTACTTCTTTCCACACGGCTTCGGTCACAAATGGAATATATGGGTGAAGCATCTGCAGACATGCATGGTAAATCTTCATCATACTTTGCGAAGCCTCAATACTACCACCCTGCATGCCGTCTTTCAACTCCTCAATGTAAAAATCGGCATATCTATGCCAAAGAAAATCATACATAAGGTCAAATGCCTTCGCAAATTCGAATTTTTTGAAGTGCAGATGATATTGTTTTTGAACAACAGCAAATTCTTTTTGTAACTTTTTGAGTGTTTCACGTAGTACGTCATCCCCGACCCCGATCGGGGATCCAGCCTGGATTCCCGCCTTCGCGGGAATGACAACATTGGTTTTACTCATTTCAAGAAATCGCGCAATGTTCCATATTTTATTGCAAAAATTACGCATGGCGACAATCTTATCTTCAGAAAGAACAACGTCTCCCCCTTCTTTTGTACCAAAAATGAGCGCAGCACGCAGTGCATCTGCCCCATATTTTTCAATCATATCGAGCGGATTGATCACATTTCCTTTGCTTTTACTCATCTTTTGACCTTTGAGATCTCGAACCATCCCATGTAAAAATACATGTTTAAATGGCACTGCTTTTGTTTCAAAATAACCGATCATAATCATTCGTGATACCCACGCGCGCAAGATGTCATATCCCGTTTCCATCACTGCGGTTGGATAAAAATAATCAAAGAACGATGAATCAATTGTTTGAATTGTCGCAAAAGGCCATTGAGCACTGGAAAACCAGGTATCAAACGTGTCTTCATCTTGAATAAATGAACATTCACCACAAATTTGACAACTTGAAGGTTTTTGCACCGACACAAACCACTTATTTTGATTTTTGACATTTGAACTTTGACATTGATACGCCGGTATTCGAATCCCCCACACTATTTGACGCGACACATTCCAATCAATAAAATTTTCCAAAATCTGTATTAACTGTTTTTTGAATCGTTTTGGATGGATATTGATTTCGTCATTTCTGACTCGTTCAATGGCATTTTTCTTGAGTGGCTCAACATTGATAAACCATTGTTCTTTCGGAAGAGGTTCAAGCGTAGTGCCACATCGATAACAGGTATGAAGTATCATCTCATGAGGGGTAATCTTTTCAAGGAATCCACCTTCTTCCAACTTTGAAACAATCAATTTTCGCGCTTTTACAACATACACGCCATCAATATCGTCAAGACCCGTATGCTGCATGTGGCCATCGAAATTTAAGATTGGATCACGCCACAGCCCATGTTTTTTGGCAACTTGAAAGTCATTTTCATCATGAGCGGGTGTTACTTTTACGGTGCCGGTCCCAAATTTTGGATCAACATATTCGTCAGCAATAATAGGAATCTCACGATCAATCAAGGGAAGTACAACCGTATTTCCAATCATGCCCTGATAACGCTTGTCTTCAGGATGTACCATCACCGCAACATCGCCTAGATATGTCTCTGGGCGAGTAGTCGCAATAGTCACCGATCCACCTTCTTTTACGGGAAATTTTATGTAATAGAGTTTTCCGGTCACTTCTTTGTCTGCAACTTCAAGATCTGAAAACGAAGTTCCACATGAGGTGCAATAGTTTACTAATCGATTTGCCCGATATATCAGTCCGTCATCGTGCAAGTGTTTGAAGGTGTTATTTACAATTTTAACAATATCGGGATCCATGGTGAATTTCTTCTTTGACCAGTCAAGAGCAAATCCCAATTTGCGAAGCTGATTTTCCATGGTTTCGCGATTTTTCATTACAAAATCCCAGATGTCGGAAAATAATGTCTTGCGATCAAAATCAAACCTACTTTTCCCTTGTTTTTTTAAATGCTTCTCATATACAAACTGTGTCTCAATTCCTGCATGATCTGCTCCCGCAAGCCAGAGGGTTTCAAGACCTTTCAGCTTGTGGTATCGAATCATCACATCTTCATACACATACATCGCATGCCCCAGATGCAAATCCGCATTCGCATTTGGCGGCGGAAGAACAATACAAAACGGATCTTTTGACTTATCTACCTTTGCAGTGAAGTATCCTCCTTGTTCCCAAAATGAGTACAATTCTTCCTCGTAGTTTCTGAAGTTGTATTTTTTATCCATATCTAAATCCCCTCGTTTCGACTATATACTGATATGTACTCTATCAAAAATAGCTTGAATTTGCAATGTAAACATAGTATCTTTGGTCAATATGATGTGGCTTACAACACTATCTGTTTGGTATCTCTATTTGCTTCTTTTGGGAGTAATCTTTATTCCAATTACTGCTCGGATTTTCAAATCATTTCCTGACAAAGGATATCCCTTTGCAAAAACTCTGGGAATCATCGGTGTGAGTTACACAATGTATCTCCTGGGATTATTGAAAATACTTCCCTTCACAAAAGAATCACTCTTTCTCATTTTATTTTTTATCTCCTTTTGCATATATAAACTCTTTGGAAAAGAAATAACCACTTTAAAACAGTTAACCAAAAAACAGATTTTACTGATAGTTTTCGAAGAATTATTGTTTATTGCAAGTTTGATTTTTCTTGCAATAGTACGCGCACAAGAACCCTCAATTCATGGGCTGGAAAAATTTATGGACTTTGGATTCATGGAATCAATTCTCAAGTCAACCTCCTTTCCCCCGCTTGACATGTGGCTTTCTGCTGATCCAGCACATCCTGCAGGATATCCGATTAATTATTATTATTTTGGTCATCTTTCAGGAGCATTGCTGACTAAACTCAGTGGAATTAATCCATTCATTACCTACAACTACATTTTGGCTACTATTTTTGCTCAAGGTATGACACTCACCTTTTCACTCACCGGAGCAATCGCCCACCACATTCGAAATCAATCACAAAAAATAAAAAAGCTCGCGCTCCTTCCCGTAATGGCGGTTGGACTTCTTGGATCCTTTATTGTTAACCTCGGAGGAAATCTTCACACCATATATACATTTACGAGAGGTTATCCAAACGAACACCCTGAGCCATTCTGGTCCCTTTTTCAGACAGTAGCTGAAGTTCGAGAGACCATGGCTTCTACTGGTGGCGGGGTGTACGAAAGCATGGTCCAGAACTCATCCTATTGGTATCCTAATGCAACGCGTTTTATTCCGTTTACCATACACGAATTCCCTGCATACTCATACGTTGTCGCAGATCTTCATGGACATGTATTTGACATACCGTTTGTATTGGTGACCCTTGCATTCATTGTGACCTTTACCTTGCATAAACTTGAAAAAGAATCAGAAACAAAGCATCATACATTAATTCTCTGGATTGAAGGATTTACCAAACATTATTTTGGAAAGTTTTCAAAATTTCTTCCCTTTAAAGAAAAGGGCGTCCTTTCTTTGGACATGAAAGAGCGGATCTGGGTTGTCATGATTGGAGCAATGATTGCGATAAATTATATGACCAACGCATTTGATGGTCCGATTTACCTTCTTTTTGCGGCAATCCTACTCTTGTTTATCTATAAATTTTCGTGGAAATTTATAATCCAGTCAGCAACGATTCTTGCATCATTTCTCATCTTTTCCTTTCCCTTTTCGTCCCATTTTGAGCCATTTGCGACCGGAATTGGAGTAAATTGCAGTCCAGATTTTCTGGTTCAAATTGAAAAATTTGGCCCGTTTCTTTTTGAAAAAGGAAACTGCCAATTGTCTGAGCCGTGGATGATGATGGTTTTATGGGGATTCTTCTGGATCAATGCCATTCTATTTGGCACGTATCTCTATTTGAAAAAACGATCTCAATATGTCCTAACTTCTGTAGACTGGATACTCGTATTGATTTTTGGGTATGGCACACTTATCTTGGTTATTCCTGAATTTATTTACGCAAAAGATATTTATCCTGGTCACTTCCGCGCTAACACCATGTTTAAGTTGGGGTACCAAGCGTTTATGATGATGGGTGTGACATCAACTATTGTTGCCTATCTTCTTGTTCGATGGCAGTCTCGGAAGAAATTTATTCTCCTTCCATTTTTCCTCCTCTCCTTTGGTCTGATCTTCATCTATCCCTTTTTGGCATTTCCCTCATATTATCCAGGGCTCTACTTGAAACAAACTTATGTAAAAAATCAAAATCTTGATGGTCTTTTGTGGATGGAAAAACAATATCCTGAAGACAAAGAGATCATTGATTTCATAAATAAAAACATCATTGGTCAACCAATTATTCTCGAAGCACAAGGAGACTCATATACGGACTACAACCGCGTCTCTGCCTTCACGGGCAACCCTACCGTTGCCGGATGGTGGGTGCATCAGTGGCTATGGAGAGGATCTTCAGACGTCGTTGGTGTACGAATACCTGATATTGAGGCTCTGTATCAATCTGAAGATATTCTCCTCACTCAACAGCTCATTGATAAATATAACATTGAGTATGTCGTGGTTTCAGGACTAGAGAGAGAAAAGTATGAAGGGTTGAAAGAAGAGAAATTCGCTCAAATTGGATATAAGATCTTTGAGTCAAGTAATGGGTTTGGGGCTCTATATAAAGTATATTAAAATATATTTGACAAGATTTGAGAGATGTGATATCGTATTAATGATTGTTTTGGAAAGTAATTCAAAACAAAAGAAAGAGCATTACTACACGTCGTCCCCTTTATACGAGCGGTAGTGATGCTCTTTCTTTTGTGGCCAATACTCTACCCTTTATTACAGTTGATACATCTGTATTGGTAAGGTCATTTTCTTCTGAAACAATCGGGCAAATTGTCTATTGGTAAACTGCTTAAAGTCCTTCTTCAGTAATTGCTTGGATGAAACAATGGCGGGAAATATACTTTCCTTTTTATACATACGTTTATGGTAACCTACCCCGTCACTTCACGTCAAGCCCTATAGTATTATTCAGTCAAAAAAACACGTATCTTATAGTAAATAACTGCTCATATTACTTGTCCTAACAGTATTATTTACGATATTCACATAATGTGGATAAATCAAATATCATACTCTCGATCTCACTAATATATTTTTGAATTTGTTACAATATGGTTATGAAGGTATCTGTAGTACTTCCCGCATATAATGAGGAAAAATATATCGAAACATGTATCGAACATATTCTTGACCAATCTGTTCCCGCCGATGAGGTCATTTTGATAAATAATAACTCTACTGATAAAACGTTGAGGCTTGCTCAAAAGTATCCGATCATTATTGAAAATGAACAAATGCAAGGAACTATTCCAACACGAAATCATGGGTTTGACATGGTCACTTCAGATATAATTGCACGAACTGACGCAGATACCGAAGTGCCTCATACCTGGATTGAGCAAATAAAATCATATATGTCAGACCATGAGTGCGATGCACTTCTCGGTGCCTCATATTATCGCAGATCTCCAAAGACAATAAATGGTCCATTATTCTTAAGTTTTTCAGAAGCTTTTAAAAAAATATTCCATGTGTATCCGCTTATTGGACCGAATATGGCAATAACGCGCACTATGTGGCGGAAGATTAAACCTACCCTTTGTAAAGATGAACGTCAGATTCACGAAGATATTGATATTGCGCTTCATATACGAGATGTGGGAGGAAAAATTTGTTTTGATCGAACGAATATTGCAGTAACTTCTACCCGTCGGCTTGTTCAAAAACCACAATCTTTTTTCCTCGAATACCCCCAGCGTATCATACGAATGATGATCACGCACTAGTTTTCGTCAATTGTTTCGCTGCTTTTCAAACATCGTCTCAACTTCCTGAAGCGTGGTGACGTCTGATGCAGCTTTATCATCGCGAAACCTTTCAAGACGCGGAAATCTCAGCGCAAATCCCGCAACATCAACCGCAAAGGAAGAACCTGACTTTGAAGGCTTTAATATTTTACCAGCAGTATGAACGGGAGACCGTGAAATTTCATCTGCCTTAATTTCAACAACAATTCCCGGTGCAATCCACACATCAACATCCATCAGTTTATCTACTTCATACTGTTTGGGCATTGTCTTAACTTGGAGTTTTGTACTTTGTTTTTTTAACCGTCTCCATTCATCATCAGTAAGACCGGTACCAATCTTTGCAATCGTCATAAACATCTGTTTGTCCACGTCATAAATTCCGGCTAAAAAGGCGCCAATGCCAAACTGAGTTCGTTTACCCTTTCCAAAGTCATATCCCATCACCAAACAATCGATCGTATCATCGATTTTTGACGAATAACTCCGCTTAAGCTTGATCCAATTCCATCCCCGCGCTCCTGGTTGATAAGTTCCATCAAGTTTTTTAGCGACAATTCCTTCCAATCCCTTGGTGATTGCATCATCAAACATTATTTCAAGTTTTTCAGGGTCATCAATAATCGCTTCTTCTGCGGGAATAACGCCATGATCAGCGTGATTGTTATGAATATCAATGATTGATAATAATGCTGCTCGTCGGTTGGTAAATGATTCTGAAACGTAATTTTTCCCTTCTAAATAAAGCAGTTCAAATACAAATAATTTAAGGGGAATTTCTTTTGCTTTTTCTTCAATGTCATATTTCCGTTTTCTTTGGACAGTCTCCTGAAATGGTAAAAAACTATTTGTGTGTGCATCATATCCAATCGCTTCT
>Ga0210044_10002109_pt1 | contig 29897 bp, 35 predicted proteins | sample CryGey13umfilter_2_FD_183959 | JGI IMG/M metagenome (GOLD analysis project Ga0210044, IMG submission 183959) | Groundwater microbial communities from aquifer in Utah, USA - Crystal Geyser 4/9/14 3 um filter (SPAdes) (version 2) | ecosystem: Environmental > Aquatic > Deep subsurface >... | reverse complement strand
TTAAAAGAAGAATGCTTACGCATTCTTCCGACTAATGTTAGAATGTTTAATAGAACCTTGCCTATTTATCTAAACTACTACAATACTGAAAGATTACATATGGGTATTCAATTCAAAACCCCAAATTTTTTAATCAAGTGTTTCCAAGCTATTGGATAGAAAACGGATGCGGATAAAAAATGCCAGACACATAAGTTCTGTGTCTGGCTGTTCGAAATAATCTTCCCTCCTTAAAAGGAGGCTTTTTCGGGCATCCCATCGCCATGGTTATGTGTTGGTAATCCTTTGTTATGCCCTTTTTGATTTGCTGCTGCCCCAACCTTCAGGGCATTTCTTTTTTTTAATCTTTTTATGTGATCGTCGTGGTTGCCGCCTGGCAATCCAGAATGACCACTGTTTATTCCGGGTATTTTTCTCATCTTATTTCCTCTCCTTTAAGGGTTAAAAATAAAAAAATATTCCTTACTCAGTCCCAAATCCAGGCCGTCTGGATTTTTTTTCTTCATTATCCACAAGAGAATTTTGAGTCTTTATTTCAGATCCTTTTTTCTTGGTTCCAACTTCACCCCCTTTCTTGGTGTTTTTATTATTGTCTAAATCAGGTTTGCCGGTAAGATTTTTGTTTCTAAGAGAATGCATTGCTATTCCTCCATATAAAATGTGCTTCTGGAAAAGTAGCAAAATATCCTATTAAGGTCAACCTTTCAGTCGAGGACGGTCCTCGACTAGCTTTATACATAAAAATATACGAATGGAAAATCGTGCTTCCAAAATGCGATTTTCCGAAATGAGCGGGTAGGGGGAGTCGAACCCCCGTCCTCAGGTTGGAAGCCTGATGTAATACCGTTATACAATACCCGCTTGTTTTGATCTTAAATTTGTCCCAGTGAACCCTCTATCCAACCCATGATTCTTCTATGTAGCTTTACTCCAAATTCCGAATTGCCATTACTATTTATTGTAATATGAGCGGTTCCATATGGCAACTTTCTTTGTTTTTTCCACGATTTTCCTATGCGCTTATCGATTTGTGTTTTCCTAAACTGCTTAAGTGCAATACCAGTTGTCTTACTCCAAAAATCCAAACTCTTTTTCACATTATTATCTGGGTAAAGATGGACTGCCAAGGTGATATTTCCATTATTCAGCCCACAGCTATTTTTAAACCATTTCATTGCTAATTTTATGACTTCTGGATCTGAATTTACTACTCTAATTATTTCATAAGCTTTTGACCCCTCTCCAATATACAACCCGATTCCCAGCATCCATAAATCCCGATCAGAGATTTTTCCCAATTCCTCTCTGGCCAAAGCTTTAATTTTCGATGTGCTTTCTACTCTCAGATTGTGTTTTATACGCCCTGATTTAAAGGGGCCTTTTTTTATCCTCTCAATAACCTTTTCATTGGGAACAAAAGGAATATCCTTAAACCAACAGCTTAGCGTGCTTTTACTGATTTGCAATTTCTCAGTAATCATTCCGTAGGAATATCCATTTTTCCTCAGTTTCGTAGCTTCTTCTTTTCTTTTATTCATACTCTCATCATAGCATACTATGAATGCCAGTTCAAATATTAAAGCAAGCTCACTTTATATAATCTACTTTTTCAACGTATTTCTATTATATTGAAAAAATACGTTTTGTCCAGAACAACCCCAAAGAAAAAAGCTCGAAATTGAACGCAAGAGCAACTCCACGGAAATGACCTCTTTTCAGGGTTATTTTTTGTATCTTAATTGGCATTTTAATAATCTTTATGATAAAATTTTAGTATAAAAAAATAATATATAAATACATGGTAATTGAAAAAATAGACAAGGATTGGAAGATTTTCAATATCTGGCTTATTACTTCAACTTTAATAATAAGGTTTTTATTACCTATTGTTATAACTACGTTCATAATACAATCTGTGACTAGCCCAATCTTTAATACATTTATAATAATACTACGAATAATTTTCTTTATTACTATAACAATTATTTTTGGGATCTATTCCTATAAATTTTCAAACCAAAAAAGTTATTTATTTTTTGGATTATTTTTTGGCCTACCCATATTATTGGGTCCATTTATAAATGATCGGTTCCTTTGGATTTTAGGAATTGCAATAGGATATGGAACATTAAAACAACTAAAAGATAAAAGCAAAAAAGAATTATCAGCATCCTCAATCGACCCTCAGCAACAAACAAATACTGTTAATTCATAATGTAAAAAATTATATGGAACGAGAATATATATGCGAAAATTGCGCATGGAAAGGTAATGGATATATTAAGCCATCATTTTTTTTATTTGATATATATTTTCAGTGTTTTCCTTTTAGTATTATTGCGGAAGCAGTAGCCGGAAGAAAAATTAATGTCATATGTCCTAACTGTAAAGAAAAAAAGATAAAAATCGAAGTTAAAACTGCGCTGGACGATGCTGGGATTCTTCCAAAAATACGATGGACAACAGCATCAATTATACTATTAGGAATTGTTATTTTTTAAATACTATATGGAATTTCTTTGGTTCGGAAATATTTTAATTGAAAATAGTTCAATCAGCAGAACCATTAAATTCCTAAAAACCCTTAAAAGGGGTTTTTACTTCTAAACCGCTCGCCAGAGACCGTGAACATTGCAATAGGCGCGGGCGGAAATTTTCTGTTCCGAAAGGCAGAATTCGGTTTCGGGCGCTTCGCCCGGGCGCAAATATTTTCTATAACTTTTTCCATCGGTCAAAATTTCAATCCAAACAATATAGTGTTTTTCTTCCATTGGATGAGGCACAGAACCCACTTTCACTCGAAAGCCATTCCCAGTTTTCATAATTATAGGCACGTGTTTTTCACTGCCCGTATCCTCGCTTTTCTCCATTAACAATTCCATTGGTTGTCCACAACAAACCAACTCTCCTCCACCAACATAAGTCAATTCCACCACATTCCCGCAAATAGAGCATTTATAAATTTGATCTTTTTCCTTATTCATATTGTTTTTTCTTAATTTTTATTTCTCTTATCTAAATACAAAAAAGTTCCTAATATATTTCCTTTTAAAAAATACTACTCTTTATTTTTGGTTAATTTCAAAATTTCTCTCACCAACAAAACTACAGCTACCCCCAAAAAATAGCTGGCCAAAACATCTGACAGCCAATGCACTCCTAAATAAATACGAGAAAATCCAACCAAAATAATTACAACGGCTAAACCATAAACGATACTTTTTTTCTTTTTTATTTCTTGGAAAAAATCCCAGCTAATAAAAATTAAAGTTCCCAGAAAAGCCATCGCTAAAGTACTGTGTCCACTTGGAAAACTAAACCCGTCTTCCAAAACTATTGCCTGACTAAAAGGAGGCCGCACTCTTTGAATTAAATGTTTCATGACCCAAACTAAAATTTCTGCTCCTAAAAGAGAACTCGCTAGAAAAAGAACATAATTCCATTTTTTTTTTCTTACCCAAATAATAGCTACCAGTATAGCTAAGATTGCGACTACCTCCCATTTCCCAAAGTAAGAAATCCCTATAAAAAAATAATCTAAAAATACAGAGCGAATACTCGGTATAAAATTATTGACATAAAGATCGGCCGTTAAAATATAATTTTCGCCTTTAACTCCAAAAATAATCGCTCCGAAGAAAAGTAAAAAAGCAATAATTATAAGCCAGGAGTTAGATTTCTTGTTTGTGAAATTCATTGGTCGGAGTGCTGGGAATCGAACCCAGTCAACATGGTCCCAAACCATGTGTACTACCGGTATACGACACTCCGATGTTTAATAATATTTTAATAACAACTATTTGCACTGCACCCGCAGGCGGTATACGACACTCCGTCTATGACTATTAGATTAAAATCTATTTTGAATGATAGACTGAAAAAGTTAGGTGGTCAAGCCCTCTAATAACAAAAATCCGCTTATGGCAGACTTTTGTTACTATCTTTTTGAATTAAGATTTATTCAAAAGGCAACTATATATAAGCTATCTTACAGCTTCTTTAAGAGCCTTTCCAGCGGTAAATTTAGGAACGGTCATTGCCGGAATTTGAATTTTAGCCTTAGTTTGAGGATTGATTCCTTCTCTGGCTGCTCGGTTAGAGACTTTGAAGGTTCCAAAACCAGTCAAGGTTACTTTCTCTCCGCTTTGAAGAGCCTTAGTTACTGCTTCAGTGAAGCCTTCGATAACTGCCTCCACATCCTTCTTGGATAGTTCGTTTTTTTGCGAAATACTATTTACCAAGGCGTCTTTATTGATGTTTCCTGCCATTTATATTCACCTTCCTTTCTAGCTTTTCGCCCCTCGGCAAACGCCGATTTAGGCTTTTTTATTTTTTATCTCCCCTTATTCTACTATTTTTGTCTTAAATAAAGCAAATATCATTTATCCACAAGCTAACGAGCATATTCTACAGCTCGAGTCTCTCTGATCACATTTACTTTTACTTCTCCAGGATATTTTAATTCTTTTTCTATTTTATCAGCAATAGCTCTGGAAAGTTTAATGGCGCCCAAATCATCAGTTTTGTCAGGTTTAACAAAAACTCTAATTTCCCTTCCAGCTTGAATGGCATAAGTTTTTTCCACTTCCGGAAAGGATGTTGCCACCTCTTCCAATTCTTTTAATCTTTTCAGATATTTTTCTAGCGTATCTTTTCTGGCTCCCGGACGACTGGCTGAAATAGCATCGGCCGCTGAGATAATCATAGATTCTGGACTTTCAAAAGGATAATCTTCGTGATGAGGTTTCATTGCATTAATTATTTCCTTGGCTATATTGAATTTTTGCAATATTTTAATACCAATTTCCACATGAGTACCTTGCACCTCATGATCAATGGCTTTCCCAATATCGTGAAGTAGTCCAGCTTTTTTAGCTATCTCCACATTGGCTCCCAGTTCCGCCGCCAAAGCACCAGACAAATGAGCTACTTCCAAAGAATGCAGAAGGGCATTCTGACCATAACTAGTTCGATAACGAAGTCTTCCTAAAATTTGAATTAATTTCGGTTCTAACCCAGCCACACCCACATCATAGGCAGCAGCTTCTCCAGCTTCTTTTATTTTTTTTGAAATTTCAGTTTTGGCATATTCTACTGCCTCCTCAATACGAGTCGGGTGAATACGCCCGTCAGAAATTAATTTTTCTATAGCAATTCTAGCAATTTCTCTTCGGGTTGGATCAAAGCCAGAAATTACAATCGCTTCTGGAGTATCATCCACAATAATCTCAATACCGGTCAATCTCTCTAAAGCCTTAATATTTCTTCCCTCTCGTCCGATAATACGTCCCTTCAGCTCATCAGAGGCGATACTAACAGTGCTAGTGGTGACATCAGCAGAATGTGAGCCAGCGTATTTTTGAATCACCTGAGTCATAATATCGCGAGCCTTGCTTTCTAAATCTTCTTGTCCATTCGCTTCTAAATTTTTGATTTTTTTAGCCAAAAAATCACGATTTTCTTCTTCAGTCAGTTGGATCAATACTTTTTTAGCATCATCCTTGGATAATCCGGCAATTTTTTCCAATCGCTTCATTTCTTGCTTGCGAGCCTCTTCAACTTCTTTTCTGATTTGCCTAATTTCCTGAGCTTTATTTTCCAAAGCCAATCTTCCTCGATCTATTTCTTCCATTTTGCTATCCAAACTTATTTCTCTTTTTTCTAGTCTTTCCTCCAAGCGTATGATTTGTCGCTCCCGCTCCTGCTCTTTTTTCTTGGTTTCTTCCAAGATATTTAAGGCTTTATTTTTAGATTCCAATATTAACTCTTGAGACTGCTTTTCTGCATCCTCAATCATTTTTGAAGCTCTTCCCTCAGCAGTATTTAACTGCTTTTTAGCAATTGTTTGACGGGCATAATAACCCAAAACCGACCCGATGACCAAACATAAAAAGACGACTATAAGAATAGTTAAACTTACTTCCATAATATTTTTCTGTATTCATTTGATAAATCATTTTTTTGATTAACCTACTGTTTATCAATATAAATAGTCAATTTTAATAAATTATATGTCTGCATTTAATGTTATTACAATTTTCCCTTTTTGTCAAAGCCACGTAGGAATGATATATTATTAAAGTATTAACCAATGAAATTTATAATTATGAGCAAACCAGTAGTTTTAGTAGTCTTAGATGGATGGGGTCTTGGTAAAAATATCAAAGGCAATGCTATCACATCGGCCAATCCACCCACTATAAAAAAAATGGACGCCAGTTACCCTCATTGTGCCTTGCAAGCTTCCGGAATTTCAGTGGGATTGAATTGGGGTGAAGTCGGAAATTCTGAAGTCGGTCATATGACTTTGGGCGCCGGTAAGATTATTTATCAAAATATGCCTCGCATTACCATGTCTATCCAAAGCGGAGAATTTTATCAGAATAAAATTTTTTTGGAAGCGATGGCTAACGCTAAAAAAAATAATTCCTCTCTTCATTTAATGGGGTTAGTAGGAAATGGAGGCGTGCATTCATATATTGACCATCTTTATGCTCTTTTGGAAATGGCCAAGAAAGAACAAGTAGAAAAAGTTTATATTCACGCTTTCACTGACGGGCGAGATTCATCTCCTAATGCCGGTGCTGAACTACTTCAAAAAGTAACCAAAAAAGCTCAACAAACAGGCGTCGGAAAAATTGCTTCAGTTTGCGGTAGATATTTCGGAATGGACCGTAACAATAATTGGGATCGTACTCAAAAAGCTTATAATTTGCTCACTCAAGGCAAGGGAGAAACCATCACTAGTCCAGCCGATTATCTAAGAGCGTCCTACAAGAAAGAAATTTTTGATGAACATATTGAGCCAGCTGTGGTTACTGAAAATGGTAAACCAGTAGCTATCATTCAAGAAAATGATTCTCTAATTTTTTTCAATTTCCGTGAAGACCGGGCGCGTCAAATCACTCAAGCTTTTATGGCTCCTGATTTTTCAGGATTCAAAAGAGAGCCAATAAAAAACTTGTATTTTGTGGCTATGGTGCAATATGAAGAAAATTTAAAAACCAATGTGGCTTTTCCGCCCGTTAAAATAACCGAATCTTTAGGTAGCATTTTAAGTGATAATCATAAAAAACAACTCCGTATTGCGGAAACAGAAAAATTCGCCCATGTCACTTATTTTTTTAATGGCGGTGATGAAAAAACTTTTCCTGGAGAGGAAAGAGTCATTATCCCCTCAGCCGCCACAGATGTTTTTGATAAAGTTCCCGAAATGAAAGCGCGGGAAATTACTGACAAAGTAATTGAGTTAGCTGGGAAAAATGATTACGATTTTATCTTGATCAATTATGCTAATGCCGACATGGTTGGCCATACTGGTAATGAAGAGGCTACTATTGAAGCGGTGAAATCAGTAGATCACGCGCTGGAAAATCTCATTCCTTTTATTCTTTCCAAGGGTGGCTGTTTGTTAATCACGGCTGATCACGGTAATGCGGAAGAATTGAAAAATAATTTAACCGGAGAAAAAGATACTGAGCATTCTCTTAATCCGGTACCGATTTGGTTTATTAGTCCGGAAAATCATAGCGATACTCCCCGAGCAGAAGAAAGCTCTGACCCAGCCGGTCTCCTGAGCGACATAGCTCCAACTATTTTAGAACTTTTGGAAATCAAAAAACCGGAAGGTATGACCGGAGAAAGTTTGTTGGAGATATTGAAATAATCTTACAGAGACACAAGGCCCCCAATTTTTGGAGGCTTTTTTATTATTTAAATCATCCAGCGCTAACTCTGCGGCTTGAGAAGAAACGTTAAACTTTTTGGCAATACTGTCAGCAATATATGAGTTAACCATTTTATCATTAATATTTTGCAATTTATATTTTTCTATTATCTCCTTTTTTTCACCCAATAGAATATCTCTGGGTAACAAAAAATGGCTAGCAAATTTATTAGCTTGAGCTTCCAGAAAAGAATATTGTTTTTCTGGAATATTATTAATGAAAGCAATAACATCTTCAATGCTTTTTATGCCAAAACTCGAGAATAATTCTTTATGCAGGATATAATGTCCAAGTTCATGCGCCAATGAAAAATAAATGCGATTTGTTTCATTATATAAGTAGCTGTCCTGATCAACCAATATAGATGCAAAATTAGAGCTTATTTGACTATCCACACTACACAATTTAAAAAGATTTGGAATTGGAATAATTTTTATTTTTAACTTTATTTCAACAATAGCTTCTACTTCAACTGGAATCGTATTTCCCCAAAATTTTTTCCTAAAATCGTCTGCTTTTATTTTTATTTCATCGATCCTAATAAAGGGAACTGTTATATTTTTGTATTTCATTTTTTCTATGCATTCTTAATTAAATTAATCATATTATCAATTTCTTCTTTATTAGGTTTACGATTTTTTAAAGTCCTAAAGAACGCCGGCAAGGCAGCCACTAAGTCCTTTTCTTCCATAATTTCAAACGGGATTATACTTTGGGCAACATTGGCGTTATAGATAAATCCATAAAATTCTTTACTGTCTTTTTTAAGCCCCAATGTCCTCGCCCATAATTCCAGAGTTTTTCTATCAGAAGGTGGGGCAATTTTACCTCTTTCAATTTTACTCCAATTGCTCGGATCATAATTGACTTTTCGACACATTTCCCTTAGTGTAAGCTCTTTTTTAATTCGGATCTCATATAGAAGTTTTCCGAATTTTTTTAGATTTTCGCTAGTTTTCATAGAGTTTATTTTAATATTTATACTTGTGGTATAATTTTACCACATACATAAATACTGTCAAGCAATATGAAATATTTCAAAAAACCAGCTCTTTACTGAGCTGGAAAAATTATTATTTTTTATTTACAATGTGATTTCTATCTTGTTCCCCATTTTCCATCACTTATGGTTGCAATTGAATATAATCTAGTTGGAATTAATACGAAAACATGAATAAATCCATAGGCCACAAACCTTAGAAATCCGAAATCTTTCGTTCTGTATATTCCGTAAACTGAGCTCAACAAGGCAATGCCTATTAGAATTGCCAGATATTTCCAGATATTATCCGTGCTAATAAATATTGATTGAACAATCACCATTATAAATGCAAACACAAACATGAGTGGAAGAAAAAATTGCATTATAAGCTCATAAAGCATATAAAAATGATGCTTATGAACATGTTTAAGCGTCCAAAGCATTTCACGATAAAAACTTTCCAGACAATTATTAAGTCGCTGCGGATCTTCATTGAAACAAGGGACTATTACACTAACACTCATTTCGTGATTTTGATGAAAATCAACGAATTTTTTGGATTTTTGTTTTTGATGTTCTCTGTGAGCAAAGAACATCTGAATCAATATATGGGATATCGCAAAAAACCCGTATATTGATAGAAAAATACTTATTTTTTCCATAATAAAACGACTTAATAATTAAGTCGCCAAGTAGTTCCCTTGAAAATAATTTCCTAAGTGGACAGCCCGACAGATACCACACTTAAGAAAACACCGAAGTGCCTCAATCGCGTGCATCGGACCGCCCACGCAAATTACGATTGAGACTACCTTATAACTAAAAACTTCGGTGCATTATTTAAATGTGGTATCAAATAAAAGATAGTACCAAAACAATAAAAAAGCAAGGGTGTATAAGGAGATAACTCAAAACAAAAAAACCTCCCAATTTCTCGGGAGGTTTTTTCTAAAAACTATCAACTAAGAACTAAAGACTTTATTTAATAATCTTATCCACTACTCCATATTTCTTGGCTTCTTCCGCGCTCATAAAATAATCGCGTTCTGCATCTCGTTCTACTTTTTTCAGTGATTGACCAGTATGCTTGGCTAAAATTTCATTCAGACTTTGTTTGATTTTGATAATATGTTTGGCGTGAATATCAATATCGGTGGCTTGCCCTTGGGCTCCCCCCATCACCTGATGAATCATTACTTCTCCATTGGGTAAAATATTCCTTTTGCCCTTTTTCCCAGCCGCCAGAAGCAAAGCCGCTGCTGAAGCTGCCATTCCTACACAAATAGTAGATACATCGGATTTAACATATTGCATAGTATCGTAAATAGCTAAGGCTGAAGTAACTTGGCCACCAGGAGAATTGATATATATTTTGATATCTTCTTTGGAGCTTTGAGAATCCAAAAAAAGTAATTGAGCAATGATGGAATTAGCCGAAATATCATCAATCATCCCTCCCAAAAAAATTATTCGATCTTTTAAAAGCCGAGAATAAATATCATAGGCTCTTTCCCCATAACTGGTTTTTTCGATAATAGTAGGAATTAAATATTGATTTTTCATAATTTTTTCTAAATTATATTTTTTCTAGCATCTCAAAAGCTTGTTCATTTTCCAGATTGCCCTTTGTGTAATTATACAACTTAGCCATATCAATATTCTTCTTCGCGTCTTTGATTCCCTTGTAGCTAACTAACATTTTATTCATCTCGGCTTCAATAGCCTTGGAATCCACCTGAATATCTTCTTGTTTAACAATTTCTTTCAAGGCTAAGGCGGACATAATTCTCTTTTCCGCTTGCGGTTTCCATTCTTTTTCCAAATCTTTTTTTTCTTTCTTTAGCTTAACTAAATAACTATCCAAATTCATACCCATCGGTTGCAATTGATATTCAAATTCTTCCAACATACGCTTAAGTTCCTCTTCCACCAAAACTTCCGGCAACTCTGCTTTGGATTTTTCGATGATTTTATCCATATATTTCGTTCTCTTCTCATCTTTCATTTTATGCCCTTTTTCATGAGCCATTCCTTCTTGCAAATTTTTCTTAAGCTCAGATAACTTTTCAAACTTACCCATGGATTTAGCGAAATCATCATTTAATTCTGGAGCCTGACGTTCCTGAACTAAAAGCATTTTAACTTTAAAAACCGCTGGCCGACCAGCCAAATCTTTTTTATGATAATCTTTTGGAAAAGGCAATTCAAATTCTTTTTCTTCATTTTCTTTCATTCCGATAATATTTTCTTCAAAACCAGGAATAAAAACTCCCCGTCCGATTATAAGAGGATGCTTTTTAGCCGCTCCACCTTCGATAGGCACATTATCCATCAACACTGTAAAATCCACCTCTACGCTATCATTTTTTTGAGCCGGACGATTAACAGTTACCAACTTTACTCGACTATTAGCTAAACGATCCAATTCTAATTTCACTTCTTCTTCAGTAACTTCCGGTTTTTTAGCTTTATATTCTTCGTTTACTTTTTTGATTTCTTTTTTGTAATCTTCTTTTACTTCAGCTTCGGGAACCACGGCCACTTCAGCTTGATATTCCAGTGGTTTTTTTTCTACCACTTCTTCCATTTTAATTTCCGGATGACCAATAATTTCCAGCTTATTTTCCGTGACAAAATCAGCATAGCTTTTGGAAACTGCTTTTTCAGCTGCTTTGTTAAGAATCATTCCTTTCCCTATTTTTTGTTCCACTAATCTTCTCGGGGCTTTTCCCGGACGAAATCCGGAAATTTTCATTTCCGCAGAAATTTCTTGAGTGGCTTGATCCAAATACTTCTCCCATTTCTCCCATGGAACAGCCACTTTAAAACTGATTTTTGATTGAGCTAACTTTTTAATTTCAGACATAAGATATTAAATAATAAAAACTAATTATATGCGTGCATAATTGTTTACAATAAACCGGCGATAAGAAGGGCTACGATGTTGATAATCTTAATCATTGGATTAATAGCTGGTCCAGCAGTGTCTTTGTAGGGATCGCCTACTGTGTCTCCCGTAACAGCTGCTTGATGAGCCAAAGAACCTTTGCCTCCGAAATTTCCTTCTTCAATATATTTTTTAGCATTATCCCAAGCTCCACCTCCACTAGTCATAGAAATAGCCACAAAAATTCCGGTAACAATTGTTCCTACCAATAATCCTCCCAAGGCTTCCGGTCCCAAAATAAAGCCCACTAAAATTGGCGCCAATACTGGTATAATAGCTGGCACAATCATTTCTTTAATAGCTGCTTTAGTCACGATATCCACACTAGTAGCATAATCTGGCTTACCAGTGCCATCCATAATCCCTTTGATTTCTCTAAATTGACGACGCACTTCTTCCACGACAGCTCCAGCTGCTTTGGAAACCGCTCTCATACAAATAGATCCAAAGATATAAGGAATCATTCCTCCAATTAGCAATCCCACCAAAACATTCACGTCACTTAAACTAAAATTCAAAATTATTCCTCGATCCACAAACTCTTGCATATAGGAAGCAAAAAGAACCACGGCTGCCAATCCGGCTGAAGCAATGGCATAACCTTTAGTAACCGCTTTAGTAGTATTGCCTACTGCGTCTAAAGCATCGGTTACGTTGCGCACATCTTCTCCTAGGTTGGCCATTTCCGCTATTCCACCAGCATTATCAGTAATCGGACCAAAAGAATCAATAGCCACAATGATACCCGCCATAGACAACATACTCATCACAGCCACTGCTACTCCATACAAACCAGCCATCCAGAATGAAGCTAAAATTCCTAAAACAATCACCATCACTGGAACAGCGGTGGATTCCATACCCACTGCTAAACCCATAATAATATTGGTACCATGTCCGGTTTTGGAAGCTTCGGCAATAGATTTTACCGGTCTAAATTTTTTGGAAGTATAATATTCAGTCACAATAACCATACCAGCCGTCACTAAAATACCTATTAAAGCTGATAAATAAATATTTTGAAAACTATAAAATCCATTATCAGCCATAATCATTTTAGTAATCGGATAAAAAAGAGCTAATGCAATTAAAGAAGAAGCAATTAGTCCTTTATAAAGAGCGCCCATAATATTAGTTTCCCCTTCCGATTTATTTTTTTCTGTTGGGCTAATGCGCACAAAATAAATACCTAATATAGAAGCCACTATAGAGGCCGCTCCAATAGCTAATGGATAAAGCACCGCATTTTCAAAAGAAGAAAAAGTGAGTGAACCCAAAATCATAGCAGCAATAGCGGTCACAGCGTAAGTTTCAAAAAGATCAGCCGCCATTCCAGCGCAGTCTCCCACATTATCTCCCACATTGTCCGCAATCACGGCTGGATTTCTTGGGTCGTCCTCTGGAATTCCAGCTTCTAATTTGCCTACTAAATCAGCACCCACGTCAGCCGCTTTGGTAAAAATACCTCCGCCTAATCTAGCAAAAACCGAAATTAAACTACCTCCAAAACCAACTCCAATTAACGCTTTTAAATCCCCAGTCAAAGCATAAAATCCGGCTACTACCAGTAAGCCTAATCCCACTACCAATAGTCCTGTGACTGCTCCGCCCTTAAAAGCTAAATCCAAAGCTTTATCTAATCCGCTCTTAGCTGCTTCGGCTGTTCTGACATTAGCTCGCACCGCTACATTCATACCTATATATCCAGCTAAAGCAGAAGCGGCTGCTCCAATTAAAAATCCTAAACTAGTATTTAGATTGATAGCAAAATAAAGAATGAGGGCAATAAAAATTGCCACTATCCCAACTGTTTTATATTGACGATCCAAATAAGCTTTAGCTCCTTCCTTAATTGCTTCAGCAATCTCTACCATTTTACCTTCTCCAGGAGAAGATTGATTAACTTTCCATCCCAGATAAATCGCAAATAAAATGGACACCAGGGAAGCTAAGATAGCATAACTTTCTATTGACATGTTTTTATAAATTAATGATTAGTTAATTACTTTTTATCTTCTTCTTTTTTGGTTTCTTCTTTAATTTCTTCAACTACTGGTTCCGCGACTACTATTTCACCATCCGCTTTCATACCCACAATATCAATTTTCCAACTGGTTAATTTAGCTGCTAATCTAACATTTTGTCCTTTTTTACCGATAGCCAGAGAAAGTTGATCTTCCGGCACGCTCACTGTAGCCTCCATTTTTTCTTCATTCACTTCTACATTCAAAACTTTAGCCGGACTAAGCGCGGTGGCAATAAATTTTTTGATATCTTCATCCCAAAGAACGATGTCAATTTTTTCTCCCCCTAATTCATCAATGACCGCCTGCACGCGAGTTCCTTTCTGACCGACACAAGAACCAATGGGATCAATGCCTTCTTCGGTAGAAGCCACTCCAATTTTGGTTCTTTCTCCAGCTTCCCGAGCTACCGCTTTAATGACTACGGTACCAGCAAAAATTTCCGGCACTTCCAATTCAAAAAGTTTTTGCACCATATTAGGATGAATGCGACTTAAAGTAATTCCGGGACCCTTATATCCGGCTTCTACTTTTTCCAAATAAACTTTTACCCTTTGTCCAATACGATAGCGTTCGCGAGCAATTTGTTCTGAAGGAAAAAGAACTCCAACAGATTTTCCTAAATCAATAAAGACATTCATACCTTCCATTCGTTGAACCACTCCGCTCACTACTTCGCCTTCTTTATCTTTATATTCTTCATACATAGCATCTCTTTCGGCTTCACGAATTCTCTGAATAATAACTTGCTTAGCTGTTTGAGCAGCTACTCGTCCATAATCATCCTTAGTTTCTAATTTTATTTCGATAATATCCCCCACCTTGGCGCTTTTTTTTATTTTTTTAGCTTCTGCCACAGTCAAATCACGCTCGGGATTATAACGGGGTAATTTTTCCTCATCTTCCTCAGAAGTTTCTTTTTTGGATTTTATTTCTTTTTTCGCTTCTCTGGGTAATTTTTTTCGTTCTTCCGCTTCTTTAGCTTTTTCTTCTTTTTCTTCTTCAGAAATAAACTCTCGGGTAGTTTCATCTACCACTTCTTTGACCAACAAAAACTTGGCTCCGCCGGTTATTTCATCAAATACCGACTGGATATTCTGACCTTTTTTTCCATAGTCCTTTTTATAGGCCGCCGCTAAAGCCGCTTCAATAGTTTCTATTACCTTTTCTTTGGAAATTCCCTTTTCCTCACACAATTGAGAAATGGCGCTTCCAAAATCTCCCTTTTTTCCGTCAGCTTCTTCGCTCCCAGCTGTCTTTTTTCGTCTTGGCATAAAATTAAATTAATTATATTGATTAAAAAAAGTTCGCTTAGCTGCGAACTCTGTCATCCCGTATCTTCTTGTCTCTATCCTATCACCTAAAAGGAGAATTGTCAACAACGTTTGACTTTTATCTACATTTATTCTAGTATTCAGTGTTATCAGGAGTCTGGTAATATGGCTTCATTAAGCCATTAGTATATTAAAAATTAGAAAAAACAATACCTTATATAAAGGAGGATGTCATGGAAGAAGAAAAAGCAAAGGAAGAAACAGAAGGAAAGGAAAAAAAAACGCACAATAAGTTACATACAGCTCTTACTGCACTGGTAATGTTACCTATTTTAGGTGATGTTTTTAAAAAAATTGGTACAGTAATAGCCGAAAAAGGGGTAGACCTTGCTGGGGAAAAAATCTCACAAAAACTTGGTTTAGATGTTGATAATTCAGGAAAGGGCCTCGCAGACGAGATTATTTTCACTGAGGTATCACTCTCGGACAAGCTTAAGCCTAATGAAAAACAAGCCATTGAAAAGTTTGAAGATTATTTGGCCAAATTCCCTGAACAAGGAGCGGAAAAGCTTGTTGCTTTTCATGTCTTCGTTGCTAAGGGAGCAGACGAAAATTCTAAAAAGGCCAAGAATATCAACAAGGATGCAAAAAATAGTCTTGAAACTGCTTACGAGATTAGGAATATCAACTGGGGAGTCAGTTTCTTAAAAGAACTCCTAGCAAAAACATCCAACAAAAAAAAGATAAAATTTCTGGAAAATCGCGGAGTTTTTTCTACCGTTTCAAAACCTTCCAAGATTAAGAAAAAGCTATCTGAATTGCCAAAAAAAGTAAAGGATTGGCAAGAAGATAGCTTAAAACCAGCTATGGAAGAAAATGCTGAAAACTTGAATCAGCAGACATTAAGTTTAAAAGAAAAAGCAATAGCATTCAGAGATAGACAAAAAAATAACTTAAACTAAAAAAGGAGTTAAACCAATGTTACTATCTATACCCATATTAATAGTTTTTGTTTGCGTAAGTTTAATGCTATATTTTGCAAATAATTTACGTAATCAAATTATTGATGTAGTAACTGCTGGAGCACTTGGAGCCCAGGGATTATTTCATTGGTCAATAACTGCTCTCAGAAATGCATGGACAAACATAAGTCCTCGAGTGCGTAGAATACGTAGAATATTATTTCTATTCACAGCTTTATGGTTTTTAACCGTAATTGGATTGGGGATTTATGGAAATGCCCTCGGGTCATCAATTGTGATTGCAATTGTTTTTCCAGTATGGTGTATCTTACTTATTCTATCTCCGCTAATTGTGGCATCTGCCTGCGGAGCTGGGAGAATAAGGACGTCTTTCTGCAACATATTCAGAATCGTAAATATACCAACGACTGTATTATTAATCATTTTCGGACTCCCTTTTCTAATAGGGATGTGTTCTCCGGAATTTAATACAAGTCTTTGGAGATATATAGGAAACAAAACGCTAGAAGGATCCAATAGTCTCAACAAAGGTTCCTTAAATAGTGAACCGGAAAGTGGAATTTTTGGAACCGTTTCTGAAAATACTACTTTATACAACGACAATAACAGTCCTTTCAAGAAGATTGAGAGGGGCATGTTTGTCAGGGTGCTTGATCTTGAAGGCAAAAAAGCCAACAGGGAAAGCGAGGGGCTAACTTATGTGATGACTCCAAATGAAGATGGAGATTTCATAAAAGGATCCCGCGGATATATCCCATCACGAAAAGTGAATTGGGATAGAAAAGAATCAACTGCTTCAGTAAAGCCGTCTGAACCGGATAGAAATGTTGTTTTCAACATCAATGTTCAACAGCCGGCACAACAACAAGTTGCAACATTCGCACCGGCACCCAGAGTTTCTACTCCGGAAATTTCCGGCAGATGGGAACTTTCTTGGGGAGATGACGGCATATTGGATGTAGACACTTCCATTCAAAATAATGAACTATTGATGGTTGGTCACTATAATGATGGGAGATCTACAATTTTCAAGGGCACAAGATATGACATAAATAGTCCATTTGAAGGTAATTGGATTATGGAAAAAAATGACAGAACCTTCTCTGGTGACTTTTCTATAAAATTTATAGATAAATTAGCCACCGGTCAACTTGCCACTGTCCATCGAGGTAATGTCTATAGTCTAAAAGGCAAGAAAATATAAACGGTTTTAGAGGCCTCTATTTTACCACCCAAGGAGGTGATAAATAAAAAAATCCGGTCAGTTTTAACAAACTACCGGCTTTTTTTTTCCTAAATTTCTAAAATACACCCTTGGCTTCCAGAGCATACTGAATAGCCTGAATAATAACGAACGAAGCTAAGACCAGGGTGATACCAGCAACAGAATAAAGCATATTTTTCTTCGCAGTTTCCATCATTTCATCATTACCAGAAGCAATGATGTATTGGACACCAGAAATAACAAAGCCAATCAAAGCTACTACTCCAACTAAGCCCAGTAACCAGTTTAAAAGATTCATTAATATTGCTCTGATGCCACCATCGGGATTGGGCAAACCGATTTTATCTAAATCCTTAAGTATATCTACGTTTGTATTTTCATTACTATCGGAAGCGACATCATCATTTTTATTTTTATTTGGATCTGGTGCTATATCTTCAGCATAAATAATAAATTTAGCTGGACTTTCCGCAAAAGCTGCGGCCGCATTACCATAAATCCCGCCACTTGAGATTTTAGAGCAAGAAGAAGTTAATTTTTTAGCAATGACATCATTACCCGTCTCACAATCTAACTTCATAGCACTTAAATAGTCTGAAAGAGTTAAACAATCCTCCTCCCCGTATTCCGGCTCACATTGATTTTTTAATCCTATTTCATAATTTATAGGATCACAATTTTTATTATTCTTATCACAAGCAGAATCTACTGCCGCATAAGCCTTGCTAATAAAAACCAAAGTTAAAAATAATAATCCTAGCAATAAAAGTCTTTTTTTTATCTTCATTTTGTTTTATTTAAAAATAAGAAGATCCTCGAAGAGCATAATCAATTGCTTGAATAACCACGAAACCAATCAAACCTACTAAAACTCCTACTATGGAGAAGGTCATCGCTCTTTTAGCTTTGGTAATCATTTCATCATCTCCAGTAGAAGTCAGATAGATTGTTCCGGAAATTATAAAACCGATTATGCCTAGCAGTCCAAAAATTCCTAGCATCCAGCTTAAAACATTTCTTACAATTCCACTGACCGATCCTTCTGGCAATCCGAATCCAGCAATACTACTAAGACTCCACCCTCCATCTCCAGAAACAGTTTTAGACTTTTTCTTTTTAGTTTTAGTTTCTCCAGAGTCATCGATTGGCAACTCTGTAGCATCATTAGTAGCCGTGACTGTGGTTTTATTATCCGTTGAATCCGTTTTAAAATAATCAGCTACAGTTGGCTCTGCATCATCTGACAAACCATATTGATCTGATGCTACTGCATAATCATCCTCACATTGTGTTTGTGTTTTTCCCAAATTACTGACATCACAAATTAAACCGTCTTCTTCTTCGTCTTTACAAATTCCCCATTCACTACCATTTCCATATATACAACAATCATTTTCTTTTTTTCCAGAACAACTTGAAATATTATCAGAATTATCCGTTACAGTTGTTTTTTTAGTATTACAATATATAGTTCTCCACCAAGGATTATCGCAAGCTCCCACTCCTTTATCTGCATCAAAACAATAATCGCCTTCATTTTTATCAGTGCAAACATTAGCCGCATTGGCTGAATTAACAAAAAACAAGCTAGCTATAAAAATTATGGCGCTAAAAATAATTAAAGTTTTTGTTTTCATTATTATTTAAATTAAAAACTACCACCAGCGGAAAGAGCTCTGTCCACCGCTTGTAGAATGACTAAGCCTAAGAGTCCTACTACCACTCCCACAATAGACCATTTCATTCCGGCCTTAGCCTTGGTTATCATTTCGTCATCTCCAGCTGCTAGCAGATACATAATTCCTGCGATGACAAATCCGACTATCCCAATTAACCCGAAAATGCGTAAAGACCAATTAACAATATTGGCAACTATGCCATAAATAGATCCAGATGGCAATCCATAGCCTTCATAATTACCTGGATCCCAACTGCCATCACCGTCATTTCCATAGCCTGATCCAGATCCAATGTTAACTCCTAAACCTAACCCCCAATCAAATTCAGCAAAAGCAAACGTCGGAACCAAAAAAAGCATTAGCACCAAGGCAACTAAAAATTTCTTCTTCATTTTTTTATATTTAATATTTATGTTTTATTGATTTCATTATACCACAATTTGAAAAAAATTGTTTTAGTAAAAACAAAAACGGCCTGTGGATAACCATAGCCGCTTTTGTTTGATATATATACCTAAAAAATTAGAAAGTGGTAGTAGAACCTCCCAACATAGAGTTAGCCGCTTTAACAATTACCAATCCTAGCAAAGCCACTACTACTCCAATGATGGACATCATCATCGCTTTTTTAGCTGTAGCGATTCGATCGTCGTCTCCTGCTGCAGTTAAATAAAGGATTCCAGCAATTGCAAAACCAATTACTCCTAAAATTCCCACTAAGCGCAACAACCAATACATAATACCTTGAACTATCTCAAAAATACTACCAGTTGGAAGATTTGTCCCTCCTCCTACATCTGAACTAAATTGGGCTAAGGTTAAAGCCGGAAAAGCCAGTGCTGCTGCTGAAACTGCCATAGCTACTTTTTTCATTTTGTTTTTCATATAACACCTCCTTTCATTTTATTCCGTTGAAATTTTTATAATTTTATTTTACAAAAACTTCAACTTATATTTTTTATTTCAAATTCCTTTCAATTTTTATGCTACTCCCAATAAATTAGCTACCTGTCTAACAATTATCGACGCTGCAAAAGCAATAGCAATCCCAATTAGCGAAGAAGTGATGATGGTTTTGGCTTTATTAATTCGATCCTCATCGCCGTAGGCAGTTAAATAAAATACTCCACCAATAACTAATCCGATTATACCAATTATCCCAATCACTGACAATAAAAGAGTTAATATTCTTTCGGCTACCTCTTTTATAGTGAGTGCCTTAGCTACAATATCATCAGCATTTTTTCCTGCTTGTCCGCCTAAAATAGTTTTTATTTCTTTCAAGAAGGTCGGCGCCGCCAAAGCCAAGGATAAACCGATGACTGCTCCTCCAATGGTTGACTTGGCGCGATTAATCATTTCTTCATTGCTGGAAGATAGCATATACATTATGCCTCCGACTACAATAAATATAACTGCAATCATTACTATGATGCCTTGAAGATTACCAAGCAGGGCGTTTAAGACTTCTGAAACAGTGGTAAATTTTAGAGGATTAGCAAATTCTACAGTTCCTCCAGTGGGAGTTTTTTCCTTAGTATCATCTACTTTACTACAATATCTATTTTTTATACTTGTTGGACATTTTTTTTCTTTTAGAAATAATCCATCTTCATCTGTGCCTCCAGGGCAATTAGATTCGACTATATCATTTTTACAATTATCAGCACCCTTATTGCCATTTTTAACATCATACACACAGCATCCATCGGCGCTAGCTGAACTAATACCTAGAAATAAAAATGTCATTAGGAAAGTAATAGCTAAATAATAATATTTATTTTTCATTTTATTAAAAAAATTAATTAGTTGATACTTGGGTTATTTGAGCCGTGCCTATTTTTATTGCATCCCGAACAGAAGCTCTGCCTTTATTCACGCTATCAATCATTTCCGCCATAATACCTTCAATGGTTTCGGAATCTTTTTGACGCCAACTTTTAGCCGTTAAATTAGCTTCGGCAATCACTCCCAACTTAGGATCGGTTTTTTGAATTTCAATTAAATCTTTTCGGCCAGCTGGTTTTTCCGTTTGCATAAGATAACTAATAGCTGGATCAAAATTAGCCGCAAAAACCTGTTTGCCGGAAGGATCTTTTCCCATTGTCAAAGGGTCCGGCTTAGCCGTCATAAATTTTATTAATTCCCAAGCTTCTCTCATCCGTGTTTCATTGTCCACTGGTGGTAAATTATTATTAGTATTAGCATTAGCTGATTTATTTTTAGCTACGGCATAAGCCCAGTAGTCAGCATAATTAATTTTAGCATTACCACCTAATTGTGGAACTGGAGCCACAGCAAAATTTAATTTGGGCGCTTTACTAATAATAGCCTCAATATTCCAAGCATAGCTTAGCATCATAGCTACCGATCCCTCGCTAAAAGCATCTATGGAATAATGTAAACTTGGATTCCAGGAATAAACATCTCCACCATTTTTAGCAAATTGAGTATAAAATTCCAGAGCGTTTTCTCCTGGGAAAATAATTCCGTCGCCCTTTTTAATCGTTTTATCCATTTTGGAAATTCCTGAAGTTTCATCAATCATTTCTGTTCCAGTTTGAAGCATTAAAAGATTAAGCACATCAGTAGATCGATTGATATTATAGGCTGTTCCCATAGCTGCCCCCGATTGAACAATTCGTCTATATTGATCAAATTTAGTCAGTTTTTTGACATCTTCCACAAAATCCTTCCAATTTCCGGGAGTGGCAGTAAGGCCGGCTTCATTAAAGAGATCTTTATTATAAAATAAACCCAAAGAATCTACACTCATAGGTGCCGCATAAATTTTATTTTGATAAAGAAAATCACTTACCACCACATCCACAAAATCATTACGAAATTTTTGCTCATTCAAAATATCTTGAGGCGCCGGTAAAATTTTGTCTCCAAACATTGGCAACCAATCATTATTTACCAAAAAAATATCCGGTCCCTGCCCGGAAGCGAGCGCTTCCAAAATATCTTTTTTGTAAGTATCGTTAGTCAGTTTTTTATAGATTATTTCCACTACTTGTGGATTAGCTTTCCGATAATTTTCAAAAATATCTCTATAAGCATCCTGACTATCAAAAAGACCCCAGATCTCTAACTTTAAAGCGTAGGGTTTGAGGTTGGCACTTTTAAACCCGCATCCAGCCACTACTAACGAAACCACCAAAACCAAAACTATTGTTCCAATTTTATTTTTATATTTCATTGATTATTTTTTGAAATTACTAGGCCATAATGAAAATCTCCGGCCTCAATATTTTTTATTATTTTAAATCCATCCTGCTCCAAAATATTTTTCATTTCCTCTTCGGAAATTCGAGTGTCCTTTTTTGGTCCAAGCGAAACATTAGTGGATTTCCATTCAATAATTAAAATTTTGCCTTCTGGTTTTAAAATTCTTTTGGCTTCTCCTAAAATAATTTTTTTGTCTTTATTCTGAAAAAGAATATCTTTTATAATCACCCAGTCCGCGCTAATTGCCTCTAACCCGGACCCATTAACTTTTTCTAGATTAGCCCTTTTAGGAATTACATTATTAATTCCTAAATTTTTGGCACGACTTTCTACGGCTTCCAGTTTTTGAGAAACAATATCTAGAGCATAAACCATTCCACCTTCGGCTACTTTCTGAGCCAAAGGCAAAGAAAAATGACCAGGACCACAACCAAAGTCAGCAATGTTCATTCCCGGTTCAATTTCCAGTTGATCAATAATTTCTTGCGGACGAATAAATTTCATCGCCATCAAAGTTTCGGTTTTTGTTTTAGCGTTTTCAGTTTCTTCCATTAAATTATATTAACGATTGAAAGCTTATCTATATTTTACAATAAAAAGGAAAAATGGCAAAATGAATAAATACTGGCGAAGATATATGGAGAGTTAACAGACCACCGCTTTCAGCGGGGCCCCGACATATTTATTTTAATAAGTATGTCGGTGGGTGGTTAAAATAGAAAAGAAGGAAGGGTGGCTGAGCGGTTGAAAGCACAGGTTTCGAAAACCTGCAGAGGAGCAATCCTCTCGTGAGTTCAAATCTCACCCCTTCCGCCAAAATTGAAAATCGGAATCGGAAGCCGAAATGGGGTCGGCACGAAGTGCCGACACAAATGTATTCCCCCCACAAAATCCTGAATCTGAAAGGATTCGCCACGCTCCGCGAAAGCAATAATGGAAGCTGAAAAAGCAGATATGGAAATTGTAAAATTAGAGCTAGAGGCAAAAATTGAACAGGAAAAAACTGAGCAAGCAAGAATCGAACAAGAAAAGAAGCAAGCAGAGGAAGATAAAGAAAAAAAGCTAGCGGAAGAAGAAGCAGCCGCAAAAAAAGCGAGTGCCCTTTCTGCTCAAGCAGCCGAAAATAAGAAAAAAATACAAATACAACAATGTTTGGACAGAGTTGAGGATTGGTATTCAGATGCCGCTAGCGATATCACTTATTCCTCAAATGCAATGGATATTCTTAATAGTTTAGGAGATAGAAGAAATCAACTACGAAATGAATGTTATAAATAAAATATGCTTTTACTACTAGGAATAATTCTATCGATTGCGAGTTATAAACTTTATAGGTGGAAAACTAAATCGTAAGAAGCAGTTTTTAAAAGACATCATGCTTTTTATTAAAAAGTAACGAATAAATCAATTAAATAATCATAAATTTATGATGCTAAAATCCAAAGGGGATAATCAAAAAGTAATAAAGGCATTTGCAATTACCACAGTTATTTCCCTAATACTGGCGGTCGGTATTTTAATATTAACTGATTCATTCCCGTCTGGTTCATATTCATCTGATTCCTATATAATACTTTGGGCATTTATTTTTTTAGCAGTCTTGTTTGGACTGATTGCGGGAACCTATAAATATAATAAAATCAAAGAAGATATAGGATGTAATGAAAAGAAAATATCCCCCGAAGAAGAATTAAAGAATCAGATAGAGAATTATTATAATCTTGGCATATTCGAATCAAAAAAGGGGCAAGCAGTTCTTGCAATTGGCTTTGTTGTTGGCTTAACCTTAGTATTTTCTTTTTTTGATATGGTGCCAATACTGGATGCAGTATCTGCTTTCATTGTTTATGGTACTTTGGCTGTTTTTATCTATAAAGGTCATAGATGGGCGATGTATTTGGGAATAGTTTTGTGGACACTCGAAAAGGGATACCAAATATTTTCATCAAATGGGGAAAGACTTATTTTAGTAATCATCTTTTTTTGGTTTTGGCTTGTAACTATTCTTTACAGTGCAATTAAAGTAGAAAATGAACGAAAAAAACGAAAGGATGCTGAAAAAAAATCAGAAAATATTAAGCCGGCTTATGCAGATAGGAGTGCTTTGGAAGGCAAGCTTTTTTGTTCTAGTTGTGGAAAAGAAATTAATTACAGAGGGAGCTTCTGTAAATTTTGTGGTAACAAATTAATTTAATATAGATATGAGCAATGAAGCAAAAGAAAATTGTTCAAAGTTAGCTAAAGAGTTTAATTTTTTTGTCAATTTAGTATTGGATATCAGAACGAGAATGACTCTATTTGAAGCATTTGAAAAATATATGATAGACAAAAAAGTTGATCCAGATTTTCCTAAAAATAATGACTTTGCGCTAATGATTGAAATAGGATATTCAACCAAGCAACTAATAGAATTAAGAAAAGTATTTGATAATCATGACGAGAGCTATTCGTTTGGTTTTTTGATTAGGCACACGACAGACGCCACTAGAGCAAAGCATAAAAAATTATTTAAAAAGTGGAAATCTAATTTAGGCAATATTGCCAATAAGATTTTTGCTCATTCTGAAAAAGACTTCGACAAAAAATATATAAAAAGGAGCGAAATAGATGATTTTATTAAAGAAGTTGTTGAATTATTTGAAGATATCACAAATACATTGATGGAAAAATATTCGAATATTTCATCTTCATATCTCACTGCTAAAGACAATGATTATTTAAATGAAGTTAGTGCGGATGTAGACGATTTTTTTAAAACACTGCAGTATAGTTAGAAGAAGGGCTTATAAACATTATTTTTTAATTTTTAAATGCTATGGAAAACCAATTGGCAGGTACCCCATATACTAGACACAGAATCTGCAATATAATCAAAAGCATATGGGTAATACAAAACACAACTTTCGCATAAGTAGCGAAGTCAAAGAGCAAGTTTTAAAAAGAATCAAGGAAGACGGAATTTCCGTCACCCAAGCTGCGCAGGAGCATGGCATTAGCACGCACACCATTTACAAAATGCTAACAAAGACAGTGGCCAACAATCCGACCTGGCAGGAAGTGACCAAATTAAAAAAGCAAAACCAAGCACTGTTGGCGTTGGTCGGAGAGTTGACGGTTAAGTTATCCCAAGCCCAAAAAAAGATTTAGTTTTGTCCTTTAAGCAAATGAATAAGAAAGAATTAGCCGGGCTGTTGGGTGTGTCCCGTTCGCTGTTGTATTATCGGCCAAAGATGAAAGAAAAAGATTGGAAGCTGAAGCAGGATATGGAAAAAGTCCTGCGTGATTTTCCCAGTTATGGTCATAAAAGATTAGCCCTTCATTTAAAGATCAACAAAAAGAGAGCCTTGCGGGTTATGAAGATTTTCGGCATCAAACCATACCGCCGAAGAGGCAAAAAATGGCGTAAAACCAAGAAAAATCCACTCACCGCCTATCCGAATTTACTCCTAAACGAATTTCCGAAATATTTGAATCACATCTGGGTTTCCGATTTCACCTACTTGCCGTTTAAAGGTCAATGGATATTTCTCGCCACGACTATGGATTTGTTTTCCCGAGAAGTGGTAGGGTTTTCCGTCCTGACCAATCATTCGGCGCAACTGACCATTAACGCGATGCTCTCGGCTATTTACAAGCATCCTACCCCGGAAATTATCCATTCCGATCAAGGCAGTGAATATTTATCGAAAGATTACATCGAACTAGTTGAAAATCTGGGCATCCGTCTTTCCATGAGCGAGAAAGGCTCTCCCTGGGAAAACGGCTACCAAGAATCATTCTATTCGCAGTTCAAAGTTGATTTGGGCGATACTAACAGATTTGCAACTTTGGGCGAGCTGGTTTACGAAATTTACCAAACCCTGCACACATACAACAACAGGCGGATTCATACCGCCCTCAAAATGCCACCAATCATTTACGCTAATCAATTTTTAATCGCAGAGAGAGTGTCTAACAAAATGGGTACTTGACAGCAGGCTTTACGATTTAAAAAATTTAAATAATTTCCCAACCTTTTTCGGTTTCTACAATTTGGCCTCTTACTTCAAAACCACTAGCTAGTTTATGTCCGCCTCCACCAAAACGGGCGGCAATTTGAGAAACATCTACTTTTTTATATTCCTCACTTCTTAAGCTACCCTTAATCACGCCCTGTTTTCTCTCAGAAAGAATAAGGGAGAATTTGGTGCCTGGAACGGTGTTAAGAATACCAGCCACTTGGGCGATATCTTCTGTTCCAGCCTCACAATCTTCTAAATCTTTTTTAGTCAAAACAGAAACAATCATACCATTGTCGTGGTTGATTTTAGCTTTTTCAAAAGCCCGGCCCCATAATTTCAAAGTGTTAATATTTTTATTAGTAAAAGTGGCGGCTACTATTTTTTTCAAAGGAGCGCCTTTTTTCATTAATTGAGAAGCAATTTCCATTACATGAGCGCTGGTATTGGAATGTTGAAACATACCGGTATCAGAAAGAATACCCAATAATAGGTAGGTGGCCATATGACGAGAGATCTCTGCTTTAGCAGAAAGAAAAAATTCATAGATTATTTCCGAAACAGATGATTTTTGGGAATCCAAAATATTGATATCGCCAGTCAGGGTAATGTCTGGGTGATGATCAATGATAACTAAAATTTGTTTATTATTTAGCTGATCTTTTATTTTGTGAAAACCTCTTTCCACGCTATCACAAGCAATAATGACATTATACTTTTTCAGATCCAAAGAAGAAGGAAAGGAAAAATTTTCTTCGGTCAGTTGGCGAAGATATTCGGGGAAGGGATCGAAGCAAGCGATATCCACTGTCTTCCCTAGAGTTTTTAGATATTCTTTCAAAGCCAAAACAGAACCAGTGGTGTCTCCATCTGGACCAGAATGAGCAAAAAGAAGAATATTTTCTGCTTCTTTGATAACGTAATTTAAAGTGTGAAATTCTTGGGCAAACTTTTTCATAAGATTATCATCCAAAAAATGCGGCTTCAGCCGCATCAGATCTTTTTCAATAGTTCTTCAATTTCACTGGCCCGAATTTCGGTAGTGTCAATCTTAAATTCTATTTTAGGAATAGGCTTAGTCGTCATTTTTTGATTAAACTTTCCTTGGATGTGATAGACTTCTTTAATTAATGTTTTTTCAGCATAATCCGTTTCTTTCTCCGGAAAGATACTAACAAACACTCGAGTATAGCGAAGATCAGGGGAAGTGTCAACTTTAGAAACAGTAACAAAAACCCCTGGCTTGAGGCTGAGGTCTCTTAAGATAATTTCGCCGATATATTGTTTGACCAAAGTATTTATCTTTGGAATTCTATCTGACATAAATTTAATCCAATGATTTTTTCTTAACCTCTTCTTTATAAGAAAGGAGTAGGTCACCTTCTTTTATTTTAGTTTCTCCTTGAAATGTTATTCCACATTCATTATTGGCTTCCACTTCGTTGGTGTCTATTTTGTTTTGTTGAAGATTGAAAAGCTCTCCTTTACCAATAATATTATCATCGCGAGAAACTTCTATTTTTGAGCTATTAACAATTTTTCCAGAAATGACTTTGCCACCCACAATCATATCTTTTTTTCCGTTTTTGAAAATAGCTAAGACTTTCATTTTTCCGAAATCAACTCTTTCAATTTTTTCAGGAAGCAAAGCAATTAGGCGATTTTTAATATCGCTAACTAGTTCATAAATTATGGAATAGCTTTTAATTTCCACTTGGCTGTTTTCAGCCATTCTCTTAGCTACGGTAGTGGCGATAGCATTAAAACCAAAGATAACCGCGCCAGAACTTTGAGCTAAACGAACATCGCTTTCAGTGATTTCCCCGATGCCAGTGCTGATATAGTTGGTCATTACTTCGTCCGATTTTATTTCTGAAATAATTTGTTGAATAGCTTCCAATGATCCTTGCACGTCGGATTTTAAAATAATATTCAGTTTTTTTATTTTTCCACCTTCAATATCTTTGTTGATTTTTTGAGCCAAATTAGATTCTTCCTGAGAACCAGCTCCGGCGGATCTTTTGATAGCGAAAGATTTTGAATGAGCAGCTGATTTACTGGAAACCACCTGAAGAATGTCATTAGTATTAGGAGCTGAATCTAATCCGATTAAACTAATAGGCACTGAAGGGCCAGCCTCCTTAATTCTTTTTCCAGAAAAATCTTCCAACCTTCGCACTCTTCCCTGAGTAGAACCGACAATTATATCTTGACCTTCTTTGAGAGTACCAGTCTTAACTAAGATAGTAGCTACGGGACCTCTTTTAGAATCTAAATGAGATTCCAAAACCACACCCAAGGCATCGCGGTCTTTGTTAGCTTTAAAATTTTCTACTTCACTAAGAAGAAGAATATTTTCTAAAAGTTCATCAATGCCAATGTTTTGTTTAGCGCTGACTTCGGAATTTAAAACTTGACCGCCCCAATCTTCCAATAAAATTCCATTTTCTCCCAATTCTTTTTTTACTTTTTGAATGTTGGCTCCTGGTTTATCAATTTTATTAATAGCTACAATAGTCGGAATTTTTTTAGCCAGAAGATAATCAATAACTTCTTTGGTTTGAGGGCGGACACCGTCGTCAGCGGCAACTACTAAAATGGCTATGTCAGCAATGCCCACTCCACGTTCACGCATAGCTGAAAAAGCTTCATGTCCAGGGGTGTCTACAAAAGTGATAATCTGTCCCTTTTTTTTGACTTGATAAGCGCTAATATGTTGAGTAATGCCTCCTGATTCCTGAGTAACTACGCTAGTTTTTCTAATAGTATCCAGTAAGGTGGTTTTACCATGATCAACGTGACCTAGAATGGTGACAATAGGAGGACGAGGCTTGAGATTTTCTTCGGTTTCATTTTCTTTTTGAATGATGGCCAACATTTTTTCTAAGGTCATATTGACATCTTCTTGCGACAAATCTTCTTCTGCTTCAAAACCTAAATCAGAAGCGATAATGGAGGCTGTTTCAAAATCAACCTTTTCATTGATGGTAGCTAAAATTCCATTTTTCATTAGTTCAGTTATGACCGAGCCAATAGGCAAAGCTAAAAGGGCGCTGAATTTTTTGACAGTTACAGTGGAAGGTATTTTAATTTTTTTTAATTCAGTCTCCATTAATTTTTTTTAAACTTGTTTAGAGGTGGAAGCAATAGCGACTTTGAGGGCCTGTTCTTCTTCTTGAGTGAGGGGATACTTTTCTGTCTTGCCTTGGATAATTGATTTTGAATAAGTTCTGGTTCCTTCGCGGGTAAAAAGGGAAGAAATAACCAAACCATTATTTTTTCCATTTAGTAGGGCAATAGAAAAACTTTGATCACCGCCCACATCTCCAAATGGATTAAAACGAATTAAGCCGGTTTTATGAATAGAGCGAAAAGCCAGATTATTGATTTGATTGGAAATAGAATAAAGTTCGTGGATGTCTTTGTCTAAAGTTTTTAATGATTTGGAATGATTAAGTACAAGATCTTCAATGTTTTTTACCTTGCTTTCTCCAAAAAAAGTCTCACCCTTTTCTTTTAGTTTATTCAGGTTTATTTGCAGAAAAATTGCCCAAAGAAAAATAATTAAGAAAATAACCAAAAAAATAGTTAGTATGAGAGGTTCGTTATTTTGGATTAATTGGGCTAGTTTTTCCATAGATAAACTTTCAAAGGCTTATTTTAAACTAGCATCAATAGAGGGGAATGTAAAGGTTTAAGATGTTAGATTAATTAGCGTTGTTTACAAAAGTTGTTAAAATAGTTAATAACAATTAAGTAAACAACATGGTTATTCACAAGAAAACTCGATTAACCCCGATCCAGAGAAAGCAGTTGGCCGATGAATA
>Ga0210044_10002108_pt1 | contig 29899 bp, 23 predicted proteins | sample CryGey13umfilter_2_FD_183959 | JGI IMG/M metagenome (GOLD analysis project Ga0210044, IMG submission 183959) | Groundwater microbial communities from aquifer in Utah, USA - Crystal Geyser 4/9/14 3 um filter (SPAdes) (version 2) | ecosystem: Environmental > Aquatic > Deep subsurface >... | reverse complement strand
GTGCCCGCCGCTGCCCCCGTCGAACCTGTCCCCCGGGCAGGTGTTCACCCCCGAGGGCTGACACGCCCCGGTTGTTCCGCGTTGTCTGACGATTCCCTGATACAATCAACGTGTGCGCGCCTCTTTCGCTCTGGTGCCGGTGCTCCTGACCGCCTGCGTCTTCGATCACAGCGGCGTTGCTCCTCGCAGCTCCAGCGACGCTCGTGACCAAACGGCGGACCGATCCGATACGCCGCCAGACCAACACCCGGACCAGGTGGGGCCGGACGTCGATCTGTCCGACAGCCTCGCCGACAGCCTCACCGACGGTCCTGGCGCCGATCTGCCCCCCGACTGGTGGAACACGGCGTGGTCCCGACGTCGGCGCATCACCTTCGACAACACGCAGCACGGCGCGCTGCAAGACGTCCCGGTGCTCATCGTGTTGCGGGGCGGCCGAATCGACTACGCCCGCACTCGACCTCAGGGCGCCGACATCCGCTTCATCGACGCTGACGGGACGCCGCTGTCGTACGAGATCGAACGCTGGGACACCACGGGCGACTCCTTCGTCTGGGTCAAGGTGCCGCAGATCGACGGTGGGTCCGCCACCGACCACATCTGGCTGTACCACGACAACCCCGGCGCCAGCGACGCGCAACAGCCGACGCTGGTGTGGAACGCCGGGTACCAGGCCGTGTGGCACCTGAACGACGGCTTCCAGGACTCGACGCTGCACGGAAACCACGCCACCAATGTCGGCTCCACCGACGCCGCCGGCGCCGTGGGGCGCGGCCGCCAGTTCGACGGAAACAACCAGTACGTCGATGCGAACTACACGCAGAACCTGCCAATCTACACCGTCTCGGCCTGGATCCGGGGCGCGGCGGCGCCCGTCGCCAAGGCCGGCCCAACGGATGCGATCAACGGCGCGCTGATGCGCGAGGAGAACTACCAGCTGACCTGGGACCACCACGACAGCTACTTCCGGGGCGCGGCGAGCCTCAAGACCACCGGCGACGACTGGAAGGCCACCCCCTTCGCCACGCTGAAGGGCAAGACCTGGTACCACCTGGCGGCGACCTACGACGGCTACGCGCTCGACGCCTACACCGACGGCCAGCTCGCGACTTCGGTAGCTGCCAAGCCTGCCCCCGTGTCCCTGACCCACTCGGCGAAGATCGGCCGCCACGCGTTCCGCACCGACATCCACCCGTTCCTCCACGGAATGGTGGACGAGGTCCGGATCTGCAGCGTGGTCCGGAGCGCCGACTGGATCGCGGTGCAGCACCAGTCGATGACCGACACGCTGGCGAGCTTCGGGGGCGAGGAGCGCTGGCCGTAGGTCGTGCTGGCTCGCACCTTGCCCGGCACCCCCGTTGTCGCTATCGTGGAGCGCGATGTCGCCCCAGAGTTCCATCGACGAGGCCCGGCTCGAACGTCAGTGCATCCGCCTGATCCAGGCGGTGAACCGCGAGTCGCACAGCGTCACGCGCCCCGACGACGGGATCCACTGCCTCTGTTCGTCGACGGTGACCACCATCGCCTGGATGTACATGGACCTCGAACGGGCGGTTCGGGAGCTGAAGACGATCCTGTCGTTCCAGCAGGCCGATGCCCGGATCCCGCCGCGGCCCGGCGCACCCGGCCTGATCTCGCCGCTCATCGCGTCGGTGTTTCGCATGGTGTATCACGGCGCCCGACAGCGGCAGCGCAGCCTGGAGTCGCCCCTGGCGGGGATGGTGGTGCGGTTCGACCAGTTCCACATGCTGCTGCAGGAACAGCACAGCAAGCACAACCTCCACCAGTCCGAGGACGACGGGGTGGACGCGGGAACCAACGCGCTCCTGGTGCAGGCGGAGTCCGATCTGGCCGACGTCGCGATCCACACCGGCTTCCCCACGCAGCAGATCATCGCCCGGCGGACGCACCGCGCCCAGGCCGTGGCCGAGCAGCTGTGGCGCCCCGAGCTGCGCTGTTTCTCGTCGAAACGGGCGGACCGGACATGGGCGCCGCTCCAGGGCCATGACCTGCTGCCGCTGTGGGCCGGGGCCGCTCTGCGGCACCAGGCGCGCGCGCTGTACCCGGCGCAGCTTCGGCCGGGCGCGGGGTTCTGGACCGCGTGGCCGCTGGCCACCCGACCCTGCAACGCACCGGACTTCGATCACGCGGCGGCCGGCCAGGGTGCGGTGGATCCGCTGCTGAACTGGCTGATGGTCCGTGGGCTCCAGCGCTATGGCTTCAGCGACGCAGCGCGGGCGCTGGCCGACGCCACCCTCCGGCTGGCTTCCCGCGGCGGGCTGTGCCAGGGCTACGACGCGGAGAGCGGCGAGCCCGTGGGCGCCACCGACTGGGCCCCCACCGCGGCGCTGGTCCTGGACCTGCTCAAGACGCCATACGACTTCAACCGCTGGTGATTGGGGTGCAAGAGGGAAGGAGGGAGCGGCAAAGGAGGGAGGCGGCGGCGGCTACATCAGGCCCATGTGCTGGAGCAGCTCGGGGGGATACTGCTGCAGCTTCTCCTGGGTCAGCTCACCGGACTCCGCCATCTTGACGATCTCCTGCTGCATGCGCTCCAGGCGCCGGCCCTCGGCCACCTCGGCCGGGGTGCGGGGAACGGGAGCGATGTTCGGGCCGCCCTGGCCGCCGCCCATCTTCCACCAGCGAGCGAACAGGCTCGGCTTGCCGGGCTCGACTCGGTTCTGGTCCTGGAAGCCCTTGACCAGCATCTTGCGCACATTCTTGAACCGGCCGTTCAGACTCTTGCGGAAGATGAGGAAGGAGCGGGTCTTGATCGAGATGCCGCGCTGAGCCAGCTTCTCCGCCGTCTGCTCGGCGTAGGCCAGGCGCTTGGCGCCCTCCTCGACGTTGACGTAGCCCATCTTGCCCGACAGCAGCATCTTCGCGTCGTCCAGCGCCCGGACCACCGACTGCTTGGTCGCGACCTGGTACAGCCGACCGATCTCACGCCCCTCCTTCTTGGTCAGCTTCTTGCCATCCGAGTCCTTGGAGAACCCCAGGATCAGGCTCTGGGTCGCGCGGAAGGCCTCGAGGTTGCCCTCCTTGGCCTGCCGCTTCATGTCGCTCCACGCACGCGAACGGGCGGTGTTCCGAATCCTCAGGAAGCGCCACGTCGGCCGCTTGCGATCCATGGACATCTGCACCTGACGGGCGAAGTCCAGCAGCGCGACGGCCTGCTGCGGGTCGCGGTCCTTGGCCGCGGCCTTGGCGCCGCTGAGCGCCTTGTTGGCGATGGCGCGGACCTTCCAGTTGGTGCGCCAGCCCGGCTTGCCCAGCGTGGTCACCGCCTGCAGCGCCCCCTGGGCCCGCTCCAGGTCACCCGAGCGGGCGGCCTTCTTGCCCATGCTGTACGCATCCTTCAACACCGCGCGCTTGGTGCTCCACTTCCGGTAGCGATCCACGAGACCCATGGGCCCACGGCGGTTGGCCTGAGCCTCCATCTGCTTGAGCGTCCCCAGAGCGCCCAGGATGTTGCCTCGGCCCATCTGGTCCATCGCGAGGGTCTTGCCCTTGTACGATGCAATGCCCCGCACCGCGGCCTGCTGCTGGGCATCCACACCGGGGGCGCCCTCGGAGTCGGTGGCCTGCTGGGCGGCCGGACCGTTCCCGCCGAAGTCCATCTCGGGGCCGTCCGCCGCCGGACCGTCCGCCGCCTGGTTCGCCACCATACGGCGCGGGGTCTTGAGCGTGCCCGCCTGGAGCTTGGACTCGAAGCGATCCGCCACGCCGGACAGGCGCTGGGCGCGGGTCTGGAGCTTGTCGGCCTTGGCCGTGTAGGACGCCGCCTTCTCGGGGTTGCCGGCCCCTGCCGCCGCCGCCGCCTTGCTGCGCAGCCCCTGCACCTGGGCCTTGTACATCAGGGCCTTGGTCTGCAGCCGGTTCACCGCGCTCACCCGCATCTGCTGCAGGGCGGCGGGGTCACCCGTCTGCCGGTACCGCTGAGCCGCCGCGCGACCCTCGGCCTGGTACCCGACATACGCCTTGCGTGCCCCGTTGTACGTGAAGCTGGCCGCCTTGGCCGCCTTGCCCGCCTTGCCCGGCCGGCCCATGGCGGCACTGGCGGCGCTGCCGACGCCGCTGGTGCTGCCCGAGCTCTGCTGCGCGCCGACGGTGGCGCTCTTCATCTTCCCGAAGCGGTTGATCAGTCGGCTCTGGTAGGTGGGGTCGCTGAGCTTGTTGATACGGGCCGAGATCCCGCGCCCCCTGGCCTCGTAGCTGATGGCCGTGTTCAGGTAGGCCTGTGCGCCCGCCTTGTCGCCGGCCTTCTCCAGCGCCTGCGCCTTGCTGAACGCTGCCTCCTTCTTGGCGTCGAGCCCGCGCTGCTGGGCCTTCAGCATGCCCACCTTGGACTGGATCGCCTGCCGCATGTTGCCGTCGGCGCGCTGCCGGAGCTGGCCGTTGTTGCCGCGAACCTCGCCGTACTGCCGGGTGGCCGCCCGCAGCGAGCCCACCATGCCGCGCTGGGCCTTGGCGAAGGAACTGCCCGCCGCCTGGCTGCCGCTGCCCCGGTTCCACGTGGGGCCCCCGTTGCGCGCGCTGGCCACGCCGGTCAGCGACACGACGAGGATGCAGGCCATCAACCAGCTTCGCTTGCTCAGGTTCAGGATGCGGCTCATCGGTTTCTCCTTCGGCAGTACCCGGGTTCAGAGCAAGGACCATGCCGGGTGAGACAAACTGCAAGCCCTCTGGATCACACGGTTGCCCATCATCGTCCCCAGGATCATGGCTACCGTTCCATCCACCTCGGGGGTGTGGATCGGCGACTGGGGTTGCCACCTGGGTTGTCGGGTACCGAGTGCGGGGGCCGGGGTGGAGGGTCCTACAGAAACTTGCCGGCGGCAGGGAGCTTGGACTTGGGAGTGCACTTGGGACCGGTGGCGATCTCCGGGGTGAAGATCCAGTCGGTGAGGATCGCCTCGCCCAGGTCCGCCGTCTGGCCACAGGCGTTGTGCCCGACGAGGTTTCCCACCCGCTGCAGCTGCGTGGTCTGGCGGTACATCACGGCGTACTCGCCGGGGAGAATCTGCGCGCTGATGTTCATGCCCTTGGACTTGGAGGTGCTGACCGAGGCGCCCACGTCCACGCCGAACCCCATGCTGAAGTTGACGTTGAGCGCGAACGGGTTGGACGGAATGGGAGCGAACTGCAGGCCCACGCTGGCGTTGTACTGGAAGCTCATGCTGCGGCTGCGCGTCTCGGCCTGGTCCTCGGAGTAGCTCACGTTGCGGCCGATGTCGCCGCCGGGGATGCAGTCGCTGACCTGCGCCGCCGGGAACCGCTGTGCGATGGCCTGGTTGCCGTCGTAGTGCATGGTGACCACGGGGGCGATGAGCAGCGGGATCGACAGAAACACGCTCTTGCCCGAGGCGTCGGTGGCGGCGACGTTGATCGTGGCCGCGAAACCATCCGGCGCGGTGGCCGGGATCTTGGCCGTCTTGAGCACCTTGAGCCGGGAGCTGCCCAGCAGGTCGCTGCCGACCTTGGTGATGAACCAGTGCTCCCCACCGTCGGAGACGGTGGAGGTCTGCCCGCTGGTGACCTGGTCCTCCAGCATGAAGGCGCCGGTCTTGGGGAAGATCGAGTCGGGGTTGGTGGTGTTGTAGCTGGTGTCTACCTGCCACTGCTCCAGCATGAAGGTCCAGTAGAAGGTGATGGGGTTGTCCTTGGACGCCGGGCGCAGGCCGATGGCCTCCACCACGAACCCGAACGGCGTGTCCTCCAGCGTGGCCCCCACCACGGACTGGCAGCCGGCGTTGGTCGGCCGGGCCATGCGGGGCAGCAGAGACGGCAGCACCTGAATCTTCACCTGCATCCGCTCCGAGGGCTTCTGGCTCCCGTCGTTGCCGACGTTGATCACGGCCACGGATCCAAGGAAGTAGCCCAGCTGATCGCCCTGGGGATGGAACACCACGTTGGGCCACAGCTTCCAGCTCAGCTTGGCGCAGGCGATGGTCCCGTCGAGGGTGCCCTCGCACTGGGCCTTGGTCTGGAAGCTCACGGGATGACTACCACCCTGGTCGTCGAAGTAGGTGCCGTTGAACACCACCACGGGGTAGCCGTGGGTGGGCTGGATGAACTCCTTGCCCAGGATCTCGAGCTTCTGCCCCACCGACATCGCGCCCGGAGAGACCGCGTACAGCACCGCCGCCTTGTTCTCCCAGGTCGGCTTGGTCACCGTGGGGATGTCTCCCTCCTCGCCGCCGCAGCCGCCCACCAATGCCAGCGTCAAACCCAGGATCCAGGTTCGTGATCGCATCTCGCTACCCTTGAGATTCGCCATGACCGGAATCGAAGCAATCCCCGTGCCGGAGGCCGCTGTTGATTTTTGGGGGGAAATCACCCCCGAGGGTGGCCAGTTGATCGGTCACTGCCCCCTGTAGACCGGCCGATCGAGTGGTCACTCGTGGCCACTCGTGGCCACCCCGTGGTCACCCCACACTCCTTGCTGCCAGCGGGTGGATGGGGGTATTCTGCCGCTGGTGGTCAGCGCGTACGCATCACGCATATCGGTCCTGGGGTTCTGCCTGCTCGCGACGGCGTGCTGGGTCGGCGAGAGTGACCCGCCGGTCGTGGTGCCCCCCACGTGCAACAACAATGGCACGTGCGAGCTCGAAAAGGGTGAGGACTGCCCGGCCTGCCCCGGTGACTGTCCCTGCTGCCGGGCCACCCTCGCCGTGGGGTCCGAGGTGACCGCGCCGGACAACGCCGTCGGGGAGGCCGACTCGACCTTCGCCACGCTGAGCGCCAACTCGGTGCTGGTGCTGATCGCCGAGCAGATCTACCAGGGAGCTTCGGGGTCGGACTTCCTGCTGGTGGGCCAGGTGGACAGCCCCTCCAGCATCACGCTCGTCGACGGCTGCCCCCAGTCCGCGCCCTCCGGGGCCGGCTACCTGGTGGAGGCGAGCGACGACGGGAAGACCTGGAGCACCGTCGGGTTCTGGACCCAGACCACGAGCCCGGCCACGACGGGCCAGGGCCAGGGGTTCAGCCTGAGCTGCGGCAGCGGCGTGCACCTCGTCGCGGCGCGCCAGGTCCGCCTCTCCCCCTTCGGCACCGCCCCGTCGGCGAGGCTGGACGCCCTGGTGGTGACCTCCTGCGGCGGCCAGTGACCGCCACGGCCGCCGCCCGAGCCGGGGCGCTGCTCCTGGTTGCACTGCTGGCGCCACGGCCAGCGCAGGCGCAGCAACTGTCTGCTCCCCCCACCCGCCCCACCGAACTGCACTTCCAGGCCCTGGCCACGGCCACGCTGGGTGAGGACTTCACCGCCATCGGGATCAGCCATCGCGACCCGAACTTCGTGATGATCGGAACCTCGACGGGGAGCCTGATGCGCACGCTGGACGGCGGCGCCACCTGGCAGCGCGTGGTGATCACGCCCGCGCGAACGCTGTACTTCGGCCGGGAGCGATCACCGGACTCGCGCATGGAGTATGCCCTGGGTCTGCCGGGCAAGTCGCCGCACCTGCAACGCTGGCTGCGCCAGAAGGGGCTCAACACCTCCGGCGTCAACTGGCAGCAGTTGCTGGTGCAGAAGGGCGACAAGATGGTGGCGGTGAACTGGATCGAGGTCGACTGGCACGACGAGAACCGGGTCTTCGTCGGCATGGTCGACGGGCTGTACCGCTCCACCGACAAGGGGCGGACGTTCATCCGCATCTTCCAGGGCCGCAGCTCCATGGGCGAGCGCATGGTCAACACGGTGGCCACCGATCCCGCCGACCCGAAGCACCTGGAGGTGGGCACCGCCAGCGGGCTGTTCTCGTCGCACGACGGCGGGGCGACCTACTTCAAGACCATGAACTACTACATGCGGGACTCCTACCTGAGAGAGATCTGGTTCGACCCCGCGCAGCAGGGCCTGATCCACGTCGCCATGGGCGGCTCGGCCATGGCCAGCCCCGACGGCGGCCGCAACTGGATCACGACCCACTGGGACGAGTGGGGTCCGCGGGCCGACGTGCAGAGCATCAGCCTCGGCCCGCAGAACATCCGCCTCATCGGCACCCGGGATGGCCTGTTCGCCTCGTTCCAGGGCGGCGAGATGGGCTCCTGGACCCGCCGCGGCCACCGCTTCGTCGGAATGGTGATGCTCAAGGTGATGGCCACCGCCGATCCCCGACTTTGGTACGCGCTCTCCGACGAGGCGGTGTGGGTCACCACCGATTCGGGCGTGAACTGGAGCAAGATCTTCCAGCTCGGGGGCCGGGAGGCGCCGCGCTGGATCGCCGCGTTCCAGAACGACCCGCGCCAGATGTGGCTCGTGACCAACCGTCAAGTTTACCACGTGGGCACGCCCCGCGGCCTGCTCAGCATGCGCGACGCCACGTCGGTGGATCGCGCCCCCCGGCGGCTGCTGGATGTCCCCCCGCTGCATCCGTTCCACGTCCGGGTGCTGCGCCACCACGGCGTCTACTTCCCCGACCTCCAGCGCGCCCGCGACCGGGCCCCGTGGGCCGCGCTGCTGCCCGAGATCACGGCGGGTTGCCACTGGGCGCCCTACGTCGACGTGATGTACATCAAGGACTGGATGCACAGCGCCTGGCCGTACAACTACTACAACGCCTCCATGGACCAGGGGCTGACCTGGGAGGTCTTCGCCAACTGGGAGCTCGGCCGCCTGGTGTTCGACAAGCGGCAGCTGCCCCACTGGGGACGCGTGGACCGCAACCTCGCGGGCATCCGGCAGGACATGGCGGAGCGCATCCAGCGTCTGTACCAGGAATACCAGCTGGTCGCCCGCCGTCTGGTGCTGGACCCCCCCCAGGACCTGCTGCCCCGTACCTATCTCGAGATCCGGCTCCAGGAGATTACCGCCTACTTCGACGCCATCAGCGGTGGCTACTGGAGCAAGAAGACTGGAGGATTCAAATGAAGCGCGTGAGATTGGCCGTTTCCATCGTGGTCCTTGCGGCCCTGACCGCTCCGGCCCACGCCCAGGAAGAGGGCGGCGGCGCCGCACCCCCCGGCCCCCCGCCGCCCGACCCCCGGGCGGTGCGGACGCTGAGGCTGCGGTTCGAGCGGGAGCCGCCGGTGGAGGAGGTGCAGAAGGCCTCGCTGCGGTTCTTCAAGGTCCACCCCGACCGGGTGGCCTCCTACCGCCGGGGCGCGCAGTGGAAGGCGCTGATGCCGGACGTGGAGCTGATCTTCAACAACGAGTACGGGACCAACGACCGCACGCTGTTCGACTACCTGTATCGCAACAAGTACCCGCAGTATGGCTGCAATCCGGCCACTGACGCCTGCTGGCCGGCCAAGGACGACGAGCACGTCAAGCGCGCCTCCATCTCGCTGGGCGTTCGGGCCCACTGGTCGCTGGACCGGCTGATCTTCAACGCCGAGATCCTCGACGTGTCGTCGCTGGTGGGCGTGCAGGAGGGGCTCTTGCGCGAGGTGACCTCGCTGTACTTTACCCGGCGGCGGCTGATGACCGCCATGGTGCTCAACCCGCCCCAGAGCCCCAACGAGCAGATCACCGAGCAGCTGCGGCTGGACGAGATCACGGCCAACATCGACGCCCTCACCGGCGGCTTCTTCACCGCCGAGGAGAAGAAGCGCCTGGGCGGCGGAAGCTGATCTTGGCAAGCCCGCTAGCCGCCTGGCTGGCGACTGGGCCAGCCGATCCGTGCCCACAGTAGTACCAGCAGCGGGTGATCCCGAAGGGTTGCCGATTGGGGGCCATGGGCCTGCTTCTTGCTTTGACCGTGGGCAAGAACCGGGAGAGCGCCATGAAAGCAACCACCCTGATCCTCACGACCTTCATCGCCATGAGCGGCTGTGGATTCGAGGAAACGCAGGCCCCCACTCCTCCCATCGAGGTCGAGACCGATGGCGGTCTCCTGCCCGGGTCGGACAGCCAGCAGCAGATGCAGCCTCCGATGCCCGACCCGCTGCCGGGCTCGGTCTGCACCGACAGCGTGGCGGTTCAGGGCAGCGCGACGGCGGGCGCCAGCGTGATCGTGTTCGGTGGCTCCTCCTCCTCCATCGCCACCGACGCCAACCCCGTGACCGGCCGCTTCTGCGTCGACGTGCCCCTGGTGAAGGGCACCGCCAACACGCTGCAGATCCGGGCCCAGGACCCGGTGCTCGGCATGAGCGACCCCATCACCCGCACCGTGACCCAGAGCGGCACCTGCGGCGACGACGTGACCAACCCCCCGCCCGACCCCGTCACGTCCAAGAACGTGGCGCTGGGCAGCAAGGGCATCGCGAGCAAGACCGCCGAGTCGGGCAACGAGGGCTTCCTCACCGACGGCGACGCCACCACCTTCGCCAAGTACTCGGGTGGAAACGCCTGGATGGCGTTCGACGGCTGGGTCTACATCAAGCTGGACAAGGTCTACTCCCTGGAGAAGATCGCGATCCGCTGGGCCGGCGGCACCGGCGACTACGGCGCGCAGTACAAGGTGCTGGTCAGCTCCATGAGCGACCCCGGCGACCCCAACCTGAGCAACGGGTTCTGGACCCCCGTGGCCACGGTGACCGCTGGCGACGGTGGCGTGGACACCTTCGACCTCAAGAGCACCAAGCCCATCGCCCAGTACGTCGCGCTGTGGCTCGAGCAGGATGGCAACAGCTGGTCATGGGCCGAGTACTTCGCCATCGGCGAGATCGAGGCGTGGGATGTGCCGCAGAGCAGCAGCACCCCCACCCCCACGACCCAGCAGAATACCTGCGCCACCATGAGCTCGAACTAGCCTTCCCCCCTTCCGTTCTCGTTCCGGTCCCCGTGTTGTAGTTCACCATGCGGATAGCACACTAGCCACCGTCCGAGGGTTGGAGACCACAGGCCGGTCACCCCCTGGTCGGAATCTGTCAACATCTTGCAGAATGTCAGGGGCTTGGCGGCGTCCTCCCCCGGTCCACGAGTGGACTGCTTCTTGCTTCGCTGGTTTGCGAGACTTTATATGTGTTGGATCCAAAAATGAACGCCGCCAACAGCCCGGCTCCTCGCTCGAAACGACCCCGCTCGCCGGAGTTCGTTCGGACGGCAAAGGCCCTGCTCCTGCGTCAGCGGACCAAGGAGGCGATCAACCTGTTGCGGCGCGGCCTCAACCTCGATCCCGCCTGCTCCCAGGCTGCGCTGCTGCTGTCCAAGTGCCTGGTGGCCGCCAAGCGGCTCAAGGAGGCCCGCAACACGCTCGAGAAGCTGCTGCAGCGCGAGGAGGCCCTGGAGCCGTTCGTCCTGCTGGTTCGCGTCCTTTCGGCGCTGGATGATCACCCCGGCGCGATCGAGGCGGCGCGGCGTGGCCTGGCGCTCTATCCCGCGGACGCGAAGCTTCGGGAGCTGCAGAATCGCTCGCGCCTGGAGCTGGCGGACCTGCTGGACGACACCACCGAACGCGACGAAGACGAGGAGGACCGCCCGACCACGAAGATGCCCGAGCGAGACCGGTCCGCGCTGCTGGATCGGGTGCGGGCGGAGAGCGGAGCGGAGCACGCAGCAGGAGGGCGCACGCCGTTCCTCAACCTGCTGGCCGAGGCGGGCATCGAGTTCTCGAGCCCCGACACGGTGCCCATGGCCGGCACGGCGTTGACGCTGCCCCCGGTGCCGGAGGAGCTCTCCACCTCGCCCAACTACCGTCAGGCGGACGACGGCGCGCTGGTGGATCCGCTGGTGGTGGTGGAGGTGGACGAGGAAGAGGAGGGCACCCCGACGCCGATGCCCTCCGACGAGCTGAACTTCGACCGCCCCCCCGTCGGTGCGTCGGACATGGTATCCGCCGTGAAGCAGCTGGTGGAGCCGAAGGCCGTGTTTGATGCGCTGCTCGCCGGCGCAAGCGTCGACCGCGCGCAGTCTCGTATGGCGCGCTCCGCTCCGCACGTGAGCCCGGCTTCCCCGCTCCGCGCGCAGCTGCGGATCGTCCCGCCGGCTGAAGATCCGGACCAGGTGGGCGGACCGACCCCCGCGGACACCCCGGGCGCCAAGCGGGCGGAGCAGAGCGCGCGCACCAGGCGCACGACCCCCACCGGGCCGAGGCAACCTCGCGGGGACAACCCGACCCTGGATCTGCGCAAGGGCGACTCGGCTCGAGCTCGAATGTCTGCCGTGTCCACCGGCGAACGGCAGCCGTCTCGTCCGCGGCTGGAGGTGGTGGAGGTGGCTGCCGCTGCCGCCGCTCCTGCCTCCGCGCCGCACTCCGTGGTCCAGCCAGCTCCTTTCCCCCTGACCCGGCGGCGCAGACCTGTGGTGGTGCTCCCCGTCGAGCGCCCGCTGCTCAACCGCTGGTGGCCGCTGTGGTTGACCATGGCGCTGCTGGTGATCGCATCGTCGACGGTGGCCGGCCTGATGGTGCGGCAGCGGTCCCAGGTTCAGCGCAACCTGGCGCAGGCCCGCGCCCTGGCGGCACGCCACCAGATGCAGCCGTTGAAGCAGGCGCTGTACCACGTGAGGGAGGCGGCCAACCTCGGTGGACGCGACATCGACATGGTGGCCCTGGCGGCGCGGATCCACGCCGAGCTGGTCTACGAGTTCGGCGAGTCGAGCCCGCAGGGAGCCGAGAGCCTGGTGGCGGAGGCCAACCGGCTCGAGGGACTGGACGACCTGGCCAACCCCGTGGCGGCTCGCGACGACCTGGCCGTGGCCCAGGCCTATCTCCAGCTGATCCGTACGCCGCTCCCCGAGGCGCTGAGCTATCTGGTCAAGAGCATGGAGCAGCACCCCTCACGCCGGCTTCGACTGCTGTACGGACGGTCCCTGGTGCTGAACGGTGAGCTGGACCTGGCCCGACGCTCCCTCGAGGAGCTCCCCGCCGACGACCGGGAGGTGCTGCAGGCCCGCGCGTTGCTGTACTGGAAGTCGGGACAGCGTGACCTGGCCAGCCGCCTCCTCGGACTGGCGGGCAACCTCGGCCTGTCCCGGGAGTTGATCACCATCGAGCAGGCGCGGTTCGAGACCCTGGACGGCGTGGCCACCGCCGCGACGCTCGAGACCTTGCAGCGGCTGCTGCTCGCCAACCCGGATCTTCCCCGACGCCAGGCGGCCTGGGCCCACCTGCTGCTGGCGCTGCTCCATCACCAGCAGCGGCACCACACCCGGACCGTCGACGCCCTGAAGCGCGCCCTGCTCCACCGGCCGCTGGCGGACGCGGATTTCAGCTACCAGGCCGGGCGTCTGGCGTTGATGCTGCACCGCCTGGACCCCGCGCTGCACCTGGCACGCCACGCCTGCCGCATCGCGCCGCGGGTCCAGCGCCACATCTCGCTCGAGGCCGCGGTGGAGCTGGCCATGGATCGGCCGGCGGCCGCGATCCAGCGCCTGTCCGGGATCGGCGACCTGGCCCCGGAAGCGGCGCTGATCCTGGCCCGGGCGCTGATCCAGACCCGGCACCTGCAGCGAGCGCAGCAGATGCTGGACCAGCTGCCTCCGGCCTTCGCGGCGCAGGTCCGCACCGCCCGGGCACAGCTTCAGCTGGCGGCAGGTCGGCCGTACCAGGCGTTGAAGGAGATCGGCGAGCACGACGGCCAGCCGGTGGACAAGATGGTGCTCCGGGGGCTGGTGGCGCTGCGTGTGGGGGACACCACCTCCGTGGTGCGCTGGATGAAGACCGCGCTGAGGAAGGACCCGATGCAGGCCAACGCGCTGTGGGCGCTCGGGGTGGTGGCGCGCCAGCAGGCCGACGCGCGCCAGGCGGTGGAGTACCTGACCAAGGCCGTCGAGGCCAACCCGTACCGCCGGTCCATCCGCCGCGACCTGGGGCAGCTCCACCTCCGAATGGGCAACCTGGCTCCGGCTCAGCACCAGTTCGACGAGGTGCTCAAGCTCGATCCCGCCGACCTGTCCGCGCTCGTGGGCCGGGCCCGCATCACCGTGGAGCAGGGCACCGCCGACGCCAGCCTGTACATCCAGGCGCTGAACGCCCGGGGCCACGCCACGCTGGCCGCCAGGCTGCAGGCCAGGCAGCAGATGATCAATGGAGAGCTCGCGCTCGCTGCCCGCGCGCTGCGAAGGCTGCTGGACCGGCGGGATGTCAAGCGCCGGTCCGAGCTGTTGCTGTGGCTGGCCCAGACCGAGCACCGTCGGGGTGACACGACCCGCGCCGCCGCTCTGTATCGCCAGATCCTCGACGGCCACCGACCCGCTCCCGCGGCTCACCTCGGGCTGAGCGAGCTCAACCTGGGTCACAACCTCGGCGCCGCCCTGCGCCAGGTGCTGGCAGCGGCACAGGACCTGTCGGGCGGCATCTACTCCCGCGACCTGCACATCCGCGTCGGCGTCCATCTCGCGCGGTGCTACCGCCAGGGGGACTCCCTCGGGGCCGCCATCGCCGAGCTGCAGGACGTGCTGGAGCTCAATCCGTCGAACCTGGATGCCAACCTCGAGCTGGGGCAGATCTACGCCCAGCTCAACAAGCGCGATCGCGCCGTTCAGCACCTGGCCCGGGTGCTGGACCTGGACGGGAAGAACGGCCTGGCGCGGCGCGAGCTGGCCCGGGCGTGCCACGATCTGGCCCCGTCACCTCCCGACTGCCACCGCTGACGCCGATCCCGGCCAGGGGCTGACCGTGTCAGTGAATCACGATCGTGACATCGGCCAGGTTGCCGTTGCCGCCGCCCCCGCTGTCGCGGGTCAGCAGCACGGCCGCCACGATGCCCCCCACCACCGCCAGCCCGCCACCGATCCCCACCGCCCACCAGCCCCACTTGCGCCGGGGCTTCTTCGACGCGGTGAGGGTCACCATCCGCGGCGCGTCCATGCTCCCCTCGTGCGCCAGCGTCATCCCGCCCCGTCCCATGGCCTCCACCATCAGCTGTAGCTTGCCCTCGCTGTCACCCACCGTCGCCCCCGGGATGCGGGCGGTCACGCGCTTCGTCCCGACGCTGTAGGGCACCTTGATCGACGAGAAGTCCGGGCCGCCCACCCGACGCCACCGGATCTGCAGCTTGTGCACGAGCTTGCGCGGGTCTTCAACCCGGATCGCGACCTCGATCGCCTGCCCCGCAGCGACGCTGCCCGGCACCTTGACGTCCAGCGAGACCGGGATGTCGGTGGGCGCCTCCGGGCTACCCCCCTGCCCCTCGGGCGGCGTCGGCGGCGCGGTCTCGGGGAGCTTCATCCGATGCAGCGCCTCCTTGAACATCTGCTGGATGCTGGGGGAGATCCCGGGCGGCAGGCGGAAGTTGGGCTTCACCTTGAGCAGCTCCATGAACGACAGGGCGGCGTTCTCCGCGTTGCCCAGCGCGGTGAAACAGACCCCCATGTAGAGGAAGGCCCGGGCGCGCTGCATCGGCGTCACGTTGGGCACCTGGTGCACCTGGATCAGGATCTTCAGCGCCTCCTCATACTCCAGCTGCTCGTAGTAGCGCTCCGCGACCTGCAGCAGCTGCTCCCCGTCCACCTGCTGTCCGGGCTGCGACTGTCCCTGCTGTTCGGGCTGGGGCTGTCCGGGCTGCGGCTGAGCCAGACCTGGAGCTTCGAGGAGGAGCGCCGCGACGGCGGCGAACAGAAAACGACGCACAGCCAGATGCTACTGATCGACCTCGCGAGTGTCAAGGAACCGCCCGGATGGATCACGAAACGTTGCTTGCGCCGCATGGCGTGGCCTACACTTGGAGCGTGGCAGAGACGCTGATCACCGACCAGCGGTCCAACGTGACGTCCTCCTACAAGATCCTGCGCCGGCTGGGCAAGGGTGGCATGGCGGAGGTGTTTCTCGCGCGGCAGGAAGGCCTGGCCGGTTTCCGTCGGCTGACCGTGATCAAGAAGCTGCTGCCTCAGTTCTCGCAGGTGCAGGAGGTGGCGGAGATGCTGCTGGACGAGGCGCGTATCGCCGCCCAGCTGACCCACCCCAACATCGTTCAGATCTACGAGCTGGGCAAGGACCAGGACCAGTACTTCATCGCCATGGAGTATGTCGACGGCTGTGACCTCGCGACGCTGGCGCGCATCGAGCGCCACCGTCAGAGCCGGGTCCCCCTGCGGCTGACGCTGCGGGTGGTGTCCGAGGCCGCGATGGGGCTGGACTACGCGCACCGGCAGACCGGGCTGGACGGTCGCCCGCTCAACGTCGTTCACCGGGACGTCAGTCCGCACAACGTGATGTGCAGCCGCGAGGGCGCGGTGAAGGTCACCGACTTCGGCATCGCCAAGGCGGTGGGCAAGGCGCTGGTGACCCAGGTGGGCGTGGTGAAGGGCAAGGTCCAGTACATGTCCCCCGAGCAGTACACCGGAGGCCGCCTGGACCACCGCTCGGACATCTTCTCCCTGGGCGTGGTGCTGTACCAGCTGACCACCGGCACGCTGCCGCGGGTGGCCAAGGACGGCGGCGTCGCCATGCGCCGGGTGGTGGAGGGCAACATCCCCCGCCCGTCGGAGCTGCGTCCGGACTACCCCGAGGAGCTCGAGGCCATCGTGATGCGCGCCCTGGCGCAGAATCCGGAGGAGCGCCATCCCGACGCGGCGTCGCTGCGGGAGGACCTGCTCGACTTCGCGCGGGAGAACGATCTGCTGGCCTTTCCCAAGGAGCTGGGCGAGTACGTCAACGCCCTGGTGCCCCCGGTTCCGCTGGTGCAGCGCGAGCAGTCGATGATCAGCCCCGAGCACCAGGTGCCAACCCCGTCCAGAGTGCTCCTGCAGCGCGGCGACCTGCCATCGGTGATGGTGGAGGGCGAGGAGGCGGACACCGAGGAACCGCAGGGTACGGAGGTCGCGTCCCCCGGCGCACGACGGCGCGCGCCGTCCGCCGCCTCCGCCTCCATCATCTCCGACATGCGCTCCGACCCGTTCGGCGACACCGAGATCCCCATCGACGCCCACGCCCTGCTTCACGGCGAGACGCCATCGTCCCAGGTGACTCCCGTGCGCATGGCGGGACAGACCTCGCGCGTGGCAGTGGATCCGAGCCCCGACCTGCGCCCCACCCCCGCGCCACGCCCCAGGCGGAAGAAGCTCGACATGCACCCGGCTCACGCACCCGCGGGGAACCATCCCGGCCATGGTCCCTCATCGGTCACACCGGCCGTGGGGATGACCGAGGCCGTGCCGGGTCGCGGCAACAGGCTGTCGGTCTGGCTCAGCCTGGGCGCGGTGTTGCTGGCCCTGGGCTGCGTCTCGGCGCTGGTCTACCTCGTGACGCGGGAGAAGCCCGCCGCCACCACGGCCACCACCCGGGACAACGGGACATCCACGGGGGCCGGTGTGATCAACGTGCTGGCCAACCCCTCCACCGCGGTGGTCTCCGTCGACGGCGCCCGGCGCTGTCCGTCCACGCCGTGCCAGATCGCCGGGCTGCCGCTGAACCGTGAGATGGTGCTGACGGTCAAGAGCAAGGGCTTCGAGCTCTGGATGCAGCGGCTGGTGCTCACCACCAGCGAGCCCCGGCTGCTGCTGCGGGCCGATCTGACCCCGCTGTCCCGGCCGCCGCCGGATGCCGGCGCGCCGGATCGCTCCGCCGCCACAACGGGCAAGGACGGCGGGAGCGCGGCGACCAAGGTCCACGGCAAGCGCCCGGGCACGCACGGCCCCGCGCTCAAGCACGGCCCCGCGGCGAAGCAGGGCGGCTCGGGCAAGAGCCAGGGCCAGATGGCCGTCACGCCCACGGGCGGCGACGACTGCGTGCTGGCGGTGGACGTGCGGCCGTGGGCCGAGGTGTGGGTCGATGGCAAGCAGCGCGGACACACGCCGCTGCAGCTCTCGCTTCAGCCGGGACAGCACGTGATCGAGCTGCGCAACCCGGACATGAAGTACAAGAAGGTGTTCCGCAAGCGGATCAAGAAGGGCACCAAGCTCAAGATCAGCGAGGCGATCCAGCAGCCCGAGGCGCCGAAGCCGCCGGGGTAGACCAGGGCGGGGCGGGTTCAGCTGTTCCAGAAGGCCGGCCGGTTGGGGTCCGTGCAAATCGCGGGACCATGCGGCATGGTGGCCCCCAAATGCATCGGATCGGATGCAGCTCGCGGGACCATGCGGCATGGTGGCCCCCAAATGCATCGGATCGGATGCAAATCGCGGGACCATGCGGCATGGTGGCCCCTAAATGCATCGGATCGGATGCAAATCGCGGGACCATGCGGCATGGTGGCCCCAATTGCACGGTCACCGCGCTGATCCAGGCCTGGTCAACACCACGGGCGGACTGGCGCCGACCAAGGAGCATCGCCATGCGGCGCATCAAAGCCCTGGCCCTGACGTGGGCTCTACTGGCCAGTCCACTCGCGGTGCGAAAGATATCCTTCACCGACGAGGAGGTCGTGGTCCCCCCGACCGATGGGGAGTGCCTGCGCCCACGGACACATCACGGGGTGATCAAGCGCCGCGAGCACTTCATCCCGGAGATGATTCAGTCGGCCGAGTCCATCTGACGCCCCCGACCCAACCCCACCACCGCCACAAACCCGCCACAGCCCTGCCATCACCTCTCCCCGCCGACGCCGCCGGCCCTCCTCACGCCAATCGTATTCTGATCAGGAACACGAAGCCCACCTTTTGCCCGAGGAGCTGTCCATGGACACCCCCCCCAACGACGCCACAACGAAGCCCGACAGGCCGGGACGCCTGCGCGCCCTGACCCGCTCACCGCTAACGCGCATGCTGGCGCTGGGCCTGCTGGTGCTGCTGCTGCAGATCCCCGTGTGGCTGATCAAGGACGCGATCAGCGAGCGGGAGCAGACCCGCCAGCAGGCCGTGGCCGAGGTGACGGGCAAGTGGGGCGAGCAGCAGGTCTTCACCGGGCCGGTGATCACCGTGCCCTACATCCGACGCTGGGTCGAGGCCCGCACCGACGGGACCTCCGTCACCCGCGAGGAGCTGAACTTCGCCACCTTCCTGCCCGACCGCCTCGCGGTGCAGGGCCAGATGGACGCCGAGGTGCGCTACCGCGGGATCTACGAGGTCCCCGTGTTCCGCATGGCCGTGACCGTCAGCGGCGCCTTCAGCCAGCCGAGCTTCGACGACTGGCACATCCCCGACGCGGACATCCTGTGGGACCGGGCCTACCTCTCGCTGGGCGTCTCCGACGCGCGGGCCATCACCAACGCCGCCACGCTGACCTGGAACAGCGGGCATGTGCCCTTCCGCCCCAGCTCGGGCGAGGCCCACGCGGGCGTCCCCGGGATCCACGTCCCGCTCAAGGGACAGCTGCACGGCGGGCAGCACGACTTCTCCACGGCCCTGAAGCTCAACGGCAGCAACGGCGTCTACTTCGCGCCCATGGGCCGGACCACCGAGGTGCGACTGCGATCCAACTGGACCGACCCCAGCTTCCAGGGCCAGTGGCTCCCGGTCCGGCGGGAGGTGAGCCAGCGCGGCTTCACGGCCACGTGGAACATCCCGGCGCTGGGCCGCAACTACCCCCAGCAGTGGCTGTCGGGCGGCTCGTGGGTCCCCGACAACCTGAAGCAGCTGGTGAGCCAGACCCGCTTCGGCGTGGACCTGCTGAGCCCGGTGGACCACTACCGCATGGCCCACCGCAGCCTCAAGTACCAGCTGCTGTTCCTGTCACTGACCTTCATTGTGCTGTGGCTGTTCGAAGTCCGGGGCGGCCTGCGCATCCACCCGATCCAGTACCTGCTCGTGGGGTTCGGGCTGTGCATGTTCTACCTGCTGGAGCTCAGCCTGGCCGAGCACATCGGGTTCCTGCCGGCCTACGCCCTGGCCACGGTGAGCGTGGTGGCCATGGTCGCCGGCTACTGCGGGGCGATCCTGCGCAGCCTGCGCCGGGCGCTGACCGTGGGCGCCTCCGTGACCGCGCTCTACGCCGCGCTCTACGTGCTGCTGATGAACCAGGACTACGCCCTGCTCATGGGCTCGGTGGGCCTGTTCGCGGTGCTGGCGGCGATCATGTTCCTCACCCGGCGCATCGACTGGAGCGCCCCGGGGTCGTGATCAGTCGTGCTGATCAGTCGTGCCCGTCGGCGGTGACGGGCCGCGGCACCTTGGGACCCGGCGGCGGCTGACGCGGCGGCTTCTTGCCCAGGTAGCGCCAGGGCCACCAGCGCTTGACGTAGATGTAGCCCCGCAGCCGGGTGTTGACCAGCAGGGCGATGATCATCGTGCTGAACAGACACCACACCGCCGGGCGCTCGTTCACGTCCACCGTGGTCAGGCTGGCCACCAGGGGGCCGACGATGTAGTGGTACAGCGACCACTTCCACGAGCCGTAGATCACGGGGACGATGAAGGCGGAGAGGATGTACCAGATCCAGCGCTCGTTGAACCCGTTGAGCAGCACGTTCCAGCCGATGTGCCACTGGCCGCGGTAGGCGCAGGTCTGGACGTGGCTGCACAGGGGCCGGCCGAGCTCGCAGCGGCCGAAGAAGTCGTACAGCGGCAGGAGCCGGAACAGGCAGGCCGCCGAGGTCAACGCGCAGAACAGGTAGACCCACTTCTTGACCCGGGCCTTGACCTCCTTGTCGATGAAGGCCATGCCCAGCATGTTGATGAAGAACGGCTGGAACGAGATGTGAATGATCGCCGCGCGCGTGAGCCAGGTGTTGACCGGGTTGCCGCACTCCCCCACCACCAGGTAGGTGCAGGCCTGCAGCCCCTCCATGAAGACGAAGTAGGCCGGGGGCACGTAGATCTCCGCGGGCTCCCCCTTGCGCCACAGGAAATACGAACTGGCGAACCCACTGGCTGCGATGGCCGAGCTGGCCCACCCGTTCCAACACATGGTCGTGCTCCTGTCCGGTGGGTGTGCCACCGAGTCCGTGAATGTCCCTGATAGCATTCCCCGGCCGCAAAAACACGCACGAAGAGGCCCCGTCGACGACCGCCCCCGAACCGCCGCTACGAACACTCCACGGCGCACCTGGTCTCGGCGCAGCCGATGGCCACGTCGTACGCCGCCTGGCCCTGGGGGTGATCCGTCGCGCACTGCTGGAGACAGCCGTTCAGGCCGGCGTCGGGCTCGGGCGGCAGGGTGCAGGCCAGGATGCAGTTGACGTAGGCGTCGTCGCACTCGGGGTCGCCCAGGCAGCCGTTGATCTCGGCGCAGCATTTGGCCTGCGCGCACTGGTTGCACACCGCGTCCTTCGACGAGTAGGGCTTGAGCAGCGTGCAGGGGGCCGCGTCGGCGCCCTGGTCCCGCGCCAGATCGGACACCGGCCCGGCGTCATGTGCAGTGTCCAGCGCGGCGACGTCCCGGGGCAGATCCCCGGCGCCATCCGCGGCGGGCGACGCGCTGGAGCAAGCGACGAGCGTCGAAGCAGCGAGGACGAGGTGGGCAATGACCAGGCGTGAGTGGACCATGGCGTCGAGGCTACCACGGTCGACCTGCTGTCCGCGAGCCGCGGACCGCGGAGCTCAGATGGGCTTGAACTCGAAGGTCAGGTCCTTGATGTAGTTGACCAATGTTCCACACGTGGGGACAACGAGCTTGCCGGACTGTAGATCTGGGAGGGTGACCTGGGGCGAGCATTCCCCGATCTTTTCGTCAAACGTGTAGTCCTCGTCGTAAATGACCACCTGGAAACCACCCGTGATCTCGCTCTGGGTGGCGGTGAGCAGCTCCTCGTTCCACACGGGCATACTGGTGTCGTTCTTCGTGGTGCTGGACTTGGACTGCGAACCGATCGTCAGCTCGACCAGCGGATCGCAGTTCGGCTCGAGCGGCCCGCACGCCAGGTACCCGTTCACGATGGTCAGGCTCACCAGGATCACCTTGTAGCTGGTGGCCTGGGCCACGCACTGGTGCTGGCTGCAGCTCTGGGTCGCGGCGGCGCAGACCTGGCAGGTCTGACCGCCGGAGCCGCAGGCCCCGACGGCATCTCCGCTCTGACAGCCCCCGGCGCTGCAGCACCCCGTGCAGCTGGAGGGGCCGCAGCTCTGGGTCGTGCAGGCCTGGTTCGTGCACACTCCGGAGTAACACGACTGGCACGGATTGCCGCCCAGGCCGCAGGCGTGAGCCTCCTGCCCGGTCATGCAGACCTCTCCCTGACAGCAGCCCGACAGGCAGGTGGTCGCGCAGCTCGAGTAGAGCTGGTCGCCCTGGTGGGGGAACAGGTCCCCTGGCTGGGGGCCCGGGTCTTCCCCGCCGCAGGCCGCGCCCAGGGCCAGCATCGTCAGGACGGTGATTCGCATCGGTCGATCCTCCGTCTCGCTCCCTACTAGCGCCACGCGAAGTGGAACTCGCACTGCTCGCCGCCGGTCGAGCGGCAGTGGTGGCGCACCAGGCGCACGTCCCGCGCCCCGGCGTGCTCCAGCGCCGACAGCATACCACCCCCGATGGAGACGCACAGCGGGAGCCAGCAGGCGGAGGCGTTGTGGATCGAGGTCTGCACGAACTTGCGGCCGCGATCCGTGACCCGCAGCTTGCTGCCCTTGAAGAACTGGCCCCACAGCATGGCCGACCCCTTGATCACGAACGAGGGCGAGGCGATGAGGAAGAACACGCGATACAGCGAGTTGACGCCGTCGTCCATCACGAAGCGGCCCAGGTCCTCGAGGAATTGATGGGGATCGTCGGGGCGCAGGTGGCGCGCGGCGATGTCCAGGATCCCGGAGTAGGTCTCGAGAGCGTACCACTTCCGCCGCACCACCGGGTTGTCCAGCACCTCGCGGTGTAGGGGCTGCAGCTCGGCCAGGAATCGGTCCCAGCCCGGGGTGTTCTTCTGCCGCTCGGCAAACCGCCGCGCCGCGTCCACGGTGGTGCCACGGACAAACAGAGGCTCGCTCCCCATCCGCTCCGCTCCTCGACGATCGGCCCGCCACCCGCGGAGCTCAGCCCTCGGGCTCCTCCGTCTCGAAGTACACGATCCGCTGACAGCTCGGACAGTACTCGATGGTCTCACCGCGTTGCAGGATGTTGAACAGCTGCGGCGGAAGCGCCATGTTGCAGCCCATGCAGACCCCGTGGTGCGCCGGCACCACGGCCAGCCCCTTGCGCCGTCGGATGGCGTTGTACTTGCCCATCACGTCCTTGCGCACGGTGGCCGCCATCTTCGAGTGCTCCGCCTCGTGGGCCGCGAGCTGTTGCTCCAGGGCCACCACCTTCTCCCGGGTCGCCTCCGCCTCCTGGGCCACGTGCTGCTTCAGCCCCTCGAGCTCCGCCTCGTGCTGCGCGATGCTGGCCTGGGAGCTCTCGATGGCCTCCATCAGCTTCAGCAGCTCTTCTTCCCGCTCGCCGGTGGTCTTGCGCGTGGTCTCCAGCTCGCGCTGGGTCGCCATGTACTCCTTCGAGGTGCGCACCTGGGTCAGCTTGGACTTCGACTTGTTGAGCTGATCCTGGTCGGCCTTGGTCGATGCATCCAGCTCTACACGGTAGCGCTGGACATCGGCCAGCTGCTGTCGTTCGGTCTCGAGCAGCTGCTCGACCCGACTGACATCTTCTTCGAGGGACCGGAGCTTGGCGGGGAGGGTGGTGAGGGCTTCCTGCGTCTCTTGCAGCTTGGCGTCTACTTGCTGCAGCTGTTCTAATAGCTTGAGTTGTTCTCGCAAACTTCGCCTCCAGAGGCTATGTCTTCGTGGACCACACTCACAACCACTAACCTGGTGGGCCCACCTGGATTCGAACCAGGGACCGACCGGTTATGAGCCGGTGGCTCTAACCGCTGAGCTATGGGCCCAATCCACCTCGACCCTCCACGAGCGCCACAATCAGTCGACGCCAGATCGGAATCCAAGATCCCCATCCTAGACGGGCCTATGCTGGACCGGCAGCCATGAATTGTCAACGCGCACGGTCGTGAGTGTCGTGAGGGGTCGTGATTGTGCATCGCGCCGCGGCTAGCTGTCGATGAAGCTCTTGAGCCGCTTGGAGCGGGACGGGTGGCGCAGCTTGCGCAGGGCCTTGGCCTCGATCTGACGGATGCGCTCGCGGGTCACCTCGAAGTCCTGACCCACCTCCTCCAGTGTGTGGTCGGACTTCTCGCCGATGCCGAACCGCATGCGCAGCACCTTTTCCTCCCGCGGGGTGAGGGTGGAGAGCACCTTGCGCGTCTGCTCGGCGAGGTTCATCGTGATCACGGCCTCCGCCGGACTGACCACCCCCTTGTCCTCGATGAAGTCGCCCAGGTGCGAGTCCTCCTCCTCGCCGATGGGGGTCTCGAGCGAGATCGGCTCCTTGGCGATCTTCAGCACCTTGCGCACCTTGTCCAGCGGGAGCTCCATCTTCTCCGCGATCTCCTCGGGAGTGGGCTCGCGTCCCAGTTCCTGGACCAGGTAGCGGCTGGTGCGGATCAGCTTGTTGATCGTCTCGATCATATGCACCGGGATGCGGATCGTGCGCGCCTGATCGGCGATGGCCCGGGTGATGGCCTGGCGGATCCACCACGTGGCGTAGGTCGAGAACTTGTAGCCCCGCTTGTACTCGAACTTGTCCACCGCCTTCATCAGGCCGATGTTCCCCTCCTGGATCAGATCGAGGAACTGCAGCCCGCGGTTGGTGTACTTCTTGGCGATGCTCACCACCAGCCGCAGGTTGGCCTCCACCAACTCGGCCTTGGCCCGCTCGGCCATGCGCTCGCCGGCGTGGATCTCCTCCCACGTCCGCCTGAGCTCGTCCACCGACAGATCGGCCTCCCCCTCCACCTCCTTCACCTCGCGCTGGGACTCCTTGATCTGACGATCCATGTCGTTGAGCTCGTCAGTCTTGAGACCCAGCTTCTTCGTGATCCGCCGCTCGTCGCGGGTCGACTTGCGCACCTCGCGCAGCGTGCGCCGCACGTCGCGGATGGTCATGCCGGTGCGAGACTCGATGTCCACCATGGAGGCCTCGGTCTTCTCGATCCGGGCCACCAGGCTCTTGAGCTTCATCACCACGCGGTCGATCTGCTTCTTGTTGATCCGCAGCTCGCTCAGCAGGTCGAACATCTCCTGCTTGTTGCCGTTGATCGCGTCGTCGATCTTGCGTCGCCGTGCGTCGCTGAGCCGCCTGTCCGCGAGCTTCTCGCGACACTTGGCGTTCTCGCGGTCCAGCCGTCGCACCTTCTCGATCAGCTTGACCACGCGCTCGGTGTGCCACTCCTCGTCGAAGTCGGCGTCCTCGTCGTCGAAGTCCTGGATCACCTCCTTGACCCGGACCTTGCCCTTCTTCAGCCGCTCACCGATCTGCACGATCTCCTGCACCGCGATGGGCGAATTCAGCACCACCTGCAGCACGCGTCGCTTGCCCTCCTCGATGCGCTTGGCGATCTCCACCTCCCCCTCGCGGGTCAGCAGCGAGACCGAGCCCATCTTGCGCAGGTACATCCGCACCGGGTCGTTGGTCTTGTACCCTGACTCGGCGTCCTCCTCCTCCTCCTCGCGCGAGTCCGTCTCCTTCTTCTTCGCCGTCACCCGCACCGGGCTCGCCGACTCCACGACCTCGATGCCCTCGTCACTCAGCATCTCCATCCAGTCCTCGATGGCATCCGCCGAGGACATGTGATCGGGCAGGTGGTCGTTGACCTCGTCGAAGGTCACGTAGCCCTTGGCCTTGCCCATGGAGATCAGCTTCTTCTTCTGATCCTCCGTGTCCTTACGGGCCTGGGGGGTGTGAGCCTGCTCCTCGATCCGCTTCTGTGCCGACTGGTTCTTCTCGTCGCTGCCCTGACCGTTCTGGCCCCGGGCCTTGCGACCCGTGGCTTCCGTCCTGGGCGCTCTTGAAGTCTTCGTCTTCTTGGGCATCGGCTTCTTTTCGGCCGGCGTGGCCGTCCCCCCGATCCGAGCCTGTACCCGGGCAGTGGGTTCCTGAACCTTGCTCTTCTCGGCGGAGGTCCCGGCGGAGGCCCCGTCCCGCGCGCTCCGGACGGCCGTGGTCTTCCTCCGCGTGGTGGTCTTTACGGCCTTTGTTGCGCCCTTCTTGGCGGTGGAAGATTTCGTGGTTTTCTTCGTCCGCTTCTGCTCAGCGCGTTTCATGAATCTCCCGCTCCACTTCGATCATTCGACCGGCCAGCCTGAGCTCCGACTCCGTGTTGCCCTCGGAACGGGCCGTCGCCATCTCCTTGCGGATCTCCTGTCGCTGGAACTCCAGCTGCCTGCGCCTCAACGTTTGCAGGCTGTCATCCAGGGCCCTCGTGGCGTCACCCACCGACGCAAAGGCTCCCGACATCACATTCTCGGCAATGGAACCACGTAGGTCCTCGGGAGCGGCCTCGAATAGCTTGACCGGGTCGATCTGTCCGGAGATCTGTTGCAACTGCACGGCGGCACGATAGGTAGCGCGCAGACCATCGTTTGTCAAAAGCCCACTCAGATTTGCCTGTTCCGCCCGTGGCACCAGATGGGGATGCTCCACCAGGATCGCAAGCACGTCAAATTCCCCCTTGAAAATAGGCTGCTTGCGTTGCTGACTCGGACGCGCGGCGGAGGAGGACGCCTGCCCGCTTCGGCCCCCCGGTCCACCGGACTGAAAACCCTGCTGTAGCTGCTGTCCGCGGATCTGTCCGGTCTGACCCGCGCCCACGGCCCGCCGGACGACAGCCTGATCGATCTTCAGATCCAGGGCCAATCTCCCGATGTACAGATCCTGCTCCGCCTGGCTCGGGATGCGCGCCAACACCGGAGCCACCTGTTCCAGCACCCGCGCCCTCGACGGAATGGTGTTGTCCATCCGATGTCGAAGGCTGTCAATCATGAACTCCACCGCCGGCTGGGCCCGTTGCAGCAGCCTCTGCATCGACTCCGAACCCTGCTGCCGCAGAAAATCATCCGGGTCCATCCCGTGGGGCAGCGTGGCGATCTTGCCGTCGACACCGGCGGCCACCAGCAGCGGGACCGCCTTCAACGCCGCGGCCTGTCCCGCGTCGTCTCCGTCGAACAACCCGACCGCCTCGCGCGCAAACCTGCGGAGCAGCAGCACCTGCCGTTCGGTGAGCGCCGTTCCCATGGGGGCCACGGTATTCTCGAAGCCGTGCTGGTGCATCTGGAGCACGTCGAAGTTGCCCTCCACCAGGATCGCCGACCCCTGCTGCCGGATCGCCTTGGCCGCCACGAACAGCCCGTACAGCGCATCTCCCTTGCGGTACAGAAAGGTCTCCGGCGTGTTGATGTACTTCGGCCCATCCCCGTCGCCCAGCAGCCGGCCGCCGAACCCCAGCACCTCCCCTCCGGCGCCCACCACGGGGAAGATCAGCCGGTTCCAGAAGCGGTCGTGGTACCCCTGACGACCGGTGCGTCGGGCCACCAGCCCCACCTTCTCGGCGAACTCGAGCTCGGAGTCCTCGCCTCCGCGCTCCGCCCGGGACAGCATCCGCACCACGGCATCCCCCGTGTGCGGAGCGTGTCCGATGAGGAACGCCTCCGCCACCTGCGCGCCGATGCCGCGCTCCTCGAGGTAGCGCTGCGCCGCCACACCGTCAGCCTCGCCCAGCAGCGAGCGGTACAGCTCGGCCACGCGCTGGTTGAGGTCCAGGGCCTGCTGTCGATCGCTGCGCCGCCGCACCACCTCCTGCGCCTGACGCGGAGAGAGGTGGACGCGTGGAATCTCGACGCCGGCGCGCCCGGCGAGATCCTCCACCACCTCGGTGAAGCTCCGGCCCTCGATCTTCATCAGGAACCGGAACACGTCGCCGCTCTCGTGACACCCGAAGCAGTGATAGAACTGACGCTGACTGTTGACGTTGAACGAGGCGGTCTTCTCGTCGTGGAACGGACAGCGCCCCTTGTGGTTCACTCCCGAGCGCTTGAGCTCGACGTGCTGGCCGATGACCTGCACGATATCGGTCCGCTCTCGAACCTCGGCGATGACCTCTTCGGGGATTCGTCCTGGCACGACTCGGCAGGGCCCTCGGTGGACAGCCGTGCAATCCATCGCGGCCGTCAGGTTGTGGGAATTTTTGGTCTTCCCGAGGATTTGGCGGGAAAATAGTAGCCGCCACGGACGGATTGTCAAGCAGCCCACCCGGCGCCATATGGCGCCATATGACCACGCATTTCTTGCCAGGGGCGTTGCCGGAGCTCAATCCCGAGTTTGATCGAAAAAAGTGCGCTTGATCAAGGACTAGTGGAAGAGCGAGGGGGAGAGCTTCACGTTGCGCTGGACGTTGTCCAGCGCGATCGAAGTCCTGTCCCCCCCGACATGCTGGATCCGGATCTGTCTGAGCTGCATCTGCGCGTCGAATCGAACCGCGACGGACTGGATCCGCTTGCGCACCGACTCCAGCCGCGGCTCCAGATGCAGCACCTGTTCGCCCTTCTCCACCGGCTCCAGCCGCAGGCGATACCACTCGGCCAGACGGCTGGCCGGCCGCGCCCCGAGCCACACCAGCAGCTGCTCGATGAGCGTCGCCATGGCCCGGTCCCGCTTCAGATCCATCAGCCGCGGCTTCTCACCCGGCAGCCGCAGCTGCGCGCGTGTGCCCTCCACCACCAGCACGCTGGCGTCGGGGGGCAGCGTCTCCCACCGCAGCCGATCGGGCCGCTGGTAGCGCAGTCGACCGTGAGACGTCACCTCGCTGCGGAACAGGCGCAGCTGCTTGCGCTGGGTGAAGTCGGCCGCAAGGGATCGGGTGCCGCTCCCCAGCTGCTCCAGCCGCCGGGTGAATGTCGCCAGCGGAGTCGGTGGTTGAGCCTGGCTCGCCGTCCCCGGCAGGGAGCACAGCGCCGCGACCAGCGCCAGCCCGTGTACGCGCCGGATCAACGGTCGTCGCGGTGTTCGCCGACGAAGACGGCCAGGGCATCCACCGAGGCAAACGCCTTCTTGCCCACCGCCTCGTCCGGAATGGAGAGCTTGTAGCGCTTCTCCAGCGCCACCGTCAGCTCCAGCGCATCGATGGAATCCAGCCCGAGACCGTCGCGAAACAGCGGCTCGTCGTCCACGATCTGCTCCAGCGTCACGTCCTCGAGCTTGAGCGTGTCGATGATCAGTCTCTTGAGCTCCAGCTTCAGTTCTTGCATCCGGCTCTGTCTCACGTCTTGTAGAAATGGTGTTCCAACGATATGACCTTGTGTAGCACGAGTAACTGGCGGAATCCATGACCACGGTCACAGCGTATCGACGGGGTCGGGTTGTCTTCGCGCTGCTGTGGCTCATCGGTCTGGCCCTGCTCTCGAGCATGGCGGCGGGGCTGGTCCCGGGCGGCGGCGGCGCCATGGCGCTGGTCGTTTTGGGTCTGCTCCTGACCCTCATCGTGGGGGTCGTGTCTCAACGCTGTGGGTTCCTCGCCCGCCCGATTGTCGGCCTGGAGCGCGCAGGCGACCGCATCGCCCTCACGTTTGACGACGGCCCCGACCCGGAATTCACGCCTCGCATCCTCGATCTGCTGGCCGGCGCCAACCAGCAGGCGACGTTCTTCGTCATCGGCGACCGGGCGGCGCGCCACCCGGAGCTCACCCGTCGCATCGTGGAGCAGGGCCACAGCCTGGGCAACCACACCATGCACCACCCGTGGCACATGGCGCTGTGGCCCGTGTCGCGCATCGTCGACGAGCTGAACCAGGCCTCGGATCTGCTGCAGCGCATCGCCGGGGTGCGGCCCCACCTGTTTCGACCCCCGGCGGCCATGCTCAGCCCGCGGATCGCGGCCGCCGCCGTCGCCGCCGAGCTGCACCTGGTGGGGTTCAGCACCCGCTCGGGTGACGGATCGCCGCTGATCGGTGCGGAGCGTGCGCTGCGCCGCTTGCGTCGAGGCCTGCGCCCGGGGGCGATCCTGCTGCTGCACGACACGGCGGTGAACCGCACCCCGGTCTCGCTGGAGGTGCTGCCGCGGCTGCTCGAGGCGATGCAGCAGGCGGACCTGCGCAGCGTCGGCCTGGCCGAGATGATCCTGGTAGACTCGGGTGTGAGATGAAGATCCAGATCTTCGGCACCACGAAGTGCAAGGACACGCGCAAGGCCCAGCGTTGGTTCAAGGAGCGCCGCATCGCGTTCCAGTCCATCGACCTGGCCCAGAAGGGCCTGTCCGCCAGCGAGCTTCGCAGCGTCGCTGCTCGGGTCGGAGGAGTGGAGGCGCTGATCAACCGCGAGTCGCGGCGCTATCTCGAGCGCGGCTTGCACGTGGCCGCGCCCACTGGACCGCGCATCGAAGCGGCGCTTCTCGAGGATCCGCT
>Ga0210044_10002107_pt1 | contig 29915 bp, 21 predicted proteins | sample CryGey13umfilter_2_FD_183959 | JGI IMG/M metagenome (GOLD analysis project Ga0210044, IMG submission 183959) | Groundwater microbial communities from aquifer in Utah, USA - Crystal Geyser 4/9/14 3 um filter (SPAdes) (version 2) | ecosystem: Environmental > Aquatic > Deep subsurface >... | reverse complement strand
CTCGAGGGCGAGCGCGACGGGCACGACCGCGACGCCCTTCACGCGGTGGCTGTCGAGCACCGAGGCCGTCTGGTGGTTCACCAGCAGCTCGACGCGCAGGGCGGGCGCTTGGCCTTCGGCCGCGAGGGCCTCGGCGCGGGGCTCACCGCCGAGCACGAGCTCGATCTGGTCCTGGCCGGCGGTCACGAGCTCGTCGACGAGCATCTTGGCGCCGAGGTCGAGCGGGATGAGGGGCACCCCGAGCGACTCAAAGCGCGCCTTGAGCGCCGGCGTCACCATGCCGCCTTCCCAGGGGCCCCAGCCCATGGACTTGACCACGACGTCACCGCCGCGGCGGGTACGCTCAAGCGCGGCGACCTTGTTGAGGACCTCGTTGGCCATGGCGTAGTCGCACTGGCCCTGGTTGCCGCAGCGCGCGGCGACCGAGCTGAAGAAGGCGATGCCCTTGAGCGGGTCGCCGGCGAGCACCTCAAAGAGCGCGCGCAGGCCGTCGATCTTGGTGTCGAAGACGAAGTCGAACTGGTCCTCGGTCTTGTCGGCGATGAAGCGGTCCGCGAGGACGCCGGCGCCGTGCACGAGGCCACGGACGGGGCCCCAAGCGGCGCGCACGTCGGCGAGGGCCGCGGCGAGGGCGGCGCGGTGGCGCACGTCCGCCGCGACATAGCGGGCGTCACCGCCGACGGCCTTGACCGCGGCGATGGTGGCGAGGATCTCGCGGTTGGCTTCGATGCGCGCGACCATGCGGCCGAGGTCGGCGGGCTTCACCGCCTCGCCACGGGCGCGGGCGTCGGCGAGGAGCGCGCCCTTGAGCTTGGCGTCGCCTTGTACGCCGCGGACCGCGGCGGGCTCGTCGGCGAGCGCGGTGCGGCCGAGGAGCACCAGCTTGCAGCGGGTGGCCTTGGCGAGCGCGATGAGCGTGGCGGCGGTGACGCCGCGGGCGCCACCCGAGGCCACGACCACGTCGCCAGCGGCGAAGACGGGCTTGCCCGCCGCCGCGGCGTCCGCGAAGCTCTGCAGCGTGAAGCGCTCGCCGGAGGCGGACAGGCCGACCTCGAGCTCGGCGCCACCCGCGATCAGCTCGGTGTAGAGCGCCTCAGCGAGGGCGTCAGCGCTGCGACCGCCGCGGGCGAGGTCGATGGCGCGGACGGAGGCGCCCGTCCACTCCTGCGACGCCGTCTTGGCGAGGCCGGCGAGGCCGCCGGTCCAAGCGCGCTCGCTGCCGGTCATGCCGAAGTCGCCGTCGGTGTCCTGCACGGTCACGTAGGCGCCACCAGCGGCCTGGATGGACTTGGCGGCGACGTGCGCGCTCTGGAAGGCCACGCGGTTGAGGGCGATGGCTTGGTCCACGGTCGCGGCGTCGCGCAGCCCGCAGAGGTCGATGAGCGCGTCGGTGTTGGCGTCGGCCATCGTGGCGACGGTCGCCTTCACCCCGAGGCCGGCGAGCCGGTCTGCGAGGGCCTTGGCGACGCCGTGCCCGTCATCGGTGATGACGAGGTGCTTGGCGCCGAGCAGGCCCGAGAGGGCGAAGCCCTGGGCAGGAGCCGGCACGCAGCGCAGGGCGAAGCGGCCGAGATCCGGGCGAGAGACCACCGTCTCGGTGGCGGGTGCGCTCACGGGCGCGGCGTGTCCTTTAGGCGATAAAAGACCCTCCATATAGTCGACGATCTGCCCGAGGGTGCGGAGCTTGGCCATGGCGCCGGCGTCCACCTCGGGGAGCGAGGGCTCGCGCTCGCGCATGGACGACAGGATCTCGACGCGCTTGATGGAGTCGACGCCGAGGTCGGCCTCGAGGTCCATGCCGAGGCCGAGCATGTCGACGGGGTAGCCGGTCTTGTCGGCGACGACGGCGAGCATGAGGGCGTTGAGGTCGACGGCGGGGCCCGCAGCGACGGGTGCTACGGCCTTCACAGCGACGGGGGCGGCGCTCTTCGGCAGCAAACCGTCCATGTAGTCGACGATCTGTCCGAGGGTGCGGAGCTTGGCCATGGCGCCGGCGTCCACTTCCGGCAGCGAGGGCTCGCGCTCGCGCATGGAGGAGAGGATCTCGACGCGCTTGATGGAGTCGACGCCGAGATCGGCCTCGAGGTCCATGCCGAGGCCGAGCATGTCGACGGGGTAGCCGGTCTTGTCGGCGACGACAGCGAGCATGAGGGCGTTGAGGTCCACGCTCGGGGCGGCGGCGACAGGCGCGGCGGCCTTCACAGCGACGGGGGCGCCGCTCTTCGGCAGCAAACCGTCCATATAGTCGACGATCTGTCCGAGGGTGCGGAGCTTGGCCATGGCGCCAGCGTCCACCTCGGGGAGCGAGGGCTCGCGCTCGCGCATGGAGGAGAGGATCTCGACGCGCTTGATGGAGTCGACGCCGAGATCGGCCTCGAGGTCCATGCCGAGGCCGAGCATGTCGACGGGGTAGCCGGTCTTGTCGGCGACGACGGCGAGCATGAGGGCGTTGAGGTCCACGCTCGGGGCGGCGGCGACGGGGGCAGCGGCCTTCACAGCGACGGGGGCCGCAGCGCGGGCGGTGCCGCCGAGGGTGGCCTGCATATAGTCGGCGATCTGCTGCAGGGTGCGCAGGCTGCCCGTCTTGCTGGGATCCAGCTCGGGAAGCGACGGGTCGGACTCGGCCATCGACGCGAGGATCTCGACGCGCTTGATGGAGTCGACGCCGAGGTCGGCTTCGAGGTCCATGTCCGCCGTGAGCATGTCGAGCGGGTAGCCGGTCTTCTCCGACACGACGCCGAACAGCAGGTCGATGAGGTTGCCAGCGGGCGCAGCGGCGACCGGTGCGGCGACGGGGGCCGCAGCGGCGACCGGCGTGAAGGCCGGCGCGGGGGCGACGACCGGGGCCGGCGTGTAGACCGGGGCCGCTGCGACGGGGGCAGGGGCGTAGGTCGGCGCGGGGGGTGCGTAGGTCGGGGCAGGGGCCGCGAAGGCGGCGCTCTGCACGAGGCTCGGCGCGGGGGCCGCGAACGACGGAGCGGAGGCGCCGCCCATCATGGCGGTGAGCCCGAAGAAGCTGGCTTCGACGCTCTTGAGGAAGGCCTGATGGCTCTCGGCCATCGCGGTCTGGTAGGCGATGTGCGCCTGAGCGGTCTGGGCCTGCGCTTCCTGGTAGGCGGCGAGCCAGCCCTGCGGGGCTGCGGCTGGGGCCATCATCGGCGCGGCGGCCGGTCGCATCGGGGCCTGCGCGGCGGGAGCGCCGGGCTGGTTCACGTAGACGGTCTTCTCGACGACGCGGTCCACGGGGACCTCGACGCGGACCTCCTTGGTGACGACCTTGGCCTGCGGCGCAGGGCGAGGGCCGTTCGGCTGCGGCTTGCCAGCGGCGCCGTTCGGGGGCGGGTAGGGCTTGCCGTAGTTGGAGCCGTTGAGCTTGAGGGTCATGCGCGGCTGGCCGTCGCCGTGCGGATCGACCGGGACCTCGAAGGCGCTCCAGAGCGACTCAAAGTCGAGGGCGTGACCGGCGACCGCGAGGCGGCCGAGGCCGTCGTTGAGGCTGGTGAGGCTGGGGCGACCGGGGCGGTCGAGCTCGACCGCGAGGTGCGCGCGACCCTCGAGGATGCGGCGCACGAGCTTGGTGAGGACCTGGCCGGGGCCGACCTCGACGAAGGTGCGCACGCCAGCGGCGTACATCGCCTCGATCTGCTCGACGAAGCGCACCGGCTGCGCGATCTGCTCAGCGAGGGTGGAGCGCATCTTCTTGGCGGTGGTGGGGTAGGGCGCCGCGGAGGCGTTGCCGTACACGTCGACGCCGGGCTTCTTGAAGGCGACGCCCTCGAGGAACTCGGCGAAGGGCGCGCAGGAGCCGCTCACGACCTCGCTGTGGAAGGCGGTCGCGACGCTGAGGCGCTTGAAGGTGAAGCTCTCGGCGGCGAGGTGCTTCTCCACAGCGTCGATCGCGTCCGTCTTGCCGGAGAGCACGACCTGGTCGGGGCTGTTGTGGTTCGCGACGACGACGCTGGTCTTCCAGGCGTCCAGGCGCGGGCGCAGGGCGTCCATGGTGCAGGCGACGGCGGTCATCGCGCCGGGCAGCTTGGCGGCCTCGGCCATGAGCTCGCCGCGCTTGCGGGCGATGCTGAGCATCTCGTCGAGGGTGATAGCGCCCGCGGCGTAGAGCGCGGTGACCTCGCCGAAGCTGTGGCCGCCGACGGCGTCGGCCTTGAGGCCGAGGTCGCTCACGAGGTTGAGCAGCGAGAGGCTGGCGGCGCCGATGGCGGGCTGGGCCCACTCGGTGCGCGTGAGCTGCTCGCCCTGCTCGGCGCGGGTGGCGTCGTCATAAGCGGGGAGCGGGAACACCACGCGGTGCAGCGCGCTGTCGCCCCAGATTTCGAGGTTCGCGGCCATGTCCCACGGCTCGCGCGCGCGGTCGTACTCGTTCGCGATGCCCGCGCTCATGCGCACGTACTGGCTGCCTTGGCCCGGGAAGAGGAAGGCGACCTTGCCCTCGACCGCGGTGGTCGAGAAGTGGATGCCGGTGGGCGTGGTGAAGTCCTGGCCCGCGCCGATGCGGCCGGCGGCCTCCGTGAGGCGGGCGCTGAGCTCGGCCTCGTTGCTGGCGACGACAGCCAAGCGAGCGGGGGCCTTGGCGTCGAAGCCGAGCTGGGACTGGCGCGCCGTGAAGACGAGCATGCCAGCGCCGACGCTCTGCACGTCCGCGGCGACGCGGCGCGCCTCGATGGCGAGGGCGGCGGGCGACGCGGCGGTCAGCAGCACGAGCTCGGTGGGCGACGTGCGCGAGCGCGCGGCGCGGTTGGGGCCGGTGTACTCCTCGAGCGCGACGTGGAAGTTGGAGCCGCCGAAGCCGAAGCTGGAGACGCCTGCGCGACGCGGGTGAGCGCTGCTGCGAACCCAAGGAATGGCGAGGTCGTTGAGGTAGAAGGGGCTGCTGTCGATGTCGATCTTCGGGTTGGGCCGGTCGATCCTGATGGTCGGCGTGAGCACCTTGTGGTGCAGCGCCATGACGCCCTTGAACAGGCCCGCGGCGCCCGCGGCGGCCTTGGTGTGGCCGATCTGCGACTTCACCGAGCCGAGCACGCACCACTGGCGGTCCTCGCGGTGGGTCTCCTCGAAGACGGAGCGCAGACCTGCGTACTCAGCGGCGTCGCCCGCCTTGGTGCCGGTGCCGTGAGCCTCGACGAGCTCGACGGTGGAGGCGTCGTAGCCGGCGTGCTCGTACGCGCGGCGGATGGAGCGGGCCTGGCCTTCGGGCACGGGGGCGTACACGCTCTTGGCGCGGCCGTCCGAGCTGGTGCCGATGCCCTTGATGATGGCGTAGATGCGGTCGCCGTCACGCTCGGCGTCCTCCAAGCGCTTGAGGGCCACCATGCCGATGCCCTCGCCGAGCATAGTGCCGTCGGCGGCGTCGGAGAAGGGGCGGCAGTCGCCAGCGTGTGACAGCGCGGGCGTCTTGGTGAAGCACATGTACATGAAGATGTCGTTCATGGTGTCCACGCCGCCGACGATGGCCATGTCCGCTTGGTTCAGGTACAGCTCGTTCACGGCCATCGACAGCGCCGAGAAGGTGCTGGCGCAGGCGGCGTCGGTGACGCAGTTGGTGCCGTGCAGGTCGAGGCGGTTGGCGATGCGGCCCGCGACGACGTTGCCGAGCAGGCCGGGGAAGGTGCTCTCTTGCCACGGCGTGTAGTGGTTCGCGATGCGATCACAGGCGTCGATGACCTCGGACTCGGGCAGGCCCATGTCGCGCAGGGACTTCTCCCACACGGGGCGCTGAAGGCGCGACACGGAGGTGGCGAGCAGCTCTTGCGCGCTGGTGACGCCGAGCATGATGCTGACGCGCTCGCGGTCGAGGTTGGCGAACTGGCCCTGGCAAGCGTCATCGAGCACCTGCTTGGCGACGATGAGCGCGAGGAGCTGCGCCGTGTCCGTGGCTGGCACGATGTTCGGCGGGACGCCCCAGGCCATCGGGTCGAAGTCCACGTCGGGCAAGAAGGCGCCGCGCTTGGCGTAGGTCTTGTCTTGCTTGCCCGGGTTGGGGTCGTAGTAGTCGTCCAGGAGCCAGTGGCTCGCGGGGACCTCGGTCATGAGGTCGGCACCGGCGAGGATGTTGTTCCAGAAGCCGCTCTTGTCGATGGCTCCGGGGAAGAGGGCGCTGACGCCGACGACGGCGATGGGGGGATTCGTGTGGGTAGCCATGGGAGACACTCCGTTCCGCCGGTGCTTTAGGCGAGGGGTCGGGGAGAGAAAGTGAACGCTGCGGCGGGCACGGGCACGCCGTAGGTGCGGAGCTGATGAGCGCGGGTGATGACCGCGGCGCCCTCCAGCAGGTTGTAGGCGATCTGTACGACGGTGCGAGCCTCGGTGGGCTCCAAGAAGCTGCCGCGGACCCAGTCGTTGAAGGCGCCGATCGCGGGGCCGGTCCAGATCTGGTGGTCCATGCGGCGGTCGGCGAGGCCAGCGATGGCCCACTTGCTGCTGAGACCCAGGTACCAGCGGAAGACGAGCGCCATCTTGTGCTTGGTGTCGGCCTGGGCGCGGGCGAGCTCTTGCGGGTCGCGCTCAGCGAAGAAGCTCTCGCAGCTGGCCCAGACCTCTTCGCAGGTCTGCCCGAGGATCTCGCGCTCCAAGCGCTGCTTCACGTCGGCGGGCATGAACTCGTAGCCGTCGTAGGTGCGGTACAGCTCGTGCAAGCGCTGCGCTCGAACGCCGAACATCGTGCCGCGCTTGAGCACCTGCACCTTGGCGCCGAGCTCAAACATGTCAGCGGCGGGGGCCATCGCGACGTCGCCGAGACCGGCCTGCGCGAGCAGCTTGCGGCCGGACTCGTGCAGGCCGGACTCAATGGCGGCCTGGTTCACGGACCCGGTGAGCACGTAGGAAGCGCCGAGCTGGAAGGCGGCGGCGATAGCGGAGGGCGAGCCGAGGCCGCCGGCCGCACCCAAGCGAATCGGGCGGTCATAGCCGTACTTTGCGACTGAGTCGTCGCGCAGGCGCAGGATGATCGGGAAGAGCGCCGTGAGCGTCTGGTTGTCGGTGTGACCGCCGGAGTCGGCCTCGACCGTGTAGTCCTCGGCGACGGGCACGCGGCGGGCGAGCTCGGCCTCTTGGGCGGTGAGCTTGCCGTCGCGCACGAGCGCAGCGAGCATCTCGGCGGGCGCTGGCGCCATAAAACGACCCGCGACCTCGGGGCGGCTGATCTTCGCGAAGACGAAGTGCTTGCGGTGGACCTTGCCGTCGGCGCCAAGGGCGAGGCCGGTCGCGGAGTAGCGCACGATGGCGGGGGTGAGCGCCATGTAGGCCGAGGCCGACACGCGGCGCACCCCGCGGCGAATGTAGAGGTCGGCGATCCGCTCCTCGAGCTCGGGCTCGTTCGGGGAGTGGATGAGGTTGCTGCCCCAGGGCAGGCGATCGCCGAGCTCGCGCTGCAGCTCCTCCAAGGCGGCATCAACGCGCTGCGGCGGCAAGCCGGCGGCGCCGAAGAAGCCCATCATGCCGGCCTTGGCCATCGCGATGACGATGCGCGTGGTGGTGATGCCGTTCGCCATCGCGCCAGCGACGTAGGGGAAGCGGGTGCCGTGCACCTCACCGAAGCTGCGATCGCCGAGCCACTCGGGGTAGAGCGCAGGCAGGACCGCCAGCACCGGGAAGCTCGACCGACCGTCCGGGGCGCCGCCGATGAGCTGCCCGCCCGTGGCCGCGCCGACCACGCCGGACGCTGGGTCCCGCAGGATGAACAGCGGCTCGCGGATGCGCGGGACGACGTCCAGCAGGTTGTTTGCCGAGAAAGCGGGCGGGAGTGAGCCTTGGGCCCAGGTTCCGACGGGCTGGAGGGACATGCAGACAACCTCGCGAAGCGATGAGACAAGTGCGCAAGCACCCTTAGGGCGCTGGACGGCGCACTGTGTCACCGCTTCGTCACCACAGAGGCCGTGCTCCCAGCACGGGGAGGACGGCGCGTCTATGCGGCCGAGAGGGGGATCGCCACCGGCGCCTCGGCGATCGCTGCCCGCTCGTTAGTCAACCCACGCGACGGTCTTCTCTTCGAGCGCGCGCACCTTCGCCAAGATGGTGTCGACGTCGTCGAAGCTCACGCCGATCGCGTCCCAGACCTCGGGATCGGGCAGCTCCAGCTCTGCCTGAAAGTCTGTTTGAAGGCCATAAGCGCCCGAGATGAAGTCGGCGAGGTGCACGAGCAGCACCAAGCTCTGGTGCTGCGGCTCGGCGGACCACGGCTCGTGGTGGAAGGCGATGGCGGCGCTCAGCTCCTCGGGGAAGCCCCACTTGCGCGCCACGACGCGCCCCACGGCGGCGTGATCGATGCCCCAGCGGCTGCGCTCCCGATGCACGATGTGGATCTCTCCGTCGATGTCGCGCTCGGGGGCGAGGACCTCGGCGACCTCGTTGGGGTGCAGCGTCGCGAGCACGAGGGCGCCGACATCGTGCAGCAGGCCGGCGGTGAAGGCGATGTCGGTGAACGCGCGCAGCTCGGGGCGACCGAGATCGACGAGCACGCGCGTCGCGAGGCCCGTGGCGACGCAGTGTCGCCAGAACACGCGCGCCGATGGGGTGCGATCGAAGGCGGCCGTGAGGCCCGACGCGAGGGCGAGCTGTCGAGCGTCCACGAGCCCGATGCGCTTCACGGCTTGGCGCACCGAGATCGCAGCGTCAACCTGTGGATACAACGACGAGTACGCGACCTTCAAGAACTGCGTCGCGAGGCCGACGTCTTGCTCGACGAGGTCGCACACGCGGTTCAAGTCCGCGTCATGCCCTCGCGCGAACTCGGCCTCCATCTGTCGAAGCACCTGAGGAAACACCGGGATCCGCAGGTCGGTTCGAAGCTCGGCGAGGATCTGGGCGCGGCTGAGGTCGCTCATGGGGATGCTCCAACGCTGCGATCAGCCTACCACGCAGCTCTTCGCGGGCGCGACAGGCTCTGACGTTCGCGTTTACCACCCCATCGTCACGTTGTGGCTGTCCTGTAGCGTCGTGCCGCAGACATCGGTGACCGACACGCTCGCTGTGTAGATGGCGTCCTCTGGAATGGATGCCGGGTCGACGTAGTCGAGGTAGAGCTGCGCACCCACGAGCCGCGCGTCGTCCGTTGCCCCGAAGAGGGCGTCGAAGCTGGCACCTGATCCGATCATGGCGCCGTTCATGTCGAGGGCGAACGAGACGTGCGGGTTGTCATCATAGCTCTTGGCGCGGTGAACAATCCCAGTCGCGCGCAAGCCCACCCAGACGTGCTGGCCTCCCTGCATCCCCCAGGTGATGGGGAGCATGGCGCCGTCGACCACGGGCGTGAGCTCCGTTTCGCCGACGCCGAACACGACCGAAGGGGGGAAGGCCGCCGCATCGTCGCAGGTCGGGAAGTCCGCGCAGGCGCTCGCGAGGGCCACCGGCAGGGTGAGGGCGGGAATACGTACGCGCATGGCGGCTCCAAGCTCCCGCGTGTTGTAGCATCACGTCCTACCCAATGGCGCGCCCTTCGCTGCGGGCGTCGGGCCGAACCCAGGAGATCCTATGCAAAAGTTCGAGTACCTCGTCGTGTTCGTGCAAAACAACCGCGTGTTGACGACCAACGGCAACTGGCAGGGCCTCATCGAGAAGGGCGAAGAGGGCGACGAAGAGAGCTGCCCGGGCATGTTTGAGTACCTCGCAGACGCAGGCGCTCAGGGCTGGGAGATGGTCGCCATCGACCCCGAAGACATCGGCAACGCCGTGCTCTACTTCAAGCGCACGCACGGCTAGGTCGTGGGCTGGGCACCCATGGCGGCGGCGGACTGGGCCGCGCGCCTCGGCTGCTCTGAGCACGCCTGTGCCTTGCTCACGGACGCCGACTTCCTCGATCTGCACGTGGACATCGAGGTCCCAGCGAGGCTGTATGGCTACGATCCTGCGATACGCCACCGCCGCACGCGGTGGCCGCGCGTCTTCTTCGGCCACACAGACTTCCCTCGGCTGCTGGAGGCTGGGGTCACGGGCGTCGCCTACGACGTCGCGACCAACCCGTTTCGCCGCGAGCGCTCGCGCCAGGCGGTCACCCTGCGCAACCTCGACGCCGCTACCACGCGCATCGCGGCGCACCCGGACGCGCTCGCGCTCGTGCGCGACCGGGCGGGCTACGACGCCGCGCGCCGGGAGGGCAAGCTCGCCTGCTTCTTGACGATTCAAGGGGGGAACGGCCTCGCGCACGACCCCTCCGTGCTCCAAGGCCCGCACGGGCAGCGCTTGCACCGCATCACCCTCGTTCACCTGACGAGCTCGGCGCTCGGCGGCACGAGCAGCCCGCTCGGCGTGGACCGAGGCCTCACGCCGCGCGGGGCGGACTTCGTGGAGCGCTGCTGTGACGCTGGTGTGCTGGTGGATCTCGCTCACGCGGGGAGGCGCACCTTTTGGGACGCGCTCGCGGTGCACCGCGGCGATCGGCCGCCCATCGTCTCGCACACGGGCGTCGCCGGCGTCTACCGCCACTGGCGCAACCTCGACGACGCGCAGGTTCGCGCCATCGCGGAGCGGGGCGGCGTGGTGGGGATCATGTACCAGAGCAGCTTCTTGCGGCGGTGCCTGCTCTACGCGCGCCGCGCAGCGGTCCTCGACCACATCGAGCATGTGCTGCGCGTCGGGGGCGAGGAGGTCGCGGCGATCGGCACGGACTACGACGGCATGATCGTGCCGCCCGGCGATCTGCCCGACGTCACCGATCACCCGCTCCTCGTCCAAGACATGCTCGACCGCGGCTGGTCCGAGGCGCGCATCCGCCGCGTTCTAGGGGGGAACGCGCTTCGCGTCGTGTGATGCTGCGGCGGGCCTCGCTTCGCGCTATGCTGTGGCGGATCACGTAGTGATCGCCTCGCATCTCCTCTGAGAGGTTTCTGATGAGCAAGCAGCGTCAGCGCGCCCCATCTAGCGCCGCGTCTTCCAGGGCCTCCGAGCCCTCAGCGTCCACCGCCGTCGCGCAGAGCAACCAGGAGGCTCAAAGCGATCTGAGCGTCTCCTCCGGTGAGTCCGGCGGATGGTGGGAGAGCTACGTTGAGACCCCTGAGCACGACGCCGGCCGCTCCAAGCACCCGGTGCGCGGCCCGACCCCCGCCGACGCCGAAGGCGAAGACGGCGTGGACGCCCCCGAGCTCGCGCCCCCCGAGGGCATTCATCGCCCCAAGTCGGTCAAGAAGGGCGCGTGGGGCGCGCTCCTCACCAAGGAGCCCACGCTCGACCTGTTGAGCGCCCCCGGGCCCGACGCCAGCGTCGCCAAGACCATCCCCAACGGCACGCCCTGCCAGGTGGTGGACGCCAAGGCCGGCTACATCCAGGTCGAGCTGCGCTTGGGCGGTAAGGCGGAGAAAGGCTGGGCGCCGTCCGGCATCTTCAGCGACCAGCCGCGCTTGTTCATGGACGAGAAGAACAAGAAGCTGCAAGAGGACTACACCTGGACCAGCGTCGGCGAGGAGCAGTCCACCCAGGACCTCAAGGGGACCGACGTCCAGCAGGGCTACCTCGGCGACTGCTACTTCATCGCGGGCATGAACGCGGTGGGCAACGCGAACCCCGACTTCCTCAAGGAGTCGGTGATCTACGACTCCTCCACGGGTATGTACAAGGTGCGCTTCTACGTTCCCAAGGGCTTCGACCGCCGCACCTACCAAAAGACCTACGAAGAGATCTGGGTCGAGGTCGACGGCTACCTGCCCACGGAAGGCGACAGCAAGTCGGGCGCCTACGCGCGCGCTGGCGATGACAAGTCGCAGTGGGGCGCCATCATGGAGAAGGCGTGGGCCGTTCACTCGGGCGGCTACACGGCCATGGGTGACGGCGGCCTGGGTGAGGAGACCATGGAGGCGCTCACCGGCAACGTCTCGGAGTACCGAGAGACCAGCCAGCTCACCACCAAAGAGGTCATCCCCTTCTTCAAGAAGGCCAAAAAGGAAGGGCTCGCCATCTACACCGGCAGCATCGGCTCCATGGCCTTCACCAAGCAGACGCCGCTCACGGGCGCCAATGGCCACTACCAGGGCACGGTCGCGCAGTCGCACGAGTGGAATGAGCTGCAGCCCGGCACCATTCACGTCACGGACGTCAAGGGCAACGTCGGCGCCGCGCGCGACACGGGCTCGCCGGGTGACGCCGAGGCGAGCCTCACGGGCGCTGACGTCGCGGGGGGCACGGTCGACTACAAGGGCAACACGCTCTCCATCGACTACCGCAAGGGAAAGCAGCCGGCGGACGCCAAGGACTTGGAGGTCACGGGCGAGTACGAGGGCGTCCTGGACGTCGCCAAGATGGTCATCGCCTGCCACGGCTACAGCTTCGACAAGATCGTGAACGGTCGGCAGATTCAGCTCTACAACCCGTGGGGCAGCTCCCAGCCCAAGCCGCTCACGCCCACCGAGTACCTCCGGTACTACAGCACCCTCAGCACGGTGCAGGTGCCGCAGGCCAAGGGCAAGAAGTAACGGATGAACCTCATCGAACAGCTAGGACCTGAGCCGCTGCTGGTGCGCGTCACCGGCAAGGCGCAGCCAGACGCGCTCACGCCGGGGACCGTGCTGTGGTTCGAGGTCGATCACGGCCACCGCGCCGAGGACGGCTCGTGGTCCAAGTGGGTCACGCCGTGGCACAGCCGCGACGACGTCGACTTGCTGCTCGAAGACGGCACGGTGATCCCCGTGCGTTGGCGCGCGCTGCGCCTCGCGCTCTCGCCTGCGGTCACCCAGATCTTCGCGGGCGATGAGCCCGACTGCCCGCCCCCGCTCACCGAGTGGGTTCGTCAGAACGGGGGCCCCGTCACCGTCGCTGAGTACGCCTTGGTGGCCGATCAGCCCTACCTCGCGCGCGCGCGCCGCGAGGCCTATTGGATGCCGCCAGGCCACGGCGAGTCGCAGCCCACCCGCGCCGAGCGCGTGGTGGTCGAGCTCAGCGACCCCGACGACCCGCAAGAGCGCTACACGCCGTTGTTCACGGGGTGGTTGTAGGCGGGGTTTTGCCGGTCAGGTGGGCCCGAAGCTCGCGCGAATCGGACCAGCGGGCGACGGTCTGCCGCCAGGACGGGCTGCGCTCGGCCGCTTTGTCCGCGGGCCAGGCGTTCTTCGCGAGCGCGAGGTTGTGCTTGTCCGCGAGCGGGCAGACGTCCTTCGGCTTGTGGATGTGGTCGTAGCCGCCGACTGTCTGGTTGGCCCTGAGCCATGCGACGGCTCGCGCCCGTTCTTGCTCGGTGAGGGGGAGGCTGCGCACGGCGTCGTGGTTGAGGTAGAGCCACGCCTCCACGCTGTAGTGGGGGACCAAGGCGAGGATGGCGCCGACCATGGGCTTTCCGCTCTGCGTGACGCGGAGGTTCACCTCGTCGATGAGCTTCGCCACCGCCTCGTCGTGGGACGATGGTTTTGGGCGCTTGGACCAGGCGATGTCGCCGTCATAGTGCAACACAACGAGGTCGCCGGTGACGAGGCGCGTCGCGAGCTCGTTCACCAGCTCGCGTCGGTGAGGCAGACGGCTTGACTTCCAGTCGTGTCCGCGCATCGCGCGCTTCGCGGCTGACCCTGCGTCGCGGATGACGACCTCGTTCGTGCGCAGGCTGGGCGCGAGCTGCTTGAGCAGCTTCTTTACCAGCGCGGTGACCGTAGCTGAGCCATCCTTGCCCGAGTCCTCGGTGACGACGACCATGCAGACGTCGCTCACCAGAGGCCCTCGCTGACGAGCACCTCGCTGAGGTGCTGAAATCCAGCGTCCCACGCACTGTACAAGCGCCGCGCTTCGGTGGGGGAGGGGTTGCGCCAGCGCCACGCGCGGCCGTCGTCGGTGGTGATGGCTTCGCACAGGACGAAGCGCGTGGCGACTTGGTCCTCGGCGCCGGGGCCGCTCATGTCGAGCAGCAGCGGGTTTTGGACGGCGTGAAAGGCCTGGCGGCCTGCGAGCAGGTCCACGAGCTCGCTCACCCAGGTCGAGTGTAGACCATTGGTCAGCTCGTCCGTGAGCAGCGGCACCTGCGCGAACACGTCGGCGTACCACAAGAAGGCGATGAGCCGCTTCTGCCCGAAGGAGAGCTGGTCGTGGCGATGCATGAGCCCGCCCGGCCAGGTGATGTACAGGTCGAAGCCGCGCCACAGCGAGCGCCCCTTCGCGTCCCGCTGCTGAAGGCGGGGGTGAAGCGAGACGTCCTCGGCGCCGAGCAGTCGCGCCATCGTGTGGAGGAGCGTGGCGGGGGCTTCGTTTGCGAGGGTGAGGGTGGAGTGGAGGGTGAGCGGGTTCGCTTCGTCGTTGGTGCCGCCGCTCTCCATGAGAGCTACAAACAGCTCGTTTGGGACGAACCTGCGCACGAGGTGCCGATGACCGCTCTCGATGGTCGCGCCACCGTCGCCGCTGGGCTCGGGCGCGACGAGGTTGGTGTAGGCCCCGAGAGCTTCGTCGAAGCGGGAGATGATGGGCGCTTGGAAGAGCCCGATAGGCAGGAATAGCGCGAGCTGTGCCGCCCGAACCTCGGGTTCCCCTCTGGGGCGCAGGTAACGGGCGAGCGAACTCAAGAACGTCGTGCCAAATGGATCGGGAGGAGGCCGGCGGCTGATCGCATCAGCGGAGTAGCTCGCAGGCTCAAACACGGGCAACATGTCGGACCCGTAGCGAAAGGCTTGCAGGACCACCTCAGCCGGCTCGGACGCTCGGGCGAACGTACCTTCCAACGTCCACGTTGGCGTTCCTGGTGCCGGAGTGGACCGCGCGTCGTAGTCCGAGTCGGCGACCGTCAGGGGCTCCACGACCTCGGGGGCGACGACGAAGCGAAAGCGGAGGCGATGTGTCGCCGTGCCGTCCATGAGCGCCGTCGACCACTCCAGCACCCACTCGACGTCGACGGGGTCGTCCTCGGCACGCACCGCGCTCATGTCACACGCGATGAGCCGCGCGAGCAGCTCGAGCAGCGTGCTCTTGCCGCTGCCGTTGCGCCCGAGCAGGAACACTTGCTCGTCGCCGAAGCGCAGCTTCGTGTCGGGCGCCACCGCACGGTACTGTCGGATGTGCACCTCTCGCAGTCTGAGCAAGGCTCCCCCTCGGTGCGAGGCTACCTGATCTCGCTCAGACCGGCCACCTCGCCTGGGGGGACGCCGCCTACTCACGCTGGATGACGATCGTGGGGGCGTCCTGTCGCCACCCATTGCTCCACGTGTTGCAGCCGACACCCCGTCCTAAGAACGTCGATAGGACGTGTTCACGCGTGTTACAGGCTCGGCCTCGACCTCGGAGTCCTCATGCGCACGCTCGCTCTGCTCTCGCTCCTCGCCCTGTCCGCTACCGCGTCGGCGGTCCCGCTCTCCTTCGTCCACCAAGGGCGCCTCTTCGACGCCGCGGGGAGCCCGCTGGTTGGCGCCAACACCGTCGAGCTGGCGCTGTACGACGCTCCGGCGAGCGGCGCGGCGCTGTGGACTGAGACACACACGGACGTCGCCTTCGACAACGGCTTCTTCAGCGTGCAGCTTGGCGGCGTGCAAGCGCTCGACGCCGCGCTCTTCGCCGGTGCCCCGCTCTTCCTGGGCATGCGCGTGAACGGCGGCGTGGAGCTGCCCCAGCGCATCGAGCTCGTGAGCGTGCCCTTCGCGGTGCGCGCCGGCGCGGCGGACTTCGCGGAGGACGCAGGGTCGGTGCACGGCGGCGTGGTCGACGCCTCCGAGCTGCGCGTCAACGGCGCCCTGGTCGCGGACGCTAGCGGCCTGCAGGCCCAGCCCGCGGCGCATCAGCACGACGCGGGCGACCTCAACACGGGCACTGTGGCGCTCGATCGCCTTCCGATCGGCACAAGCGCGGACACCGTCGCGCGCGGGCTGCACACGCACGACGCGACGCAGATCACGGGCGTGCTCGCGATCGGCCAGGTGCCGGTGGGCACCACGGCGGGCACGGTCGCCGCGGGCGATCACACGCACACCGCCGCCTCCGTCGGTGCGCTGCCGGTGGGCACCACGGCGGTGGACATCGGCGGGCTGGCCTCGACCACCACGGCGGTGGACATCGGCGGCTTGGCGTCGACCACCACGGCGGCGGACATCGGCGGCGTCATGCAGGGCGGCACGATGGCGCTCGGCAGCACCACGGCCACCTGCGGCGGTGTGGCGGCGCCCCTCGGCACGATGCGCTTCGCCGCGGGCGTCGTCGACGTGTGCACGACCGACGGCTGGCTGCCGCTCGCGTTCTCGACCGTGGGCTCCGTCGCGAAGCCTGGCGTGTCCTGCCTCACGATTCACCAGGCGCTGCCCACCGCGCCGAGCGGGGTGTACTGGGTCGACCCGAACGGCCTGCCGTCCTCTGACGCCTTCCAGGCTTACTGCGACATGCGCACCGACGGCGGCGGCTGGACGCTCATCTCGCAGTCAGTGCCGGTGGTCGACAGCGGCGCGAACCTCTGCACCGCCTCCGCGAACGGCGCGCTCGATCTGGACGCGACGCTCGTGAGCGCCCCGGCCAAGCTCGCCGACACCACCGTCAACACGCTGTGGTCCACCGGGCGCGAGCTGCTCGTCAAGATGGACATCGACTCCTCAGCGACGGACCGCACCGCATGGGGGGTGGAGTGCGTGGTGGACTTCAAGTCGGGCTACAGCTGGTCCGCGCTCGGCACCAAGGTCAGCGCGGTCACCGAGCTGGACAGCACCACGATGCGCTGTGTCACCGGCGCGTGGGGCGACAACGTCATCACCGACGTGTACAACAGCACCAGCATGTGCGGGTACCAGTTCTACTCGCCAGGCACCTCCAAGTACCTGCTCTACAACGCACAAGTGAGCTATGTTGGCGGCGCGTGTGGGGCCGTGAATGCCGGTCGAAGCTGGCTTAGCGGCGGCAACTCTGGCTGCAACGTCTCCAAGGTCTTCGTGCGCTAGCGCCCTACTGCGCTTCGCTGGCGCGCGCGAAGTCGAGCGTCAGCGTTGCCGTGAGGTCGTTGGTGTAGGGGATGGGCTCGCCGACGCAGGTGGCGACGTCCTCGCCGGCGGTGCACGTGAAGTCGAGCGGTGGCGTGCTGGCGACCGCGAGCTTCCACTGGCCGCGGGCGAGCACGGTGGGGGCGGCGTCGTAGACCCGGTCGTCGTGGGTGTCGCCGTCGGCGCGATAGACCGCGTAGTAGCGCAGCAGCTCGCCCGACGGCTCGTCGCCCAGCGTCAAGCGGAAGCCGTAGGCGGTGGAGACCCCGCCGCCGTCGTAGGTGTAGGGCAGGGTGAGCACCGTGCTGTCCGTGGACCCGTCCGCGAGGTTGTAGAAGGTGCTGGAGCGCACGCCGACCCAGTCACCAACCAGCGGATCGGCGGTGGTGCACGCGGTGGTCACCAGGGTCAACGCGGATAAGGTCGGCAGGTAGTAACAACGCTTTTGCACAGCGGTCTCCCTACGAGATGAGCGCGTTGAGGCGGGCCCACTCGGCCAAGGAGCGCTGCACGCAGTCCTCGATGGCGAGCCCGTCGAAGTAGTTGCCGGTGAGCGTGAGGCCCGTCGCCTCCAACGCTTGGTCGACGCGACGGACGAGCGCCTGGTGCCCGACGCGGGGCGAGGGCAGCGAGATCGTCTTGCGGACGAGGGGCTCGACGGGGTGGCCGATGAGCGAGGTGATGCGCTCGTCTTGGGCGCGCTCACCTTGGCCGGGGTGAAAGTGGAAGGCGAACGAGCGCCAGCGCTCGTCGGGGAAGGGGTCGCGCGTGACCGCCGAGTAGTAGATGTCGTGGCTCGGCACGATGAAGGCCATCGGCTCGACGTGCGTGTGGTCCTGCGGCACGCGGACGCCGACGCTCTCCACCTGCACGGTGCCCACCTGGGCGATGGCGTCGGCGAGGGCGGGGAAGGCGCGCTTGAGCACGCGCGCCGCGACGTTGCACGGGGTGGCGACGGTGACGTGAGCCGCCGTGATGTGCTCGCCGGCGGTGGTGACGACGTCATAGCCGCCGCTCAGGGCGCGCACCTCAGCGACCTCGACGCCGGTTCTTACGGTGATCCCTGGGATCTTGGCGGCGGCGTCGCAGACCTCTTGGAGGCCGCCCGTGAAGCCGAAGCTGCGCGGGATGTCGTCGCGGCGCGGGCGCTTCTTGAACAGGGAGCCGGGGCCCTCAGCGGGGAAGGCGTCGGCGCGCTGCGAGGGCACGGCCGCGAGGAAGTGGCTGAGCACCTCGGCGTAGTTGCGGCGACCGACGAGGCCGCCGAAGTACTCGGCCATCGAGAGCCCGGCCTTGGACCGCCACACGCCGAACAGCGCCGCCCAGGCCATCTCAAACCACCGGAACTGCAGGAGCACGGTGAGGGGGGTGAGCGTGTAGGTGAGGCCGTCGCGCAAGAAGCCGAAGCGTTTGGCGGCGGGACCGCGAGGGACGAGCAGCGAGCCTGCGCCTGCGTCCTCGGCGAGCGCCAAGAAGCCGCCGTAGCTGTTGTAGGTCGTGTGCGCGCCGAGCTCGAACCAGTGTCCGTCCTCGGAGCGGTGCGAGTGGATGCAGCCGCCGACACGCTCGTCGCGCTCCAGGACGAGCACCTGCTTGCCCGCGCGCGCGGCCTTCCACGCGAAGGTGAGCCCCGCGATCCCGGCTCCGACGACGATGTGGTCTGGCTGCGACATGAGGGGGGGCTCCGGCGGGTAGCGGCTACTCAAGGATGGCTTGGACGCTGGCCTCGAGGTCGGCGCGGCCTCGCTCATCGTAGCCCACGGTGCGCTGGCGGATGGTGCCGTCCCGCTGAATCCAGAACGTGGTCGGCGTTCCGCGAGTATCAAAGCGGTTCATGAGCGCTGAGTCACTGTCGAGCACGACGGGGAAGGGCAGGGGCATCTGGCGAAGGAAGGCCTTGGCCTTCTGCGGCTCGCGGTCGACGTTCACGCCGATGACGCGCAGGCCCTGGCCTTCGTACTGACGCGCGAGCTCGCCGAGGGCGGGCAGCTCCTTGCGGCAGGGCGCGCACCAGCTCGCCCAGAAGGTGAGGATGACGGGCTTGCCCGCGAGCTGCTCGGTGCCGAAGGGCTTGCCCTCGACGTCGTGCAGCGACCAGCTCTGCACCTTGTCGCCGACCTTGCCCCCGGGGTGGTGGTCCGCGGTCGCGTCGTCCGGCAGCGCGCCGCTGCAGCAGCGGAAGCCCGTGGAGTCGTCTTGGGTGGCCGGGGCGAGGGTGTCCTTGTGGTAGGCACAGCGTGCCGAGCCAATCGAGTAGTAAGAACCTCCCTTTACGGCGGCCTTGTCCGGCGTGAGGCCGACCCACTCCTTGACGCCGCCCTCCATGTCGAAGGCGCCCTCGGGGGTGCGGCACTTGGGGTGCTCGCCGGTGAGCAGCGGGCGGGGGTCGTCCTTCTTGCGGCTGGCGGCGCAGTAGGAGGTCTGCTCGAAGTCACCGTAGGGGTGAACGCGGCCGACGACGGGGTCGTCCGAGAAGACTCCGTCGCCGTTCACGTCGACCGGCACCGCGCCGGCGCAGGCGCTGAGCCACTCCGCTTCGGTGCACAGGCGCTTGCCGGCGGCCTTGCACGCGGCGTTGGCGTCGTACCAGCTGATGCCGCGCGCGGGCTCGACGCCGGCGACGGAGGTGGCGACGCCGTCGCGCACCGAGGCCTCGAAGGCGTCGATGCTGAGCGGGCCGTTGGGGCCGGGGACCGTGATCTGCGCGGGGGCGTCGGTCACCGGGGCGATGACCTCGTCGGCGACGGCGACGTCGAGCAGCACGCGCTCGGACGGGTCCGCGGCGATGGCGTCCACCGCAGCGCGCAGCGCCTCGATGGGCTGCGCGCCCGAGAGCATGCGGCCATTGATGAAGAAGGCGGGCGTGCCGCGGACGGAGTTCTCGCCGCCGAGGTCGGCGTCCGCGAGCACCTTGCCAAGGGTGGTCGGCGCCGTGAGGCAGGCCTGGAAGCGCGGCAGGTCGAGGCCGACGGTCGCGGCGTAGCCAACGAGATCCTTCTCTGCTAAGTGGGCGTTGTTACGGAACATCTGGTCGTGCATCGGCCAGAACTTGCCCTGCTCCTGGGCGCAGACGCCCGCCGCCGCGGCGCCGCAAGCGAAGGGGTGGAGGCTGCGCGTGATGCCCGCTTTGTTGCAGTCGAGGTGCATGGGGAAGTGGAACCAGGCGATGCGCACCTGCTCCGGGCGCTCCTCCATGAGCGCCTCTAGGTTGCCCGCGAGCTTGCTGCAGAAGGGACACTGGAAGTCCTCGAACACCGCGATGGTCACCGGCGCGTCGGCGGGGCCCTTGATGGGCACGTCGGGGCCGAGCGGGATGTTGTGAACCTCGGGCGGGATCACCAAGCGGCGCGTCTGGGGCGCGTCGGCGGCGGGCTTGGGCGGGGCTGCCGCAGGGGTGGCCGTGGCGGGCTCGGGGGTCGCGACGACGACCTCGACAGGACCGGCGGCTTGCTCCTGGGGCTCGGGGAGGGCGGCTAGGACAAGCGGCGTTCCAAGCACGATCGCGGCCGCTGAGGCGTCGAAGACGCGCTGGAGCCCGTCCATGCGCGCGCCGCGAAGCGTGAGCGCCGCGCTGGGGCCGTCCGGGTGGAGCGCCGCGCCGGTGACCAGTGTGACCGCCGTGAGCAGGTCCATGACCAGGCAGTAGCGACAGATGGCGTCGATCACGAAGATCATCTGGTAGACGAGGAAGCCGCCGAGCATGAGCCCAAGCCCGCCGACGATCACAGCGGCGTGCGAGAGCGCGCCCAAGCGGTCGCGTCGGTCGCGCCACAGGACGGCGAGCACGGCGAGCGCCGCGAACAGCGGGACGGCGGGGGCGCTGACCGGCACGCCAGCGACCGAAGACCACGCGGAGGCGAGGACCTCACCGCAGCTCCCGTCGGCGCAGAGCGCGCCTGGCTCCAGCGTGTGGGCGATCGCGGCGTTGTGAAGCGTGACGAGGTAGCCGGCCCAGAGGCTGGCGCTGGCTGCGCTCGCGGCGAAGAGGTACGGACGTGATGTGTTCATGCGATCTGCGCTAACGTCAGGTCCCCCCCCACGCGACGCGCGTGGAACGGACCCTCGTCGCGAGATGTCGCGAGATGTCGCGAGCGGGGGTGGGCGGCTGCTGACAGATTGTCCACGCCCGCGCGGCGCTCGATGTGGCGTTGACACCCTGTCGCGCAGCCCGATTTGACGAACGTCAAACCGCCATTGTTGGGCTGGCATAGAAGTTGCTGTGTACTCTCGCATCTCCAACCAAAGGTCGGACGTTGAAGCGGTTCCTGGTTCCATCGCTCGCAGCCCTCGCCCTCGCAGGCTTCGCCCTCGCGTGCGCCGCTGGCACGAACGCGGCGCTCAGTCGCACTGTGCTCGCGCTGCCCGCCGACGCCGCGGTGGTCGCCTTCGCCACGGCAAAGCCAAGCTCGGACGAGGCGATTCCGACAAACGTAGCGCCGGACGCCGCGCGCGCGGCCTCGCAGCCACGGTCGGTCTCGGCGTATATCGATCGGCTGCTCGCCCACAACATCTTCGACTCGACCTCGCTCGCCAAAGAGGCCGTTCCCGACGCGAACGGCGATGAGGTGGTGAGCGATCTCAAGGTCAAGCTGCTCGCGACCATGGTGGCCTCGCCAGCCAGCTTCAGTATGGCCTACCTGGAAGAAGAGGGCAAAGAAGCCTACGGTTCAACCTATATGATCGGCGACAAGATCCTCGACGCGACGCTCATCGTCGTGCGTCGCGACGAGGTCGTCATTCGCCGCGGCACAGGCGTCGAGGAGATCATCCGCTTGAATGACGAGACGCCAAAGACCGCGTCGACGCCGGGGACCGCTGCGGCCCCAGCCAACGACGCCGACGGCATCGCGGTCGACGGCGAGAACAAGTACACGGTGTCCAAGGAGCTCGTTGACTCCTACCTCAACGACATGACCAAGCTCCAGCGCATGGGCCGCGCCATCCCCCACCGGGGCACGGACGGCAACATCGACGGCTACCGCCTGTCTGGCATTCGCCGCGGCACTGTGGGCGAGAAGCTCGGCATTCAGAACGGCGACATCGTCCACAAGGTCAACGGCTACGACCTCAGCTCCATGAGCGAGGCCATGAAGGCCTTCTCCGAGCTGCAGAACGAGCCACACTTCTCCTTTGAGGTCACCCGGCGCGGCCAGCGTCAGACGATGGAGTACAACGTCCGATGACCCACGCCTCTCCCTCTGCTTCGCGGTCGGCAGCACCGCACCCCGCCACTTCCAGCGACCCCGGAGTCTCTACCGTGCACCCCCCCGCTCCTCTCCGCACCACCCACTTTCGCGCGCTGCCCGTCGTCGCGCTCGCCCTCGCGACGCTGTGGGGCACCCCGGCCTTCGCCGAGGACCCCCCCACGGGGCCCGCGGCTGAGCCGCCGCCCAAGGGGCTGAACCAGCCCGGCCACAAGGCCAAGCCGTCCGGCATCAAGATGACCCCGAACTGGGTCAACTTCGAGATCGGCAAGATGATGCGCATGTTCGCGCAGGCCCTCGGCGTGAACCTCGTGGTCGAGGACGAGAAGACGCTCGCCGAGAAGATCACGGTCATCGGCTACAAGGAAGTCCCCGCCGAAGCCGCCTACGAGGCCTTCCTCATGGCGCTGGAGGCCAAGGGCTACACCACGGTCACCGCCGCCGGCTTCACGCGCATCATTAAAGCGAGCGACGCCCAGCAGACGCCGATCGTCGTCACGTCGGACCCGAACATCCCCGACTCGTGGCAGTACCTCACGCAGATCATCCCGCTGCAGAACGTGGACGTGACGGACGTCGAGAAGATCGTCTCCTCGATGGTGAGCCCGAACGCCAAGTTCATCTCCTACCTGCCCACCAACACGCTCATCATCACCGACAGCGGCGTCAACCTGCGCAAGATCGCGAAGGTCGTCGGTGACCTCGACGTCGCGGCGCCCAAGAGCTCGCTGCGCGTCATCCCGATGAAGTTCGCGGCGGCGGCCGACGTGGCCCAGATGATCGAGGAGCTGTTCGGCACCGAGGCCTCCGGCACCCAGGCCCCGGCGCAGCAGGCGCAGCCTCGTCGCCCGGTGGGTCGCAACCCGCGCGCGCCGCAGCCCGACGCCGCCGCGGGCGCCAACAACACGAGCGCCGGCGCGGCCTCCAAGTACATCTCCAAGGTCATCCCCGAGGAGCGCTCCAACAGCCTCATCGTGCTCGCTAATGACGAGGGCTTCGCCGCGATCGAAGACCTGCTTGAGAAGGTTGACGTCGACGTCGACCTGGCGGGCCGCTCGCAGATTCACGTCGTGCACCTGCAGAACGCCAAGGCCGAAGAGGTCGCGCAGGTCCTCGCGAACCTCGGCGGGCAGGGCAGCACGGCGAGCGCGAGCCCGGCTTCGCGCCGCACCACGACCACCACCACCGCCCTTCGCGGCGGCGCGTCGGGAGCACCGGCAGCTGCGGCGGGCGCTGCCGACACGCGGGGCAACAGCAACGTCGTCGCCGCCTTCGACTCGGGCATGCGCATCACCCACGACGTGAACACGAACGCGCTGGTCATCATCGCCGCCCCCGAGGACTACGCGGTCGTCAAGAGCGTCATCGACGACCTCGACATCCGCCGCCGCCAGGTCTACGTCGACGCCGTCATCCTTGAGATCTCGAGCAATGACGAGCTGCAGATGTCGGGCTCCTTCCACGGCCCCGTGAACACCGGAAACTCGGACATCTCGGGCATGTTCTCGGGCGGCTTTGGCAGCAGCTCCAGCGTCATGGGCTTGTCCCAGGACCTGCTCTCCGGCCTCGCCCTCGGCGTGTTCGGCCCGAGCGTCGACGTGAACCTCGGTGGGCAGTCCATCGCGGTGCCCGCCTTTGGCATCGTGCTGCAGGCGCTCAAGACCAACTCCTCGGTCAACATCGTGAGCAACCCGAACCTGCTCACCTTGGACAATCAAGAGGCGGAGATCGTCGTCGGCCGCAAGATCCCGTTCCCGTCGAGCTCGCAGTTCAACAGCCTCACCAACCAGCCCATCGTGAGCTACCAGCGCGAGGACGTCGCCATCACCCTCAAGCTCACGCCGCAGGTGAACAGCTCCGACTTCGTCACGATGGAGATCAACCTCGAGGTCTCGGAGATCGAAGAAGACAACCGCGGCCTCGACGCAGCGACCGCCGGCTTCATCACCTCCAAGCGCGAGATTCAGACGACGGCCCTGGTCGGCAACAACCAGACGGTCGTGCTCGGCGGCCTTATGGGCACCACCGAGACCAAGGTCGAGACCAAGGTGCCGATCCTCGGCGATCTTCCGGTCGTCGGGGCGCTCTTCCGCGGCTCGCGCAAGAAGGCGCGCCGGAGCAACCTCATGATCTTCCTCACCCCGCACATCATCGACGACGACAGCGACATGCGCGAGGTCATGGTGGTGAAGGAGGCGCAGCGCCAAGAGTTCGTGCGCCGCTTCTACGGCAAGTCCGAGTCGGCGCAGCAAGAGGAGCTGAGCGCGCTGCTCTCGTACTCCATGAACCTCGTCGACCAAGAGAGCCGCTGGACAACCCCCGATGGCGCGGACGCCATGGGCACCACGGTGCCCGATGCGGTCGAAGCCGGCATGAACGACGCGGACCTCTTGGACGAGGGAGCGCAGTAATGGCCATCCGTCGCGATGCGATCGACGTCGCGCTGCGTCACCACGGCGTGTCGGACGAGTCCCTCAAAGCGATGCGCAGCGCCGCGTCCAAGCAGGGCATCCCGATCTTCGAGGCCGCGCGCGGCGCTGTCAGCGGGACGGCCCTCGCCGCCGCGCTCAGCGAGGCGTCCGGCCTCCCGATCGTCGAGAAGATCGACGACGCGGCCATCACCCCTGAGCTCATTCGCGAGCTACCCCTCGCTATCGCCCGTGATCGCGGCGTATTGCCGCTCTATCGCTCTGGAGAGCAGCTCGTAGTCGGCATCGCGGGCCTGGACTCGCTCGATCTGCTCGACGACCTGCGGGTGATCTTGGGGCGGGCCGTGCGCCCGGTCATCGTGCCGCACGACGTGCTCTTCAAGGCAATGAACGCCGCGTATGACCGCGCCTCCAAGGACGCGAGCAGCGTGCTCGGCGACGTCGAGGACGAGTTCGAGGACGAAGCGGGCCTCGCGCTGGAGGCCGACCTCCTGGACGGCACCGACGACGAAGCCCCCGTCATTCGCTTCGTGAACGCGCTGCTCACCCAGGCCATCAAGGAGCGCGCCTCCGACATTCACATCGAGCCCTTCGAGAAGGAGCTCATCATCCGCTTCCGCGTGGACGGCGTGCTCCACGAGGCGATTCGCCCGCCCTCAGCGGTCAAGAACGCGCTCGTCAGCCGCGTGAAGATCATGGCCGGGCTCAACATCGCCGAGCGCCGGTTGCCCCAAGACGGCCGCATCCGCCGGCGCATGGGCGGTCGCGAGATCGACCTGCGCGTGAGCACCGTGCCGGTTCGCTACGGCGAGCGCGTCGTCATGCGTATCTTGGAGAAGGGCAAGGTCATCTCGCTCGACTCCTTGGGTATGCCCGAGGACATCTCCAAGCTGTTCCGCAAGGTCATCCGCTTGCCGCACGGCATCTTGCTCGTCTGCGGCCCCACCGGCTCGGGCAAGTCCACCACGCTCAACGCCGCCATCTCCGAGATCAACGAGCCCGACAAGAACATCCTCACCATCGAGGACCCGGTCGAGTACGAGATCGCCGGCGTCGGCCAGGTGCAGGTCAACCACAAGATCAACCTTACCTTTGCGTCGGCCCTGCGCTCCTTCTTGCGCCAGGACCCCGACGTCATCCTCGTAGGCGAGATCCGCGACAAGGAGACCGCCGACAACGCGGTCCAGGCCTCGCTCACCGGTCACTTGGTCTTCTCGACCATCCACACGAACGACGCCGCCGGCGCCTTCGCCCGCCTCACCGAGATGGGCGTGGAGCCCTTCCTCGTAGCGTCCTCGCTGGAGGGCGTCCTCGCCCAGCGCCTCGTGCGTCGCTTGTGCACGGCGTGTCGCGAGGCCTACGTGCCCAGCGACGCCGAGCTCGCCGACATGCAGCTCAGCCGCGCCGAGGTGTCGCAGCACACGATCTACCGGGCGAAGGGCTGCGATACCTGCTCCAACCTGGGCTACAACGGGCGGCTCGGCATCTACGAGTTCATGCAGACCTACGACGAGATCAAGCCCCTCGTCTTGCGCAACGCCGACGCTGGCACCATCAAGCGCAAGGCGATGGACCTTGGGATGCGCACCCTGCGCGACGATGGCGTCGCCAAGGTGCTCAAGGGCGTCACCACCTTTGACGAGGTCCTGCGCGTGACGCAGGTCGACGACGAGTAGGGGGGCGCGTGCCGGTCTTCGAGTACAAGGGCCTGGACAAGGCGGGAAAGGCGGTGAGCAACATCGTCGAAGCCGAGAACGCGCGCATCGCGCGGTCCCGTGTCCGCAAGCTCGGCGTGTTCCCCACCGAGGTGCGGGAGCAGCGCCAGGGCGGGAACGTCACCTCGGGCACGGGCCTCGGCGCCGAGATCGACGTCGCTCGCTACTTTCAGTTCATCACCAGCCGCGACGTCTCCATGCTCACCATGCAGCTCGCGACGCTGGTCGGCGCCTCGGTGCCGATGGGCGAGACGCTCACGGCGCTGGTGGACCAGGCAGAGAAGTCGAAGCTCAAGATCATCCTGAGTCAGGTCAAGGAGAAGGTCCACGAGGGCGCCACTTTGGCCGACGCCCTCAAGGAACACCCGAGCGTCTTTGATGATCTCTACATCCACATGGTGCGGGCAGGGGAGCGCTCAGGCTCGCTCTCGGCGGTCTTGCGGCGCCTCTCCGAGTTCACCGACTCGCAGGTGAAGCTCCAGGGCAAGCTCAGCTCGGCGCTCGCTTACCCCATCCTGATGGGCATCATCGGCACGCTCATCCTCGCGGGCCTGTTCGTGGGCGTCATCCCCAAGGTGCGCTCGCTCTTCGACGGCCTCGGCGGCGATGCGGTGCTCCCGCTCATCACCCGCATCGTCTTCTTTGTCGGCGACACGCTCACCAGCTTGTGGGTGCTGGTGCCGATCCTCGCGGTCGCCGTCGGCGTCCTGGGCTTCCGCGCCTGGGTGCGCACCGAAGCCGGCCGCTATCGCTGGGACTACCTGCGTCTTCGCGTCCCGCTCTTTGGCAAGATGAACCGCTTGGTCGCCGTCAGCCGCTTCTGCCGCACCCTCTCCACCCTGCTGTCGAGCGGCGTGCCGATCATCACGGCGCTCGGCATCGTGCGCGAGGTCGTCGGCAACGTGGTCGTCGCCAAGGCCATCGACGACGCCACCAACAGCATCCGCGAGGGCCAGTCCATCGCCGGCCCGCTGAAGGCCTCGGGCGAGTTCCCGCCCATGGTCACGCACATGATCGCCATCGGCGAGCGCACCGGCGAGCTCGAGCGCATGCTCGGCAGCGTGTCCGACGCCTACGACGAGCAGGTCGAGCAGACCATGAACGCCTTCACCAGCCTGCTCGGCCCGCTGATGATCTTGCTCATGGGCGGCATCGTCTTCATCGTCGCGCTGGGCCTGCTGCTCCCGATGATGAACATCTCCAAGATGATTCACTAAGTAAGCCCCTTGTTGAACCAGCAATACTCAGAGGTACCCATGAACCGAACCCGTCGCCTGCAAGCGCTTCGCGCCTCCGCCCGGTCGCGCCGAGGCATGTCCCTCGTCGAGATCATGGTGGTCATCGCCATCATCCTCACCCTCATGAGCATCATCGGGTACGGCGTCATCGGCGTCTTCGAGGACTCGCAGATCGAGACGACCAAGATCTCCATGGGCAACATCGCGCAGAAGGTGTCGATCTACAGCGTGCGCAAGTCCAAGCCGCCGACCATGTCCGAGGGCCTCAAGGCGGCCTTCTCGGGCGAGGACGTGCCCAAGGACGCGTGGGGCAATGACTTCGTCTACGTCACCCCGGGCCCGGACGGCGCCGACTTCGACATCATCAGCCTCGGCAAGGACGGCGCTGAGGGTGGCACGGGCCGCGGCGCCGACATCAAGCTGTCGGAGATCGGCAGGTAGATGAGGACGCGCTCGCGAGCACAGAGGGGCATGTCCCTGTTGGAGGTGATGGTCGTCATCGCCATCGTGCTCGTGCTCGCCACCATCACGGTGGCGGGGCTCGGCGACGTGCTCGCCCTCAAGCAGGGCGAGGTCGCGCGGGACCTGGCCGTCACCTACGAGATGCTCCACGACCAAGCGGTCATGGAGAACACCACCTTCCGCGTCGCGTACCACGTCGACGCGGACTACTACGAGGTCGAGCAGGGCGACGGCGCGACGCTCGTGTTCAGCGACCCCGACGAGCGCGTGAAGTGGCAAGAGGAGCAGGACGCCAAGCTCCGCAAGTTCACCAAGCGCGACCTCGCCGAGGGCAAGGGGCCCGAGGAGCAGAGCCGCTTCCAGAAGGTCTCCGACCGCTTCACGCGCCGGGTTGACCTGCCGCGAGGCACGCGCTTTGGTGGGGTTCATACACCTCAATACGAGGATATGGTGCGCCCGAGCGGCGTCGCCGAGGACCCCGAGCAGCCGCTCATCGTCTACTCCTACGTCTTCCCGAGCGGCTTCGTAGAGCAGACGGTCGTGCAGCTCGTCGACGCCGAGGACCCCACCAGCGGCTACACGCTCGCCATCGAGCCGCTCTCGGGCAAGGCCCGCCTGCTCGACGGCGCCGTCGACCTGCGCGACCTGGAGGTGGACATGCCGAACCCGCCCAAGCTGGTGGACCCATGATCCGCTCGCGCAGCGCCTTCACCTTGCTCGAGGTGATGGTCGCCCTCGCCATCCTGGTGGTGACGCTCGTCATCCTGGTGGAGATTCAGGCTGACGCGGCGCGCATGACGCTCTTGGCGCAGCGCTACGTCACCGCGTCGGGGCTCGCGCAGGACAAGCTCTCCGAGGTGCGCCTGCGCATGGAGCAAGAGGGCTTCTACCAGGACCAAGAGATTCACGAGAACGGCGACTTTAGCAACCTCGGGGACGAGGCGACCAACCTGGAGTTTGGTCACACCCTCGACGACTTCCACTGGCGCTACGACGTCATCCCGATCGACGTGGGCATGGTGGCCGACGTCGCCGGCATGGCCCAGGAGTTCGCGGGGCAGGGGGGCGAAGACGGCGACTCACCAGCGCCGAGCAGCGCCGGCGGTGCAGCCGGGGGCGGCACGCCGAACCTCAACGATCTCGGCATCTCCAACGACCAGATCGGCGACTACCTCGCCAAGTACATCCGCCACGTCGAGGTCGAGGTCTGGTGGGGTGACGACCACGACGCGGCCGCTGAGCGAGGCGATAACGTGCTCATCACCGGGCATGTCACCAACCCGACGGGCGTGCTCACGCAGCCCCCGGAGCTGTGATGATGCGCGGACGCAGAGGCATGACCCTGTTCGAGGTGATGGTCGCTATCGTCATCATCCTCTTTCTCGGTATCGCCGGTATGACGGCGCTGTCGAACGCGATCGAGATGAAGGACCTGCTCGCCGAGCGCGACGAGACCACCCGCGCCGCCCGCGTCACCATGGGCCGCCTGCGGCGCGAGGTGCAGCTCGCCTTCTTGACCAACACCCAAGGCGACCGCGAGCGCTATCGCACCGAGTTCATCTCCAACGACAGTGACCCGGACTCGCTCGTCTTCGCGTCCTTCTCGCACCAGCGCATGTACCGCAACAGCCACGAGTCGGACCAGACCGAGATCACCGTCTGGGCCGAGGCAGAGCGCGGCGGGCAGGGCTACACGCTCTACCACCGCGAGGCGCCGCGCATCGACGGCAAGCTCGATGAGGGCGGTGTCGTCTACCCCATCGCTCACAACGTGCGCTCCTTCAACCTGCGCTTCTTGGATAACCAGACCAACGAGTGGCGCGACGACTGGAACACCTCCAAGCCGGACACCGCCAACCGCTTGCCTCGCGCGGTCGAGATCGGCTTGGTGCTCATCGGCCGCGATCCCGAGGACGAGGACCGCACCATCGACATCCCGTTCCTCACCACGGTGACGCTCCAGTACGCCGACCCACTTAAGCGCGAGGTGCAGTGATGAACGTCGTGC
>Ga0210044_10002105_pt1 | contig 29926 bp, 19 predicted proteins | sample CryGey13umfilter_2_FD_183959 | JGI IMG/M metagenome (GOLD analysis project Ga0210044, IMG submission 183959) | Groundwater microbial communities from aquifer in Utah, USA - Crystal Geyser 4/9/14 3 um filter (SPAdes) (version 2) | ecosystem: Environmental > Aquatic > Deep subsurface >... | reverse complement strand
GCCCCGCCGCCGATCCCGTATATTCCGCTGATCACTCCGACGATGACACTCAAAATAAATACAGGCATAAGAGTAATAGTATAGAGTCTGCCGCTAAATTCGAATGAAATTCTCTGGGGTCTAAACTCCTTGATTCCAACGACAAATTTTCCAGAATCGACCGATGGCTTTGAATTATCTTTTTTCAGAATATCCTTGATCAATCGATACGCCATATAGGCAAGAACGAGCCCAACAAACGCCTTAAAGTTCCTGGGATCCGGAAGATACCTAATGCGGATCACAACTCCCAACAGGATTCCGATGGATGTCCCAGCCATCAATCCCCACAAGAGGGGCCATATCATCCTGTTTTCTTTGGCGTAACGATACACACCGCTGGGGATGGCTACGATATTATAGATCATATTAGTGGGAGTGACAGCCGGAGAGGCAAATCCCAGAATGCTGACCTGGAATGGAAGAAGCAAGAATGCACCGGATATGCCGCCCATGGAGGTTAAGGTGGAAACGCCGAAGGCGACTATAATCGGGACCCAGAATGGCGTTTGGACGCCGCTAACGGGGAAGATCATTTCATCAAATATAGCTCCAACTTGACTCTGTCATTCTAATCCAGCGCGATTGCCCTGTGAATTCGAGCACCAGCAGTCGTCGTACGTAAAATATAGGATTGTGCCGCAGACACTGCAATTGAATTTTCCAAGCATCTATGTCGGGTTTCTCTGTGCAAATTCGTCCCACGTGGCGAGGACCCCAGCCTGTACAACCACGTCATTTACAAGCCACTTGACAATTTCATCAAGTGATATTTATCTTGTCCGTAATTTCCGGCTCGAGTTTCGAAAATACTTCGATTATGGAGCTTGAGGTATGATTTGGAAAATGGTTCCCAATTATCAAGGATATTATTGCGATAGTCGGCTCCGCAACCGCAACCAAAAATAATTTTAGGATGCTAATTTGGACTCAACCAATGCGACCTTCTTTGATATTATCGCCCCTCATTATCGCGAGATCTTTCCGATCGGTGATGCCAAATTCGCATTTCTCAAGCAGTTCGCAATTGGAGGTCGAAAGGTATTGGATCTCGCTTGCGGCGGTAGCGAACTTCCGGAGAAATTGGCTGACAGCGGATTTGATGTAACTGCCTTTGATAGCAATGAGCGGCTTTTGCAGATGATCGCACATAATAAAGGGATAAGGATTATCCGAGGGGATTTCAAAGATATCGATTCATCATCATTGGGTCAATTTGATACTATTTTCTGTATCGGCAACAGCTTGTCCTATGCGGGAGATATGGGCGCTTTTCAAAAACTTTTGAAAGACCTGAGAGTTATTTTGTCTCCCGATGGCCATTTGGTTACCCAAACCATAAATTATGACAAGCTGGTCACGGCAGGAAAAATGAAAATGCCTGATAGGATCGTAGCAGATGCGGAAGGAGATATCATATTCAAAAGGGAATATTCATACCATCAGCCGGCAGAGATCATTTTCGATACAAAAATTATTCGGGGGCAAAATAGCTTTCAGAATATCGACCGATTCCCACTGCTTCGGTCAGAACTTCAGATGGATATGATGAAAATTGCCGGTTTCACGAAAATCAATATATTTGGTGATTTCAAAGATATTCCTTTTGAATTGGATTCTCCGGCGATCATAATCGATGCATCCGCATAAACAGCTTGATTGGAACCTTTTCCAGCCACGAATCTACAATCATCGATTGAGAATATTATTGCGATAGTGACTTCGATTCATTAATATCCGGCTTTGTGAAAATAGGACCATTGGAGTCGAACTAAGAATCGGTAATAAATGTGATGGAGATTTATTATGTGGAATTCCAAATTCGTAGCTGTCGCCATATTTCTGGTTTTGGCATTATGTTATTCTGGCACGCGGGCTGAAACTGACCAACCTGTTGCCACTATTTCGGCAGTTTCCGCCGGCGATTCGATTTCCCTGCCACTGCCCAAGCTATCAGGCACGGTTAGTGTGGAACAAGCGATAGCTGAACGAAGGTCGGTAAGAGAGATATCGGATGCGGTATTAAGTTTGGAGAATTTATCACAATTATTATGGTCGGGGCAGGGAATAACCGAAAAGAAGGAAAAGCTACGGGCGACGCCATCAGCAGGATGTAAGTATCCATTAGAGATTTATGTTTTCGTAGGTAATGTGGAGAAATTGCCCAAGGGACTCTATCGCTATATTCCTAATGGGCACAAATTGGGCACAATCGCCAATTACGATAAACGTCAAGCCCTGGCACGTTCTATTCCGCCCAATCAGATCGAGAGGATAACGGAATCTCCGGTGATTCTTGTGATCGGGGCTGAATTCGAAAGAACGCAGGGAAAATATGGAAATCAACGAGGGCCGCGGTATGTTTATGTCGAAGCCGGGGCTTGCGCCGAGAACATTGCGTTGCAGGCGCAGGCATTGCACCTGTCAACATTCTTGTGGGGAGCGTTTGATGATAATTTTGTTTTCAAAGCCTGTCAAATGGGATCGGAGCAGCCGATATTGATTATGCCCATCGGATATAAACAGAAACTACCGAAAGAATAAGAGAGAAAATCATTTTCGATTTATCTCAAAGAAAAGCTTGATATTCTTGCAGCAATGTGATTAATGAATAATAAACGCACAAAATGGAAGATTACATATCTTAGATATTTATTCCAAGCTGTAGTTATTATTGCCTTAGTATATCTTGCTTTGGGATTCGGCAGACGGACCTTCGAAGCGTATTGTCCGTTTGGAGGTGTGGAGGCGTTATATGGGTTGTTCACCACGGGCAATTACACCTGTGCTTTATCCGAAGCGAATTTGGCTATGTTCATTGGATTAATTGCTTTAGTGGTTTTGAGCAAGAAAAGCTTCTGCAGTTGGATTTGCCCGGTAGGCGCTATCGGCGAATTATTGAATCGAGTTGGCTTCAGGATAAGGCACAAGAAGCAGCTGATTGGTCCAAAAGCCGACCGTGTATTACGATGGCTAAGATATCCGGTATTGTTAATAGTCCTGTATTTCACTTATAAGATCGAGGACCTTATTTTCCGTGGCTATGATCCATTTTACTTAATCTTTTCGGGTTTCGGACATGGTTCTCTCGGTATGGCCAGCATAGTGATAATGGCCTCCATCCTACTGGCCAGCCTGTTAATCAGCCTGCCATTCTGCAGATATCTATGCCCATTAGGAGCTATTCAGGGTTTTTTGGCATGGGTAGGCATAGCCAAGATTTATCGTGACGAAGGGACTTGCATTGATTGCGGCTTATGTGATCGTGCCTGTCCGCAGTTGATACCGGTATCAACCAAGAATAATATGAGACATATCGACTGCACCAACTGCCTCGAATGTGTTGAGGTCTGCCCTGTCAAAAATTGTCTGGAGGTCAAAGTTTTCTGATGTTCAAGATACCAAAGATATTCATCCCGATATTGCTGGTGGTCATCATATTTGTGGCGGTCAAGTCTTCATCATTGTTGGCTCTGCCATCTGCGGAATATGATAATCCATCCCTTACGTCAGGGGCAAAATTGAGCGGTATCGAGATGATAGTCAAGGGAGTAAAGTGCCGAGGAACATCGAACTTTTTCATATCGAGATTGAAGGATAGCGGCGGGATCGCTTCAATAAAGGCCTTTGCGGGAGAGAATCGATGCGTCATCAAATATGATCCCCAGCAGACCAATCCAGAGCGGATAAAGGAACTTGTGGAAGCCCCATATTTCCAGGCAGAAACCAACCAGTGGATTGAGGGGATTTTTGCCGTTACCTCCTCCAAAATGCTTCAAGAATAATTCGGCGACTTCCGACCGCTGATCGGTTTTCTTAAATTGCTTGCCTCTCCCCTTTCCTGGAATTATTTTCGATTCATGCGTGATTTCAGCCTAAGCGACACCATTGCGGCAATTGCCACGCCGCCGGGGGAAGGGGCAATTGCGGTGGTGCGCCTTTCCGGAAAATCAGCGATAGTCATTGCTGACAAAATATTCAGGGGCAAAATGGAGTTGCGCAATGTGTCGCCGGGGAGCGCTCACTATGGAAGAGCACTTGATGAGAGATCGGATTTTATCGATGAGGTGGTGGCTACGGTAATGCATGCTCCTTATTCCTATACGGGAGAGGATACAGTGGAGATTAGTTGTCATGGAGGATATTTGCCATCAACGAGGATTCTAAATGCCATCCTCAGAAGCGGGGCCCGTGAGGCGGAGCGGGGTGAATTCACATTGCGGGCATTCTTGAATAATCGGATAGACCTGACTCGCGCGGAAGCGGTGGCGGATCTGGTTGCTTCTCGTGGAGATCTTCGTTATCAGGCGGCATTGAATCAGCTTTCGGGAAAGTTGTTTCAGCGATTGGCTCCACTGATGGATTCGTTAAGGAATATTTTAGCGATAGTCGAGATAGGGATTGATTTCACCGAAGAAGATATCGAGCTGACCTCCAGAGCCCAGATCGCTCAAGACATAAAAATCTTAATATCCGATTTGGATGAACTTGCAAGCAAGTTCAAGATGGGGAGAATTATCAAGGAGGGTTACAGGGTTGCAATTGCAGGTAAAGTTAATACGGGAAAATCATCACTACTGAATAAACTATTGGATAGTGATAGGGCTATTGTCACGGCGATACCGGGGACTACCAGGGATACAATCACTGAAACGATTGCCATTAATGGCCTGGAAATCTATTTGACTGATACCGCGGGGTTCCGCAATGAAATTGAAATTGTGGAAGGAGAAGGGATTAAGCGCGCAATGGATGTAATTAAAGCCACTGATTTGTGTATTGTGCTTCTTGATCCGATGAGCGGATTTACCGATGATGATCGTCGAGTTGTCGTGGCGGTGGGCGAAACGCCACATTTGATGGTCTTGAATAAGAAGGATCTTTATGATGAGGAGTCATTGGCGTTAGCGAGAGATCAAATGCTAATGCAAGTGGACAACGTAATCTCTGCGCTCACCGGAGAAAATATAGAATCCCTCAAGCAGATGATTTATCAGAGGGCCATGGGCGGGGAGGGCAATATCGGACGAGACGTTACCGTTACCAATCGGAGGCATTACCAGTGTTTGATTGGGGCAATAGAGGAGCTTGATGCGGCGTCAAGTTGTGGTGCTGGAGAAGAAATATTGGCTTTGCATTTAAGATTGGCGCTTAATCATTTGGGCGAGATTACTGGCGAGGTTTCTACGGAGGAGATACTTAATTCGATATTCGATGGTTTTTGTATTGGGAAGTAAGGAATTATGTATGGCACGGACAGGCGAGTGACGGCTTGCCAGCAATCGCTAAAAGGATAACCCCTTATCGTTGATAAAATCGTCAAGGAAAGGACAGCAATGGATACTTGTATAACGACATCTAATCTAAGCGCTAAGTCTCGGGTCTGGCTTGAGGAGATTGCACCATATAATGTGCATAATTTTTCGTTGGCGGATAAGTCAGCGTTGATGGTGGTCGATATGCAGAGGTTTTTCCTGGACCCGAAATCGCCGACTTATACCGTTGGCGGAATTGCCATTTTGGAGAATGTCAAAATTTTAATCGATGCCTTTCGTGCCAGAGAAAAGCCGGTGATATATACTTGCCACGTTCATAATCCGAATCACAGCGATGCAGGCATTATGCAATGGTGGTGGGAAGGAATGTGTTGTGAAGGCACTGAAGAAGCTCTGATTCATCAGGCGATCTCCCCGATGCCAAACGAGAAAGTCATTTATAAACACCGTTATTCAGCATTTTACAATACTGACCTCGAGACAGTCCTTCGTGTGATGAAAATTGAAGATCTGGTTATCAGCGGGGTGATGACTAATATGTGCTGTGAATCGACCACACGCGATGCCTACTACCGCGATTTTCGCGTACATTTTTTGGCGGATGCGACTGGCACTGTCACCGAAGCGATGCATCGGGCCAGTCTGCTAAATCTCTCCTTTGGATTCGCCCGGGTAACCACTACAGAACAGATTATTTCCGAGTTGCAGGAATGTCGATAGGTTTCCTGTCCGGATGAAAAGCATGCCACACTCTGTTTATCTTAAGGAAGGGCATAGACGCACACCATTTTGAGAATCCAATTCGCCATAAATGTAATTGATTTATATAATGGGATAGTTTAAATTGAAACTCGTTTTGGTGGAAGCATCCGTGTTCGTTATGAGTATTTGGATATGATTTCGGATTTGGGTTCGAGTTATTCTAGGGTCATATTTAGACTGTTAAGAGGCCGCATTTGAATTTTCCTGTCTGGGAATTAGGGTTTGCGCCCGGATTATTAATGGCAGTCGTCGCCACGTTGCACGTTTTCGTGTCGCATTTTGCGATAGGTACCGGATTATTCCTGGTGATTACGGAACGGAAGGCTTATCGGGAGGACGACGCTGAACTGCTATCGTATTTGAAACGCCATAGTCTGGTATTCATTATGGTTTCTGTGGTGTTCGGGGCGGTCTCCGGAGTCGGAATCTGGTTTGTGATAGGATTGATAAATCCGGCGGTAACCAGCTCACTCATACACGCTTTTGTCTTCGGGTGGGCCATAGAGTGGGTATTCTTCATTGTCGAAATCCTTGCCGGTTTGATCTACTACTATGGCTGGGACAAGTTAAGAAGAGACACCCATCTGACGATTGGTTGGATTTATTTTATTGCCGCTTTTTTGTCACTTGTAGTCATTAATGGCATCGTAACATTTATGTTGACGCCGGCAGGATGGTTGGAAAACAGGGAGTTCTGGACTGGCTTTTTTAATCCCACATATTTCCCATCGCTGGTATCCCGAACATTCTTGTCATTGGCATTGGCAGGAATTTATGCCCTGGTCACCGCTTCTTTCATCAAAGAGACCGGCGTTCACCGCCGAATCACCAGATATGCGGGAATATGGATAGTGGCAAATATGGTATTATTTGAATTGTCATTGCTATGGTATTGGAAGGCGATGCCGGAAACTGTTTATCAGGCCGCCGCCGGAGCAATCCCAATCACAGTAAATATGCTGGACGCTCGTCTCACTTTATCTGCCATAACTGTCATAATCGCGCTCTTTACCGCTTTGATCGTACCCAAACTGAATAAGATTCCGGTGGCGGTGGCAATAATGGTGCTGGCGCTGGGAGTATTTGGATCTTCCGAATGGATTCGAGAATCGGTTCGTAAACCCTACAGCATTAGCCAATATATTTACACCAACGGAATATTCCCATCGGAGGTGGGCGCAATCAATGAGAAAGGCATTCTTGCTTCGGCAAAATGGATTTCGGATGAAGCTCGTCACGGGGATAACTATCTCCAATCAGGCTATGAAATATTCAGGGTGGAGTGCATGAGCTGCCACACTGAAAACGGTTATCTGGGTATAGCGGATAAGATCAAGGGGTGGGAGAAAGAATTCATATTTGAAATCACTGCCAGATTAGATAGCCTTCGCGGCAAGATGCCGCCATTTGCCGGAACCGAAGCAGACCGTCGAATGCTTACTGAATATCTCTCGACACTCGCCGGCGCTTCCAGGAGCTTTGCGGATGGTAAGGAGGTTTTCGAAGATCGATGCGGAATATGTCACACTGTAGGCCAATATCGCAATATTATTCCAATGGTGGCAGATTTCACTTATGAGGATTTGAATGATGCGGTTCTTGCAGGATTGCAGGATATGAATGGTAATATGCCCCCGTTTACCGGCAACGCCGATGCCCGGGAAAAATTGGCGAAATATCTGGCAAGTCTGAAGGATGCGAAGAGGACAAAATGAATGAGATAGTTCAGTATATTCCGCAGGTCGATCCATTACCATTGCCCGCTCCCGTTTGGTTGCTGAAGCTATTACTAATTTTCACATTCACTCTGCATCTAATTCCAATGAATATTATGTTGGGAGGAACGGTAATAGCGGGCATTTCATTCTTCAAGAAGACAGATTTTCATCGGGAGTTGGCCAGACGGTTGACCAAAATGATCCCAACAATCATCGCACTAACTATTACGATGGGCATTGCGCCATTGCTTTTCATTCAGGTCCTTTACGGGCAGTTGTTCTATCCATCATCAATTGTGATGGCGTGGCCATGGCTGGGAGTGATAATATTGGTGATGGTCGCCTATTATCTGACATATCTCAATTCGTTCAAATTCAGCAGGCTGAACGTTGTAAAGAGGGCAATAATAAGCTGGTCGGCGGTATTGTTGCTGGCGGGTGTGGCATTCATTTACTCCAATGAGATGACTCTGATGGTGACGCCCGGTCGCTGGGCTACCGCTTATTTCGCTGATTCTTCAGGATTAAATTTGAATTTAGGCGAGCCGATGCTTTTCCCCCGCTATCTGCATTTTATAAACGGCGCTATGGCAGTGGCGGCGATGTTTGTGGCTATGTTGGGGTTATTTGAAAAGAGAGAGAAGTGGTTTGCCAAAGAAGCTTTGCAATATGGCGCGCGGCTGTTTATGACCTTCACGTTTATCCAATATCTGTTGGGAGTGCTGTGGCTCATATCGTTACCTCAGAAAATGATGGCTCTTTTTATGGGTCGTAGCATATTGGCATCCATATTATTGCTACTTTCGATAGTCCTTTCCGTGGGAGCTATCTTAATGCTAAGTAAGGCGGCCAATACGGAACGGCCAACAAGACGAGTGATTTCGTCAATGATATCACTACTATTTACCATAGTCTTCATGGCAAAATTGCGGGATATACTGAGGGATGCATACCTTTCGCCAAATTTCAATTTGGAGACGGCGCCAAGTTCTTTCCAAGCGAGCACTATTATCCCATTCCTTATCTTGTTGGTCGGTGGGCTATTAACCGTATTCTGGATGGCAAATAAATTCTTCTTTCCATCATCGGAAAGTCAATCAGCAAAGTAATATACGTCTAAGCCATTAGCTTTTTCTTATCGTGAAGCGATTCGGCTCTGACAACCTTGATTGATTTGGTCTGACGATCGGCCAAAGTGTATGATTACTGAGCAGAAGAATTACCGTTTTCCATTGACAAAAATTGAATAATTGCTTATATTGGAATTATTAATGGAGGCAGGGCATCCATAAGGGGGGTCCTGCTCTTTTTTAACAAGGATAGTTTGGTAGGATAGGAACCACATAAATCATTCTGAGGGTGTCGGTGTTCAAGAGCGGCCGCTTGCATTTTGGGATTTTGCTTTTAATCACCATTTGTGGGATTAATTTAGGCGCTGTGGCAAATGCCGATGATCGCTTATATGGCAGTCTTTATAATTTCATCAACAGTCCGGATGATTCGGTAGTTGGACGTCAATCTGTCCACACACTATCTTTTTTGATCCAGCACGGCCTTCCTGGCGGGGCGAAATTCCATTTCGATTTTCAACATGGTTTCAATTTCAGTTCTCTTCAGTCGGCGGAGATTATCGTCTCCGGCAACCCGATGAGCGAATACATTGATAGTCTTGGTGCTCAGGACCAGATTGTATCTATGGTTATGGATCCGGGGATGCCTGCAATCCCATCCGGTTCATCGATTTCGATTTCTCTTAATTATCTAACGAATGATACGACAGCGGGAGGGCATCTTATTGTCGGGTGGACAAGCACTTATTCTGATTCACTAATCGATGGTCCTACGGTTTCAGAATCATTCAATTTGAATCCTGATACACTTTTTCAGATTCTGATTTCGCCTAATGAGGACCTTCATGTCCGTGCCGGCGCCTATGTCAATTTCACAGCCACGGGGCTTGATCAATTCGGAAACGCAATCGCCAATTTAGATTATGAATGGTTAGTTGAACCTGATAGTTGTGGCGCGGTTGATGGAGGGCTGTTTTTCGGAAATAAAGTAGGCATTTGCCATATCAGCGCCTCGAGTCAGGGGCTATCGGGGATATCGGGGGCGATTACTGTCGGGCCAGGTGAGTTTGGCGATTTTGTATTTCTTAATTTGCCTCCGGAAGTAATTGCGGGGGCCGCCTTCCCTGACAGCATTGGGATTTTAATTCAAGACGTCAGGGGAAATCTCAAAATCGACTTCAGTGGATCGGTTTATTTTGGAAGTTACGATGAGCAAGCACAGCTTCATTGGGATGCTGGCAATCCCTTCCTGTTTTCTGTAAGTGATTCAGGGCTTCATTATTTCGATGGCGGCGATTTCATTTTTAGGACTGCCGGCCTGCAACAACTGATAGCATACCATATAAATCATGTGAGAGAATCTTCAGCCATCAATGTCCAGCCTGCGGCGATATCGATTTTTAATGTTGCACCAATCCCTGAACCGATTATCGCGGGAGTCGATTTTACTCTCACTATTGAGAACGCCCGTGACAATTATGGCAATCATGCTGGAGGCTTGGTGCGGGTGATTGGACATAGAGGCGTGCGACCGGCCCCCAATGGAATTCAGCCCTCATTAGCGGATATATTCGTGGATAATAGTAATGGCTCAGGCTATTCCCTGCAGAGATTGGTGGCTGTTGACACTGCGGTGCTTAAACTCTTCACCCCGGTCTTCTCTGACACCACAAATGCATTTTACGTGAATCCGGGAGACCTTCACGAGATGTCAATGACCATACCATCGCCGCAGGTTGTCGGAAATCCTTTCACGCCGGTCTCTCAGATTCTTGCGTATGATCAGTATTTAAACTTAAAAATAGACATGGACGCATCGGAAGACACGGTAATGGTTTTTCCTACAACTCCCCAGGGGATGATCAATAATATATTCTCGGATCACGATGATTTCATAAATGGCATCTGTGATTTAAACGCTCAAGGAACGGCCTTTCTTGGCTACGGCGGATGGACTGAATTCCTGGCAACTTCCCCTGGAATACAGGATACTGCTCACACTGTTATTCTGATGTTGTCATTGCAGCTTCCATCCCTTTCGTTGCAAAATCGATACTTATTCATGGATGATTGGTCGAACGCCACGGTAGTGATCGTCAACCCGACTCCGGAAAATATCATTCTCGACAGCATAATCGTGAAGACAGAATATGGAGAAGAGTACTTGACGCAGAGTGTTTCGCCTCTTCCGGATACGATCGAAGCCCTGAGTGAGGGGACTTTCGACTTGCGCTTCTATGTTCCCTCCGACCCGGACTCGATAGTAGTGCCCCTTAAGGCAGTAGCAATGGCGGAGTACAACGGGATGCCAATGAGATGTGAAATGCTGAATTATCCCGACACCGGATATATCGCGGCTCATAATATGATTACAGTTGACAGCGAATCATTACAGCCAGATTCGGTGATAGTGGGACATCCTTACTCATTCAAGGTCTCGGTTGAGGATACGTTCTCAGTGGGAATAAATCTTGATGATTCATCTTCTTTTATCATCGAAATAGGCTTGACACATATTTTTTCCGCGCCAATTATGGAACAATACTCATATATCCCTCCCGACAACCAGAAGGTAGAAATCGCATTCGATACTTTGATGATAAGCCCGAGCTTTAATCCGGGCACATATACTCCATTCTTGGCCCTCTATGGTAATATGGGTAATATTCCCTATATCGATACTGTTGGAATTGATCATGGGGTACTAATATCGTCGGGGTCGCAATTCAACTATGAATCTGGATCTGTAAAGCCGGACAGCGTGGTCAGGGGTTTTCTAGCATCATTCGAAGCGAAGGTTCTCAATTCCGGACCTTTCCCCTTGACAATCGATCCCCAGAATACCAATTTTTCATTCACGGATGGCGCCCAGACCTATCAAGCTGAAATCGATACAACGGATGAAGACTATCACCAATTATTTGAACTAGGATTAGCCATTTTCCATTTTAGGAACCAGGTCGTGAACGACGCATTCGCCCTAAATAAATTCAGCCCGGTCTTGGAGCTTGCGGGTTATCAGAATGGGGCCTTTATTGATACTTTGATTAACCTGCGGCAAGATTCAATTCAAGTTCTAAGCCCGGGGGTACTGGCAATCGACACTACTTTCGTGGAAAGCCCCAACTCACCATACGTCAACACTGGGCAACAGTTTCAAATCACCACCCTTATCAGAAATCAGGGGATGGATGGGATTCGTAATATCATCATCAAACTTCAGTCGGACGGTCTTTCCCAGTTCGCCGATTCATTAATAATAGACTATTTGCCGGGAGATGAGGATAGCGCTCATACTATTAGATATCAAGTCACCGCTGATACAGTTCCCAGACAGGAAAATTTCGAAATCCTGCCGGTGTCGGGCATTGGCGAAATTTCCGGCAGTGAGGTTGAAATTAAGGCGCTGCCACAGCATGTTTCTTGCTGGGTTGAAAAGCAGATTCCTTCCCAAGTAAATATCATCGGTTTTGAGCTTATCGGAGGAGTAGGAGAACCGGACACCATCACGACAGGCCGCCAATTCAGTGCTAGGACAATCCTGTCAAAAAGCGGCGAATCGGGGATGACAGGCACGAGGAAGCTTTTGCTCGACCTTTCCAACGCCGATGGTTTTAGGGAGTCTGATTCTCTTTCGAGGGATTTCAGCTTCGACAACTACGCGGCTGATACGGTCCTTTGGGATATAGAGGCTTCAACGAATCCCGGCAATGATTACACACTTAAGGTTGGCTTCGCCGGTCAGTTGATTGACATGAATGATGGCGGCGATGTTATCGGGCAAGACAGCGTTGCTCTTCTGGATGTCGTTGTTGTTCCCGGCGCATATTTGGCAAGCTCTATTCGAATTATTGACCCGGAAGGCGCTCGCGACGGGGTTATGTCCACTGACCAATATTTTACCGTTCTGGATACTATCCGGTCCAGCGGGGACTTAATGAACTGCACGGCTGCCATTGTGCTGCCTCCAGGTTATTTCACCAGCGATTCCACGACCAGAAATATCAGCAGCGATACTTTGAGCTGGCGCATTCGATCGCCCGGGGAAGCAGACCCCTTCATCAGGAATATCACGGTGCGTCTGACCGGCATTGATCGTTATTCTGGGGAGTCCCTGGTTGACAGTAGCGGAATAGAGATAATTACCGTCGATGCGGCCAATCTGCAGACAGATTTTTATGTGCTTGCGCCCGAATCCGCAGTTGACAGAATTCTGGATCCTGTCCAGCAGTTCACGTTGGGTTTTAGCTGTGAGAATATCGGTCATGCAGGAGCATTGCCCGGGATAGTTGAGATCAAGCTGGGTCAAAATGGCTTCTTATTATATTCCAACAATATCCAGCAGTTTGATGTTGGCCAAGAAGTGACTTTTACATTAGGTGCCCCGCCAAATGAATTATTGAACCCGGTGGATATATGGATTAAGATCCAAGATGTGCCTGATGATTCAAATACGAATATGGATGCGCGGATCAGCCGCGATTCGCTTTCTCTGCAATTTGTAGTAAAGAATCTTAAGCCGGATCTAATTGTTGAAGGGTTTGAAGGATTTTCCGGCCAGGGCCTGGCTAATGCCGAGATCGAGGCTTTGAAATTGCAATTTCATAATAAGGACAATGGCAGCGGTTATCCGATTAGTATATCCCACCTGGAGCTTACGGCGCGAAATGAGAATGGCGTGGAAATTGATTTCACAAGCCTTGCCTCCGCAATCCGCTTATATGATTCGCACGGCGAAAATGCCGCAGGGATGGTCCAACAAGGGACCGCAGTCTTTAATAATCTTGATAACATCATCGTGCCCCCGGGAGGAAAGGATACGGTTACTTTCGTCATCAAGCTTGCGGAGGAGATCAATTTCACTGGTTTTTCTTTGGTGATTGGAAGTGAGAATATGGAGGCCTTTGCTGTCCGAGACAGCATTCCGCAAATCAGGGTGAACATAATATCGCCGGGAGGTACTCCTGTCGATATTATAACTAATCCGGCAGGACTGGCGACAATGAACTTGGCTGAGAGTTTCGGCAATTATCCCAATCCGTTCGACCCATTGATTGAAAACTGCCAATTTTCCTACTATTTGTCTCAGCAGTCAGATATTTCCCTTAGAATATATACGTTGACAGGCTTGCCGGTCTGGTCAACCGAATTTCGAGGGGGAGATGAGCATTGTCTGCCGGGGAATCATTCCGGGCGCTCGACACTTGCTCCCATTCTATGGAATGGAAGAAACAGCAAGGGCTATATTATAAATAATGGAATCTATATTGCCATTTTTGAAATGCATGCCAGGGGCGAGCAGGTCAGAACCAAAGTGGCGGTGGTGAAATGAGCGAATTCCGCAGGCGCCAAGCTAAATTCATAGAAATAGCCATCTTGATAGTATTTCTGATATCAGCAGTGAATACGGAGTCACTCGGCGTGGAATACAATGCCGGGGTAGAATCGATTTTCAGTTACGGAGCCGGAGCAAGAGCAATGGGAATGGGCGGAGCTTTCGTGGCAATCGCCGACGATGCTTCTGCCGTTTATTATAATCCCGCCGGGATTTCCCAGCTTGAGCGCGCCCAATTTTCGGGGCTGCATGTCACGCTTTGGGAAGGCGTTAACTATGACGTCATAAATTTTGTCATTCCTACCCTTGATTACGGGTCTTTTGGAGTCGGAGTGATGCGGATCGGGGTAGGTGAGATTATGAGAAGAGATCAATATAATATCAAACGTGGGGAATTCGACTATCATCAGGAGCAATACTTGCTGTCTTATTCTCTTCACATCACCGAAAATATGAGCGTCGGATTAACCGGCAAGCTTTCCAGCCAGAGTTTGGACAACTACAATGCTTCAGGTTTCGCCGGTGATATCGGAGCGCTGTTTAGAATTCCTGGGCATCCCCAATTGACTTTGGGATTAAATATCCAGGAACTCTTTGCCTCAGGGATGAAGCTCAAATCCAGGAATGAGAATGACCCGACAAATTTAAAAGTGGGTTTAGGATATGAAATCCTATTCGGTGGCTTAGACAATAGGATCCGCTTTGCGGTTGACGTCGATAAAACTGAGCGGAAAGACCCCATTACGCATTTCGGCGCGGAAGCTGATTGGGGCGGGAATCTGTTCGTTCGGAGCGGCGTTGAACCTAGTGGAGTGAGTTTTGGCGGAGGAGTTGCGGTCGGATTCATAGGGGTCGATTACGCATTTATTAATTCGGAGGAAATGGGGGATGCTCACCGATTTTCGCTGTCGATGAAATTTGGAAAACCGCTCTCGCTTCGTCTGCGTGAGAGGATAGCCAGAGAGGAATCAATCAGCGAAGAGCGGTTTATTATCTTCTCCCGACGGGAGAAATTAAAGAACGCCGATTATTTCCTGCAGAGGGGCGATTCACTAGCATTTCTTGGTAGGCTTCCCGATGCCGAACAAGCATATAAATATGCATTGGCTTGGGATCCGGATTATGAGCCAGCCAGGCAAAGGTTGCAGGATATTAATCCTGAACTGGAGGTGATGCGAGAAGAAGAGAAAATTGGCCTTCGTAGAAGTCTTGAGGTTGAATTTACTTTGGAGAGGGCCCGGCAATTGGCCGCATCGGAGCATTATCCAGATGCCATCAGGGAGTTGGACGATCTTCTGGCCACTGATCCTCATAATAGCCCGGCGGCATCGTTAAGGAGTGAATATAATTTGAAACTCGAGCAGAATATCCAGACACTTAAATTGAACGCTTATTCATACTATAAACAAAAAGATTATACCAATGCCTATTATGAATATCAAAAGCTGTCGCAATTGCAGCCCGATGATCCCATAGTCAAGGGGAGATTAAGCGAAATATCGAATAAGCTTCAGGCCGCTCTTCACCTTAAACAAGGGCTCCAGCTATTTGGAGAGGGAAATTATTCGCTGTCGGCGGTCGAATTTCAATTAGCGCTGCAATATGATCCGGAGGATAACACTTGCACCGAGTACCTGGATCGATCTCAGAACAATTTGGCTGGGACTACGACCTTGAAAGAGATCAAGGAAAATCCGCAAATCTGGCAATTATATCTTGACGGAATCGCGGCCTATCAAGAAGGAGATTTTCAGTCTGCTATGTCGAAATGGGAAAAGGTACTCAGGGATTATCCCACCAATATTAATACGCTGAGAAACATCGAACAAGCCCGGCGGCTTCTCAAGAATTCCGGAGAGAGATAGTGTCGCACAATAAGCCCGTGCGGTTCATTTACACATTTAACGCTTCAGAGGATTATATCCCTGAGATCAGAAGGCAAGTGAGTGATGTGTGCCGCGAAGTGGGATTCGATCTGAAAATCTCCATGGCGATTCAGATGGCAATCGAAGAAGCTTGCAGTAATGTAATCCGCCACGCATATATGCTGGGCAAGGGGATCATTCGGCTGGCCATCAGTTTGGAACAGAAGCAAATTGTATTCACTATTATCGATCAAGGCAAAGGCTTTGAATTCGATAAGAAGGAAATTCCGAATTTAGAACGGTATATCGAGACGGGAAGAAAGGGCGGCTTGGGTTTATACCTCATAAGCAAGATTATGGACGAAGTGGATTATGGGCCAGTCGGGGATGAAAATCATTTTCGCATGGTTAGATATATCGGCCGCTCAAGGGAAAAGCGGAAAAGAAAGGGAGCATCATCCAAGACGGGATTGTCATTCAAAACAAAATTTTCCCTGACGGCCGCCGCCTGCTTGGTTTTGATATTGGGAGCGATTTTTGCCTTTATGAATTATCGTATCACGGTCGATACGCGTCAGGAGCTTTTTTCAGAGACACTTAATTCCGCTGAGGGCCTGGCAGCCAGGCTGGCAGATAAAATGATGCTAGGGGATGAGCTTCAGCTGGCGGCATTGGTTAAAAATGCGGCAGAGACTTTTGTCCATGTGAGCAGTTTGACTGTCATTGATACTTCTGGAGTTATCTGGGCAGATGCCTATGATCAGAGGCTTCTTTTGACCAGGTATCAATACCCGTCAGGAATTTCTCCCCGCATCATGCGCCAGTATCAGAGTTATCGAGGAACCGCGAATTCTGAAATGCATTTGATATTGGTGCCGGTTGAATATTTTGGCATCAGGAAAGGGACTTTGGTCACGGCCATTCCCGAAAACGCAATCGAATCCTCGATAAAAGGCAAGCAGGAGAGCCTGATAGTCATTAGTTTGAGCGGCCTGGCGGTGGCGTTTCTGATCATCTACCTGGTGGCCATATATCATGGACGTTCGGTGAGCGTTCTCTCCCAAAGCATAAGTCGGATCGGAAAAGATGGTTCGCCTTTGCATGGGATCAGAGTCGAAGGCAAAGACGAGATTTCCGAAATTGCGCGCGCATTCAATGAAATGACAGAACGATTCAAAGATCACCATAAAGAAGCGCACGAAGAGGAGCGACTAAAATTGGAGATGGCCACCGCTGAAGCGATTCAACAGACATTACTGCCCAAGCATTTTCCAGATATGCACGGTTTTGAGATTGCGGCTGATTATAGGCCTACCAAAAATGTGTCCGGCGATTATTTCGATTTCGTGAAAGTGGATAATAAGCACCTTGGAATTGTCATCGCCGATGTATCCGGCGGTGGCATTCCCGGATCTCTGGTGATGAGCATGTTAAGAGCATCGATTCGATTGGAGGCAAGAGGGGAACTGTCTCCAGTCACAGTATTGAATAGGGTCAATGACTTCGTGAAGGAAGATGTCCTTAAGGGGATGTTCATTACGGTTTTCTATATGATCTTGGATGTCCAGAAGAGGACCGTGAAATTCGCCTCTGCGGGACATAACCCGATGATTTTGTATCGCCAATCAGAGAACGATTGCTTCTTGTTCAATCCTCCCGGTTTGCCGATGGGCATGCTCCTGCCGGAAGGAATCGGATTCTCCGGTAAACTCGAATCGGATGAGATCCCTTTGCGACAAGATGATTTGCTCTTGATTTACACCGACGGGATCACAGAAAGCCGAAATCAAAAAGGGGAATTTTTCGGTGAGGAAGGGCTTGTCAATTTCACCCGGGAGAATGGATCACTAAGTCCAAAGGAATTCATAGCGAAATTGGGAAAAGAGTTGGACAATTTTATGGAGGGAGTATTAAGCGCAGATGATATCACTCTGGTAGTGATCAAGGAGAGTGCTTTGATTGACGCAGTTTATCACAGGAATCACGTGGGTTACAGACAATCGAAGGAAATCAGGAGGCTGGTGAATGAGAATCCGGAATTGGATTTAGATGGCATATATTCCAGATTGAAGGAAGTTTCAGGAGGAAACGGGATCGGATTATCAGAAGTCCGGAAGGAGCTTAAAAGGCTCCGTTTGGATAATAAGAGGGGAAGAATTGGATTCTCTTTGCGTCGAGGCGGCGAGTCAGCCGGCGACCAGGGGACTTCCGTCGATAAAAGAGACACAGATGGAGCTGACCAAGCTCAAGCTCCGGAAATCGTGAATCCTCAAAGGAGAGAAGCTCCGGACTATCAAGAAGCGCGCTCAAAGCCAATTATGTCGGATAATGATAAGGTGGATCTCATTGAAAATCAGATGCTCATCGATTTCTTGCATGGATTAATAAGGTTCTCTTCCGACCGCGAAGCCGTAACATTGGCAAGCAGTTTAGTTGAAAAATTGAAAAAATTGTCCTTATCCCGAAGGATAGATATTCAATAGGATTGAGATTGTTACCGGACTTGATATTCCTGAAGAATCGGTCCCTGAAACAGCGCTAATCCAAGATCTTGCTTCGTACCGCAACCCCCACCTGGTTGATAGGATGTTCGCTCTGTTTCTTCTTTTTCCTATGATAGTCAGATGATCCCCCGTAATAGTCTTTCATCATTTTCTTTACGAATTTACCCCGCTTAATATCATCAAGGATGGATAGCATCGCCCGCCGGGAACGGTCATTGACGATTCGGCCTTTGATTGAATAGGAACCGTATTCGGCTGCCCTGCTGATCCGATCGAACATTCCGGAGATGCCATCTTTCTTGATTAATTCTGCAATTAAATCCAACTGCTGGACACATTCCAGATAAGCATTCCAGGGAGACAAGCCTCCCAGCACCAAAGTTTCGAATGCGGATTCCAGCAGCTCCGATAAACCTCCGCAAAGGGCCGCTTGCTCTCCGAATATATCTCCAATAGCTTCGTCCTCGAAAGTGGTCTCGAACACGGCGGATCGAGTGCAACCAATGGCTTTGGCATAGGCCAAGGCAGTTGATCTGGCCTGGCCGGTGTAATCGCTATAAACCGCCAAAAAGCATGCCACTCCTTTGCCCTCGACGAACCTCTTCCTCATCAAAGTGCCAGGGGCATGAGGCGCTATCATAACAACATCGTTTGAGCCCGGCGGTTGGACCAATTTAAAATGCACCGATAAGCCATGAGCAAACATCAGAGTCTTACCGCTTGAGAGATTGGGAGCAATGTCGGTCTCAAAAACTTCCTGGTGTTTCTGGTCGGGAAAAAGAAACGAAATTATGTCGCCCATGGCTGTCGCTCTTGCTGTAGAATAGGCTTTGAATCCGGCTTGCCGCGCTTTTCGTCGTGAATGGCTGGATGGCAGACCCAATATAACATCTATGCCGGAATCGCGCAGATTCATCGCCTGCGCCTGGCCCTGGCTTCCAAACCCAATCACGGCTACTGTCTTACCGTTGAAGCACGTCAGGTCTGCATCACGTTCATAATAAACTCTTGGTTGGGCCATTGTCTAAAAATACCAGGCTATGATTCAGCTATTTGGGGTCTGCGGCCAAAGATTTCAATTTCCACTTCAGTTTCTGCTACAATTATTTCGGCGATACTGCCCAATTGCTCTTTCGATAGACTCCTCAAGGATCCGTCAGGAGTCGGTCTATCAAGACTATACAATTGAACTGACTCCGGCTTGATTCTGGAGATTGCTTCTATATAGCAGATGAGATTTCTATCATTGAAATTACCGCCGGCGCCATCAGCCATTAAGGTTTGAACTACGATCGGCATATTCATTGATGCCAAGTCATTTATGATTCCTGATAGTGTGATACCGGCAGCCGGACGGTTAAAGCGCAGGAAAGTCCGCTCATCACCGCAATCAAGTTTCATAAAACGGAGATCGAGTTTACGGAGCGCATCCGAGATTCTGGGATTGCCGGAAGTAGTGGAATTCGAAAGGATCGTGATTTTGATATCCGGGACCAGGCGATCTCTGATTTTCACAACTTCGCTGACAATATTATCGAACTGAGGGTGAGTGGTCGGTTCCCCATTTCCGGAAAATGTGATGTAATCGGGAGGCTGATTTTCCTTAAGGAACTCCTCCAAGGAGCGGTAAACTTCATCGGGGTCCGCAAATTCATTTTCATATTGCGATGAATTATGTACGACTACGGCTGACCAGCCATAATGGCAATATACGCAATTGAAAGAGCAGATTTTGCGACCGGTGGGAGAAAGGTTTATTCCAAGCGATTCGCCCAACCGCCTTGAATGGACGGGCCCATAGATAACACTGGTCTTGAGAGGCAAACACTGACGCCCATTTTCTTTCATACTTCAAACATTATATTGTCAAATTGCTTTGTCAAGAGTTTTCAGGAGGATGATCTTGATCTCGTTCCCGCATCAAGGGGTTATTTATCCCACGTTTTTTGGAATCTTCTTGATGGGCCGATATCGCCAGAACTGCCATCCGGATCGGTAAGCAACGGATTTCCGGCGTTAATTAGCTGGGAAGAAGGTTTCAAGCTAAAATGTGTGGAATCGGCCGGATTGCTGAATTCCGGGTCAATAGAGATATTGCCGAATTTGCCCGTTAAGTCCGAGATATCTTGATAATTGCCGGCTTTATTGCCCCAAATATTATTATAAGATATTTCGAAAGTGGAGAGACGGCTTTCGGGAGTTTGCAGGGAGTCTTCAGAATAAACCCATATCCCAACACAGGGACAGACCCATTCCTTGCGCCAGCCATTGTTGACTACGAGATTATTGGTAAAACGCCCTTTGCTCTCAGAACCCCATACTGCCATCCCGCAATTGCCATTATGTATGACAGCATTATTAGAAGCATCCATCCAGGATGTTCCCGTGGAAATTATCCCCCAGCCAAGATTGTCGAAGACCTCGTTCTCTCGGGCAATGACCCGAGTATCGCCAAATGATCCTATTCCCTTCCAGTATTCGGAGACGCGATTGCGAAGAACCACCGCCACTGCATCCCAAGTGATGCCGATCCCGGCACCGCGGCCTTTACGGATGATGTTGTCGGCGATCCACGCAGTGGCACCACGATAGAGAGCCACACCGTCCCAAGTATTATTTTCGATGATATTATTAAAAACGAAAAGCTCGGCGCCCTCACGTCCGAAAATCCCGCCGATACCGACGACAATGGTAGTATCGCGCTGGGTATTGCCGCGGATGGCGCAATCTGCGATGGTGACCAGACTGTTGCGGACAACGATGCCGGCATCGGTAGCATTGCCATCGGTATCGCGAATACCACCGGTAATTTCCACACCGCGAAGACTTACCGGAGATGAATTTTCAATGAAGAGTCCATAACCGGCATTGGTGACCAGGATCGTGCTGTCCCGACCGGCGCCGATAATTGTTAATCCTTTATCAGCGATGGTAAAACCAGTCGAAGCCCGGACTTCACTTCTATGCTCCAGACAATTGCCGCAAAGAGTCTCGATAAAAGGATTACTTCTTGCTTCATATTGCCCGGCTTTGATGATGATTGTATCGCCAGCCGCGGAATGATCGATGGCATATTGGAGATCGCGGAATGGATTCCGGGGGCTTCCCGAGCCAATGCGATTGTCTATATCATCAACATAAAAAGTGGAAGCCAAAGCTCCATTTGCCAGCATCAGCATCATTAACGATATATAGATGACAATTCTCATATTCATATTAATTTGCCCCTAAGGTTTCCCAGAGTCGGGAATAAAGCATTATCATGATCTCAATTATAGGGGATGAGAGGATTTCACAGCCTTCAGCAAGCATGCGGTCCTTAGGATTACAGATCGATAACCGTATCATTAAAAGCTTCCATCTGTTCGCGAATCTTATATAAATTAATAAGCGGGTAAAACCAAGAATTTTGATATTTGCCAAGGGCTCTATCATTGACTTCAAGAAACCATCTAATTTTCTCTTGACATGAATTTGGGATTCTCTATATTAACAGGGCTTTGAAAATATGCCTGTTCCGCGGGAGTAGCTCAGTTGGTAGAGCACAACCTTGCCAAGGTTGGGGTCGCGGGTCCGAATCCCGTCTCCCGCTATTTTACTTGCCAGCAAATTCCTGATTAGTTCGATACGATCTTGGGGCGAATAAAATTCGATTTCGGCAATTTCGATCATTATAAATGAGTGGACAAACCTGGGAATTGACCCGAAGGGTGTTAGCCTGGCTTTCTGATTTCCTCGATGGCATCAAGGTTTTTGTGACAAAAACCGATATTACTATGGTAAAGCCCAAGCAGTTAATCGAGTAAATATTGGAAAATAGTGCGAAAAACAGCCAATGAATTGAGACGACGGGAGCCATTTGGCGAAGTTAGCTCTACCAGCGCTTCTACTGATGGTATCTCACGTCCAAGACCTATTTCGGTATTGCACATCGTGTTGTCCACCGTGACCGGTGGGATGGAAAATGTGATTTATAATCTTGCCTATGGCCGCGATCCATCGAGGCTCGAAATTTCCGTTGGCTGTTTGTTGGAAATTGGGCATCTTTCTGAGACACTCCGGGGGATCGGGGTTCAATCCTCATTGGTCCCCAAAATGATTCCCGGCCTCACGATGTTATACCCAAAGCAATTGATAAAATTTATTAGGGATAGCCACTGTGATATTGTGCATACTCATTCAGGATGCTGGACTAAAGTCGCCGCGGCATGTTCATATATTCCCCAGATAAAAGTTATTTATACCGAGCATGGACGCACCTTTCCCGAGTCCAGATTGCAAGTTTTGCAGGATAGGATCGCCATTCGATCAACCCACAAGGTAGTCGCTGTCGGAGAGCCTCTTAGAAAATATCTGATAAACAGAGTGGGGCTTCCCGCAGAAAAGGTAGTGACCATTCACAATGGAATCGACACCGAACGATTCAAACCTTCTGAGGAAGGGAAAAGGGTTAGAGACGAATTTGGCTACAAGGATGATGAGGTAGTGATCGCAATTGTGGCTCGCTTGGCACCGGTAAAGGATCATCGGTATCTAATTGAGGCCTTTCGAATTCTATTACAACGTTGCCCACAAGCAAGACTCTTGATTATCGGGGATGGTCCCCTTCGCGAAAAATTGGATTTCATGGTGGAATCATATAATTTAGGCGAGCAGATCCATTTCGCCGGTGACCGTAATGATGTGGATCGCATTCTCACAGGAATGGATGTCGCGACATTGAGCTCACAAAGCGAGGGAATAAGTTTGACTCTGTTAGAAGCGATGTCCGCAGAGCTGCCGGTAGTAGCGACTGCGGTAGGCGGAAATATCACCATTATCAAAGATGGTATAAACGGGTTTCTGGTCGAAGTCAATGATATAAATACATACGCCGATCTTCTCACACGGCTCACACAATCCTCTGATTTACGGCGGAGGATTGGAAAAGAAGCCCGAGTCGATGTGATGGCCAATTGGTCCTTGAAAGGAATGGTAGATGCATACCAACAGCTTTACGAAGAACTTATTACCCCATATTAAACCACGGCTTGCCGGTAAAGACATAATATGTATTTCCTCTATGCCTTACGGGGAGATGTGGACCAGAAAGCAGAGGTTGATGACTCATCTGGCACAGATGGGGAACAAGGTCCTTTACGTTGAACCTTCAAATCCGCTTTTCACTTCCCAAGGCGATAAGGGGGGTTTTGGATCAACGCTTGAGAAGATCATCGAAAACCTATATGTTTTGAAACCTTTTGGGCGATTGCCGCTGGCGCGTTTTTCTGTCGTTCGCAATCTCAATCTCAGGATTTACGCCAATGCGATAAAAAGAGCGGCGGCGAAAATAAATATCCATCATCCGATGATATTCACATATCTTCCGGTGATCAATGCCCATTCACCATTCCAGAAACTGATGGATTATCTCGAAGGGTCACCTCTTATCTACGATTGCGTCGATGAGCATTCTGAAACCATCGGTTATACGCCGGAGGTGGCCGCTCTGGTGCATCAGTGGGATCTGGAACTAACTGCCAAAGCAGATCTCGTATTCGTTACCGCCCAAGGGTTGTATCAGGCCCGCCAGCATTTAAATAGGAAATTATATTTATCGCCAAATGGAGTCGATGTCGCCCATTTTTCAAAAGCCTTGATGGGAAGCACCAAGATCCCCGCAGACCTGGCTTCAATTGCAGAGCCACGGGTGGGATTCGTGGGATCTCTTTCGGATTGGATCGATTATGGTTTGATTGCCAGAGTGGCGAAAAGATATCCTGATTACAATTTAGTCCTCATTGGGCCACTGAAGAGAGGCCTAAAACCGTTGGAATTAGAAGGATTACCGAATGTGCATTTTCTGGGAAAGAAATCTCTTGAGGAGCTTCCCGGATATATGAAAGGGTTGGCCTGCGGAATAAACCCATTTAAGAAAGTAGGGATTGCAGAAAAGGTCAATCCTCTAAAGGTTTATGAATACTTGGCGGCGGGACTGCCCGTTATTTCGGTGGACATGCCGGAAGTCAGGCCTCTTATGGAAGTAATCTTTATTGCGCGTAGCGATGAGGAATTTATTAAAGCTGTGGAAAATGTGGTAACGGGAAGATTCAAGCTAGATACGGCGAAAGCGGCAGAAGTTTTGAATCGGCACGATTGGGACATAATTTTCAGTGATTTAATCGAAAGAGTTGCAGAGACCGCCAGTTGTTGATATATTAGCGCTTCAGATTTTCTTCGTCCGGATTTGCCGGCAATGCGGTTTCAAAATGAATGATGATCGATTAATCTTTAGTGAGGTACGCTATGACATTTCCCTCCCGAAAATGCATTCCAAAAGGAGATCCTGCGATTCCGATTCTGATCCTTATCCTTGCTTATCTAATTGTTCCATCACGGCCGGCTCTGGCATATAAATTCACCCATATCCGCACCGCCGCCTTGACTTACTCACTGACAGACAATGTCGGAGCGGATTTTGTTGGGCGTCATTATGATATAGCCATTAATCCTTCGGGAGCAAACTACACGATAATTAAGAATGCCGATCCGCAGACAAAATGCCTTTGTTATTTGACAATTTCAAGTTATCGGGGTTCAGATTATGACCTGTTGAATTCATATTGTAGTTCACATGGTTTCAATTGCGATTCAATGTCCTTATGGGCCACAAATCATCTTTGCATCGATGCTATCGCCCCATCCGGCCCGCCATGCAATGGGAACACAACTTGCTCTGAAAACGGTGAGAAGCTTGAATATTGCGGATGGAATAGTTTCAGAACCACTCCAGATTTTCGGCGGCCTGAAGTCTGGCAATATGTGATATATAAATATATGACCTGCATGGGAACTCAATTCGATGGGGTGATGGAAGATGAAGCCGTATTCTATTATCACCCGAACTGGAATTATTATAGCACGATGATGGTTTATCCGTTCTCGCCATCGAAGTGGTCGGCAGGTCAAGCAAGCTACGTCAATGGATGGAATGGATATTCGCATGATGCCATCAGGGATAGTTTAATGTATTTGAAACAGCATCGGTGGTTGCCGATGATGATGGATACTTTACGCGCTCATGGAAAACTCAGGTTTGCAAATCCTGCGGCATACGGTGTTCTCGGATCAGATGTAATTGAGGACATAAGTTTAACCGGGACCGGTGTGCTTTTGGGAGAAGGCATGCAACTACGTCCTTTGGGCGGCACCTGGAATGAGCAGGCGTGGGGCATAATGGAATATATCGCTCAGACTGAGGGTTATGCCATAGTGTGGACAGAGATTATGGCATCGGATTCGCTTTCGCTTGGAAGCTGGACAAGATGCCAGATGGAGCGATTGGCTTGGTATTATATGGTAGCCGACACCAGTCATTTTTATTTTCTAATTACCGGCAATGAGGCTTGGCTTCGTCCCAATGATTACGGTGCCGCAGACAGTCTTTACAAATGGGTACCCGCCATAGAATTCAATATTGGCCAACCATCGGGGGGGAAATATATCGCACAGACGGGAAATGATCCGTCCGGGCAATCCTATTCATTGTATGCCCGGGTTTTTGCTGATGGAATTGTACTATGGCGCGGCGCGCAGGGCGGCAACTACGGAGCAAATACGGCAGTGCCATGCAATCTGGGCGGTGAATATCGGGAACTCAATCCCGATGGTTCTCTCGGGAGCATCGTGACGGCCGCCGTTTTACGAAATTGCGATGGCAAAATTTATATACCCGCTTCCGGGGGGACCAATCATCCACCATCAGCGCCGAGTATCAATTCGCCTCAATATGGAGAGACAATCGGTGAGATAAATCCTGTTCTAATTGTAAATAATGCTTCTGACATAGATGGCGACCCGCTCGTTTATTTTTTCGAATTGTCCCTGGATAGTTCATTAAATCAGATAATTTTCTCGGGCAACAATATCATCCCCGGAATCGATTCAACTTCGTGTCAAGTTACGACGAATCTGACTGAGGGAATGGACTATTATTGGCGGTGTAGAGCATTTGACGGCACCGATTATGGGAGCTATTCATCGGCAGGATACTTCCATATTGATCAACCCTATATCCCAGCGGAGCCCCCAGACATACTATCCCCATCGTATGGCCAGCACATTTATGAAAAGCAACCCTTTCTGACTGTTACAAGCTGCAATAACCGGATACCGGACTCTCTGCTTTACTTTTTTGAGCTCGCCCAAGGAGGCCAGATTATCGCCCACGGGAATAATATTAAGGGAAATGCTGATTTCGCCCAGTGGCAGGTTAGTATGGAGTTGGATTATGGAATTGAATATTACTGGAGATGCCGGGTGCACGATGGCTCCAGTTTTAGCTCCTATTCCCCTATCGGTATGTTCACAATTGATGAAACAAATTCACATTCGCGTCCGAACGGTTATTCCGCAATTGTAAATAACATCTTGCAGATTAGCAATCCTTATGGAGGTCGGCCAATAAATAGCGTCCATCCCCAACTCGAAATCCTCAACCTGCCGGGGGTTCCCGCCTATAGTTTCGAAGTTTCAAGAGACAATTCGTTTTCAAATTTAGCCGCACATGTTGACGAGATTGCCGCCGGTGATAGCATTACCAAATGGGTGATAAACGCCGACCTCCCCCCGGGCAGGATGTATTATTGGAAAGCGCATGCGAATTTAGGATATTCCTCTGCTGTGGATTCTTTTTTCGTGTCCGTCGGCATCCATGTATTTCCCAATCCTTTCCGCCGCAGCGAAGGCCATAGGATTGTAACTTTCAGAAACCTGCCAGATAACAGCCGCATCAAAATTGCGACCGTTTCAGGCAAAACAGTCAATGAATTTGAGAAATTGCCAGAGGGGGATTTCAGTTGGGATTTACGGAATCGGGAGGGCGATCAGCTGGCGCCGGGGGTGTACCTCTATGTAGTCGATTTCCCCGGCGGGTCTTCCGATGGCAAATTAGTTGTGATTCGCTGACAGATTATCACTTATTCCGACCCAGTATCCTTTCTTCCGGGAATTCCGGGTTCAGTGAGCTTCTCAGGCGCCAGATAGATATCCAATTCCTCAGGCTTAAGATAGCCCCTTTCCAACACAATTTCCTTGATTGGCTTGCCGGTATCGGCGGATTCTTTGGCGACCTCCGCAGCTTTGAGATACCCAATTACCGTATTTAAAGCGGTCACCATCGCGAAGGATTTTTCGGCATATTCACTACAGCGATCCTTATTGGCAGTTATCCCTTTCAGGCAACGATTGCTAAATGAACGGATGCCGCCAGTCAATATTCGCAAAGATTCTATCAGAGAATCGGCAATTATTGGCATCATTACATTGAGTTCCAATTGGCCGGCAGCGGCGGCGCTGGAAATGGTCAGATCATTTCCAATGACCCGATAGCAAACCATATTCAACATCTCCGCCAACACAGGATTCACTTTGCCGGGCATGATTGAAGACCCGGGCTGAACCGGGGGAAGGTTGATTTCCGAAAGGCCTGTTTTAGGACCAGACGAGAGCAAGCGAAAATCATTGGCGATTCGGCCCAAATCGACAGACAGATTGCGTAGAGATCCGGAAAGGATGACAAATGGACGCATAGATTGCATCGCCTCGAAATAATTGTCAGCCATCTTCAGGTCCTCATCGACCAATTCTGATAGGGTATCCGCCATCATGCGACGATAGTCGGGGTGCACGTTGAGTCCGGTACCTGCCGCCGAGCCTCCGATACCCAGGTATCTCAATTCCACCGCACTGCTCTTAAGGTGTTCGATGTGTTTTTGGATGCATACGGCATAGCCTGAGAATTCTTGGCCAAGACGGATCGGAACTGCATCCTGTAAATGAGTTCTTCCAGATTTGATGACATCATCGAATTCCACCGCCTTCTGCCATAACAACTCTTTGAATTCTCCGATAATCGTATATAGAGATTTCAATAAATTCAATGCCGCAATACGCATGGCCGTCGGGATAACATCATTGGTGGATTGCGCCATATTGACATCATCATTCGGATGAATGGGATTATAAGAGCCGCATCGGCCCCCAAGGCTCTCATTGGCAAGATTAGCAATGACCTCATTGCAATTCATATTATGAGAAGTTCCAGCTCCGGCCTGAAAAACATCAACTACGAAATGCTCCGTGTATTCGCCTGAAAGGATTCTGTCTGCGGCGGCCACAATGGCGGCAGCTTTCTGCGATGAAAGCAATCCCAATTTCGCATTGACCTGCGCCGCCGCTTTCTTTATGGAGATAGTCGCATGTATAAATTCCGGATAACTGGCCCGTCCGGAGACTCTAAAGTTCTCAACCGCTCTGGCTGTCTGAGCGCCATATAAAGCATCATCCGGAATCTCAACTGCCCCCATCGAGTCTCTTTCTATCCTCATACTTATACCTCAATCCCGACGCTAATCAAGAACAAATGAATGATTTCAAGAATTATAATTAGAGCATTTTGCACGCCAGCAGAGCTTTCTGCGGCTATTCAAGTTCATCCATCATCCGCTTGATCTTATTGATATGCCCCTGCTCGAATTTGGAAAGGTAAATATAGGTTTCCTTTCCCTTAAGGTCATCGATATTCTCAGCAAGTTCCACATATAAGTCGCGGGCGGCAATCTCCAAGGTTAAGCCGATTTCCAATATCCGCATTGGAGTAGCGGGTTCCGAGACCTCATCTATTAAGACGCTTTGGAAATCGGTGATTTTTTCATCGATATCGGGCAATCCAGGTTTTCGAAGCACATCGGTATAGGTATTCCACATCTCAGAACGCACCAGGTTGTCATATTGGCCTTCAAGGATTCGATAGTGATCCTTCTCTTCCCCTGCTAACTTGATCAATAATTCACGGACACGTTCACTCTTGGTAATCTTGATCCCTCTCTTATAAAAGACATAAGCCGCAAGTTCCTGCTGAATCCCCTTGCTTAAACCATCCAAAACAACCCTCTGGACAGGCACCATAATTTCTCCTTATCAATCAAAAGAACAATAACCAGCTTTTAATCTAACTATAATAGCCGCTGATGTCAATTATTCACGTATAATGAAAATGGATATCAGTCTCAATCATCTGCATATCTGTAGAAAGGCACGTTACGATGATAGATCTTGTGCAGTAGAAGAATGCTTTGTGACATGCTCTCCGAAACCGTTAGGCCCCTGCTCCTGCCGCCGGTGGAGTAAATACTCGCTGTGCCAACTCGCGATCCAAAATGAATAACCCTGGACCGGAATCCCCGATCATCCTAAGTTCACGCACCTTTTCATCTGCGGTGGCTTCTTCTTCGACCTGCTCAGTAACAAACCATTCAAGGAAAATTATGGCGGCATTTTCATTTTCTTCCCTGGAGAGCTTCATCAAATTATTAATT
>Ga0210044_10002104_pt1 | contig 29933 bp, 27 predicted proteins | sample CryGey13umfilter_2_FD_183959 | JGI IMG/M metagenome (GOLD analysis project Ga0210044, IMG submission 183959) | Groundwater microbial communities from aquifer in Utah, USA - Crystal Geyser 4/9/14 3 um filter (SPAdes) (version 2) | ecosystem: Environmental > Aquatic > Deep subsurface >... | reverse complement strand
GAATCATTGGACGTGTGGGCGGAAGCACCACGAGAGGAAAAGTCTACCCCCCCCCGCATACTTACGTCATCTGGGCCTATCGACAGGTGACGTCGATGCATTCCCATCTGTCCCATGTCGATCATTTCGACACAGCCCATCGCGGCTCGTCAAGCGTCGAGTTGTAACGCGGACGGATCACTCGCGTTCCATCAGACATCAACACTGGGTCGTCGCGCGACAAAGCCCCTGCACAACTTCGCGAAACCAGATCCGTCGGCCATTCGGCCATTGATGGATGGTCTTGACCTGTGTGGTCCAGCGTCCCATCATCGCGCGCGGATGGGTGACATCGAGCAACACGGCAACGCACAGACCACGCTGGTCCTGGTCCATGGGTTTCCCCTGGACCGCAGCCTGTGGTCGGAGCAGCTCTCTCTGTCGCGCCACCTGCGGCTGGTGCTGTTCGATCTCCCGGGCTTCGGCGGAACACCCGTCGGTCCGACGACGGGCGATATCTCGTCCCACGGCGATGCGGTCCTGGCCGCCATGGACCGGGGGGGCGTGGCGCGTGCCACCCTGTGTGGGCTGTCCATGGGGGGCTACATCCTGTTCGACCTGTGGCGGCGTGCTCCGGGGCGCATCGAGCGCCTGATCCTGTGCGATACCCGGGCCGAGGCCGACTCCCCGCAGGGGCGAGCCGGGCGCGAGCGCAGCATCGCGCTGGTCCGCGAGGGCCGGCGCGCCGAGGCCACGGCCGGCATACCCGAGCAGCTGCTGGCCGCCTCCTCCGCCCCCAGGCTCCGCGCGCGGGTCGAAGCGATGATCGAGCGCACCAGCGACCAGGGGCTGGTGACAGCGCTGCAGGCCATGCGCGACCGCCCCGACTCCACCGCGGACCTGGCCAGCATCACGGTCCCCACGCTGATCGTGGTCGGCGTCGAGGACACGCTGACCCCGCCGGCCGTGGCACGGACGATGCGGGATGCGATCCCCGGCGCCTCGCTCGTCGAGATTCCACACGCGGGGCACCTCAGCCCGCTGGAGAACCCCCCAACCTTCAATCAGGCGGTGAAGGACTTCTTGATCCAGGTGTGACGATGACGATGCACGATTTTCCAGACGAGCAGACCTGTCCGACCTGCAGGGGGACGTTCACCAGCGCCCCGCTGAAAGACGAGTTCGTGCAGGGCGCGTTGCGGCCGGGCGAGGCGCCGGTGGTGAGCTGCCCGCACTGCGGCGTGCTGCTGTGGCGGCCGGGGCTCGACCCGCTCTCGGGGCTGTTCCCCTTCGATCCCGACGCCGATCAGGGTGGAATCTGACGTGGCCGCCTTCTCGTGTTGCAGGTGGTGCGTGCTGCTGGCCACCCTGGCCGGATGCTCCTCGTCCGCCCCCTCCGCCGACGCGGGCAAGGGGCCGCTGCAGCCGGAGCAGCGCTTCGGCAACGACACGGAGCTGGTGGCGGACTTCTCCAACGTCAAGCAGTGCGTCTACCGCGAGGGCCGGCTGGACCACTCGTGCAAGGATCTGCTGACGCTGCAGCAGCGCATCGCCACCAAGTCCCGTCGGCCCGCGACCCGGAGCAAGGTGGTCACCACCCTGGCCAACCTGCTGGAGAGCCGCCGCGAGCTGACGCGGCTGGTGGCGGCGGACAACCTGTTCCTCCACCACCAGGACCCACAGATCGTGGCCGCAATCCGGCGCGCGCTGCCGCTGGAGGTGGTCCCGAACGTCAAGGCCACGCTGCTGCGGCAGTCGTGCTGGAAAGTCACGCCGTGGGCCCGACGCACGGCGCTGGAGCTGCTGGCCCTCAAGGAGCACGACCTGGTCCAGGCCGAGGCCGCCATCTGCCTCGGCCGCATGGGTCGCGACTCCACGTCCCGCGACACCGTGATCCAGGCCCTGGTGGCCGCCACCGCCCGTGACCGGACAGCGGCCGTTCGCGGAAACGCCTGTGCAGCACTGGGGGCCGTCGGTGCCAGCGAGGCGGTGAAGACCATGGCCGCGCTGCTCGACGACCCGGCGCTGGACTGGCGCTGCGGATCGGCGCTGGCGCAGGTGGGAACCGAGGAGGCGTACCAGGCCCTGTCCCGGGGAGTGGCCGCCGCCCTGGCCCGCGACCGGATGCCGATCCAGCACGTGATGGCGCTGACCCGCTTCGCCGACAAACCCTTCTTCCAGCGAGCGCCCACCGTTCGGCTGCTGCGGAACATCGCGGCGCGGCACACGTTGAGCTGGATCGCCCGCAAGCGCGCCGTGGAGGAGCTGATCCGGCTGGAGGCCACGGCGGAGCTCGAGCACCTGCGCGTGCGGTACGGCACCAAGGAGCACGAGGAGGGCGACGACGCGGTGATCCGGGCGCTGCAGGCGCAGACCAAACCGGCGAAGCAGACCAAACCGGGGAAACAGACCAAACCGGGGAAGCAGATCAAACCGAAGTAGCCCCGCCTCAGGGCACGCACATCCCATACTGCGGCATCAGCGCGGCGGGCTTGCAGGTCAGACCCGTGGCGCACGCGGGGGCCGAGGGATCGCACACCTGTCGGCAGACCCCGGGCGGCGAGTCCCCCACGCACCCGAGTCCCGGCTGACACTGAACCGTGGTGGTGCAGGCGCCGCCCACCCCGACCGTGCCCGCGGGACACACGCAATCGAGGTAGGCGCCCTGGACCAGGTAGCACCCGGCCCCGGTGGAGCAGCCGGTAAGCGCCAGGAGATCGCAGGTCGTGGCCGCGTCCTCCGGCAGGCAGCTCGAGGCCGCGTCCGGCGGTGCGCTGTCCACCGATGACTGGTCAACAGTGGGATGGTCGATGGACCCCCAGTCGACCGTCATGGCGACGTCACGACGGGGATCGACCTTGGCGGTTCCAGGACAGGCCTCGAGCAAGACCGCCAAAAGGAGCGCGCTACACCTTGGAACCATCTTGCCATTGTAGTCTGACGGGGGCGGCGGGTGTAGCGCAGAAGCGTCTGACGCCGATCAGCGACCCGGACCCGGCCCCTGGCCCCAGCCGCGGCCGCGACCCTTGCCGCCCCAGCCCTTGCCGCCCCAGCCCTTGCCACCCCGACCCCATGGACACTCCGTGCGGATCTGGGCCCGCTGCTCCTTGGTCAGCACCGACAGCAGCTTGAGATGGGTCTTGAACGCCTCCTCCTGCAGCTTGCCGCGCAGGGACCGCATGGCGCGCATGGCGTTGAGCGCCTGGGCCTCATTGGGCAGATCCGCCTCGAACAGCGCGCGGTGCTTGACCTGCAGCTTCTGCAGGTCGGCCCGCAGCGTGATCTGCTTGTTGAGGAAGTGGGTCCGCAGGGCCTCGATCTTGGCCACCTGGCCGTCGTCCAGCTTGAATTTGCTCTTGAGCACGTCCGCCGGCGCGTGGACCAGGACCATGGCGCACCGTCCCCGTCCCATGCCCATGCCCATCCCCATGCCGTGCCCCATGCCAGGTCCGGAGCCCATGCCGCGCCCCATGCCAGGTCCAGGGCCCATGCCACGTCCAGGACCGCGTCCCATGCCCGGACCGGGCTGGGCCAGCGCCAGGGGTGACATCAGCAGGAGGCTCAGGGTCAAAGTCAGTCGTCGCATCGTCATCCTCCGTGAAAGGTCATTCATCTCCCGGTTGGTATAGCATCTGACGTGCCACGACGGGCGCGCAAGATCACAGGCGGGATGAGCGGCGACGTGCAGATCGTGCACATGCGGGTGCAAATGTTGCACCCGCCGGGAGCGACAAGCCGGCTTGGTGTGCGGAGCACGCCCGGGCGTCTGTTCCGGCGCGGCATGCTGCCCTCATGGGTGATGCATGGCAGCGCCGAACGATTCATCTGGGCCCGCCATGCCTCACGGGGGATGCATAGCAGCGCCGAACGATTCATTTGGGCCCGCTATGCCTCACGGGTGATGCATGGCAGCGCCGAATGATTCATCTGGGCCCGCTATGCCTCACGGGTGCAATCTTCCACTTGTGGAACGCACGACGATCCACTCGCGGGAGCCGCCAAGCCGGCTTGCTATGCACGGCGCGCTCCGGCGTTTGTTCCGGCGCGGCATGCTGCCCCCACGGCGATAGCACCCGGTTGTCTTGTGAGTTCCCGCGAGTGGATCGTCGCCTCGGTCGTGTCGCAGGCAGGTGTCGCCCGCGCGCAGATTCCACGGGCGGCATCCCGCGCGTCTCACGCCAGGCCATATTCCTTGATCTTGTACTGCAGCGTGCGCAGCGCGATGCCCAGCCGCCGGGCGGCCTGGCGCCGGTTGCCGCCCTCCGCCTGCAGCGCGGCCTCGATGGCGCGGCGTTCCATCTCCTTCAACGTCCCCCCTCCCGCCGTCGGGACGTCCTGATCCGGACGCAGCCCCAGATGCTCCACGCTCAGTGGGCCGCTGCCGCCGCCCAGGATCAGCGCGCGCTCCAGGATGTTCTGCAGCTCCCTCACGTTCCCGGGCCATCTGTGCTGCTGCAGCGCGACCCGGACCTCGTCGGAGATCTCGGGGCGGGTGCGACTCGGACCCCGGGTGAGCAGGTGCAGGAAGTACTCCGCCAGCGGGACCACGTCCTGCGCGCGTTCTCGCAGGGGCGGGATCTGGATCGGGAACACCGCCAGCCGGTAGTACAGATCCTCGCGGAAGCTCCCCTCGCGCACCATGGCCTCGAGATCGCGGTTGGTGGCCGCCACGATGCGCACGTCCACCTCGACCTCGCGCTCGCCGCCCACGCGCTGGAACCTCCGCTCCTGCAGCACGCGAAGCAGCTTGGCCTGGAGCGCGGGGCTCATCTCCCCCACCTCGTCGAGCATCAACGTCCCACCGTCCGCCTGCTCGAACTGGCCCTCGTGCCGGCTCTGCGCGCCGGTGAACGCCCCGCGTTCGTGGCCGAACAGCTCGCTCTCCAGCAGGCTCTCGTTCAGGGCCGCGCAGTTCACCGCGACGAACGGCCGACTGGCTCGCCGGCTGGAGTGGTGGATCAGGCGCGCCACCACCTCCTTGCCCGTCCCGCTCTCTCCCAGCAGCAGCACGGTGCTGTCGGCCTGCGCCACCTGTCGTGCAGCCTGCACCACGCGCTGCATCGCCGGATCCTCGGCCACGATGGTGACATCTTTCCCCGCGTGGTGCGGACGGCTGACCAGCGCCCGGGCCACCACCGCGCGCAGCGTCTGTGGATCGGGCAGCGGCTTGGAGAGGTAGTCGAAGGCCCCCAGCCGCATGGCATCCACGGCGCCGGGGATGGAGCCGAAGGCGGTCAACACAACCACCGGCAGCTCCGCGAAGTGTCGTCGAGCATGCGCCAGCACCTGGGCCCCATCCGCCCCCGGCATGCGCATGTCAGTGAGCACCAGATCGAAGGGGGGACCCTCCCCTGGACGCAGACGGGCGATGGCCGCGAGGCCGTCCGGCACCGCGACCACCTCGTGTCCAGCCTCGACCAGGATCCGACCCAGCAGCTCACGCATGGAGCTGTCGTCCTCCGCCACCAGGATGCGACCACGGGTCATGTCAGAGCTCCGTTGACGGGCAGCGACGCCTCCACCACCGCGCCCCCCTCCTTGCGGGTGGCCAGCGTCAGCTGTCCACCGTGCTGCTCGACGATCTGGCGCGCGACGCTGAGCCCCAGACCGGTTCCGTTCTGCTTCGTGCTGAAAAACGGCTGCAGCAGCTGCGCCAGCTGCGCCTCGTCGATCCCCGCGCCGCTGTCCAGCACGGTGAAGGTCACCCGTCCCCGGGCGTGACGGATGCGCAGCGCCACGTGGGTTCCACTGGCGCCGGGCTCGCCGCAGGCCTCCACCGCGTTCTGCAGCAGGTTGACCAGCACCTGCACCAGCTGGTCGGCGTCGGCGCGCAGACATCGACCGCAGCGCGCAGGGTCCACGATCAACGAGACCCCCGCCGCCTCGGCCCGGGGGGCGACGATCTGCGCCGCTCGCTCGGCCACCTCGTCCGGGTCCGTCGACGCACGGCGCGGTTCGGGCGGACGGGCGTAGTCCAGCAAGCCGTTGACCAGGCGCTCCAGCCGTCCGGCCTCCTGCACCATGCTCGACACGCGCCGGTCCGTCGGCCGCTCCTCGGCGACCAGCTGGGCGTTGCCCTTGATGCTGCCCAGCGGCGTGCGGATCTCGTGCGCCAGCACGGCGGCCATCTCACCCAGCGCCGACAGCGCCCTGCGGCGCTGCAGCTCCTGCTCGTTGCGTCGCGCGCGCCCGTCGGCGCGGTACATCACCAGCGCCAGCAGCCCCAGCAACCCGGCGGCCACCGCTGCCATGACCAGCGTGTACCGCGCGGGCACCAGCAGGTCGTCGGCCACCGCGGCGGAGACACTGACGCGCACCAGGTGCGGCCCGTGCGGATGCGGATGCAAGCCCCAGCCGGGGCCACGGGGCATCCACATCTTCGGGTCGGGTCGTGGATCCGCAGGGGGCGGATCGAAGGGTCGTCCGCCGCGCTTCCACCACCGCCGCCACCTGGGACGGGGCGGCCCGCCCCGGATGGGCTGCCAGTACTCGAGATACGCCTGCCCCTCGATGCTCACCATGCGATGATACGACCCCTTGCTGCGCACCTCCCGCAGCATCGAACGGAAGCCGGGCACCGCCGCCCCCCGCGTCAGCGCCTGGTTCGGCCTTCCGGCGACCGCCCTCACCTTCCCGCCCACACCACACAGCACGATACCCACCGCGTCCGACGCCAGCTCCTCCACCGCCTGCCGCTGAGCCTGCGCGTCGTCCACCCCCCTCAGCGCGGCCCCCACGGACGTGGCGACCTCGGCGGCCCGGCTGTAGAGCACGGCGGTGGCGGCCTGCTGCGCAGCACGGTAGCTGAACAGCGCGGTGGTCAGCAGGCTGCCCGCCAGCAGCAGCACCACCACCAGCATCCCGCTGAGGGCAAACCAACCCCGACGCCACGGGGCCGAGGTCTGGATCGGTGGGGACTGGGTCGGTGCTGTCATGACGGCGATCGTCTGCAACCCGGATGCCACGATCCGCCCTGGACGGGCCGCGGCAACCACTCACTCCAGTCGGTCGATGAGCCGCTTCGCCAGCTCCACCATCTCACGTTCGTCACCGATGTCCCGGATCATGCGCAGCTGTCCCAGCATGGCGCGGGTACGCTTGGGCTGCTCCAGCTCCAGCAGTCCATCGATCCGCTGCATGGCGTCCATCTGCATCGAGGGGTCGCGATGCTCCAGCACGCGCGCCCACAGCTCCAGATCGTCGGGCAACGCGTCATACTTCTTCAGATAGTCATCGACCGACGCCGTCACGTCCTCCCGGCTCGCCGCGTCCCGGATACGGGCCAGCGCCTTGATGCGGTTGTCCGCCTCCCCGCGCGGCTCGCCTGTCTTCTGCTCCACGAGCTCGGCGATCTTTCCGCTGTCGAAGAGACGGTCCAGCGTGGCCCTGTACGATTTTTCCCGGCGCGGCCCCTTTCCCTTCTGCTCCGGCCGCTCGTCACGCCGGTGCGCGCTCCTGTCCTTGTTGCGGTCGATCTCCCGCCAGCTCCGGCGGGGACGGTCGTCGTCACTCATCACCGACTCCAGGGTTACTATGGGTGGGAGCATGGCACGAGCCATTGGTTGAAAAAAGCCCGATTGCTTGTGACCCTTACATCGGCCGGGCACTATCCTCCCATGAAAGCCAGCGCGACCTGGACCCAGGACAGACAGTTTGTGGGACTCGGCGAGTCCGGGCACGCCCTGGTGCTGGACACCGCTGAGGCCAGCGGCGGACACAACACCGGCGCGTCTCCGATGGAGCTGCTGCTGATCAGCCTCGCCGGGTGCACCGGGGTGGACATGGTGTTCATCCTCACCGATCGGATGCACCGCCAGCTGAGCGGTGTCGAGGTGCGCGTCGACGCCAGTCGTCGAGAGGCCTATCCCCGGGTGTTCAACGCCATCGAGCTGACCTACCTCGTGCGCGGCCCCGGGCTGCCGGAGAAGGACGCGCTGCGGGCCATCCGGCTCTCGGCCGAGAAGTACTGTTCGGTCTCCGCCATGCTCGCCAGCACCGCCCGCATCACGATCAACTACGAGCTCACCGACGACACCACCGGCGAGGTTCGGCGGGGCACGCTGTCAGACGCCCACGAGACCCCGTAGCCGTCAGGGCTCCAGGAGCGGCTGGTTGTGATACACGAACCCGCCCAGCAGGCGGGCCTGGGCCAGCGGGACCCACAGCCCCATCAGGTGCTGGATCACGGGGCCCGCCAGCGGAATGGGCAGCACCTCGAGTCGGGCAGCCAGCCCGTCGATGATGAATCCCACCAGCACCAGCGTCGCGAGCAGGCTGAAGGCGATGGCGTAGGCCCGAGGGATGCGGCTCACCCGGGCCAGCGCATGCAGCGGGTTGAGGTGCCGCGAGAGCGGGCCTCCCGACAGCGCACCCACCACGCCCATGGGGAGGTACAGCAGCGCCAGCCCCAGCAGGCCGTAGCCCGCGGGCCCCTGCTGCACGAGGAACATCAGCGGATGCGCCTGGTACTGCTGCAGCAGCTCGGTCGTGTCGGCGGTCCACAAGGTGTGGGCTGCCAGCACGACCCAGTACCACAGGGTGGCGAAGATCACCGCCGTCAACGGACGGATCAGCCCGTCCAGCGGGTCGCGGAAGTCGCTCGGCACCGGGAGCCGGAGCTTGCCCATGGCCGCCTTGCGCGCCACGAAGAAGAAGTAGGTGAACCACAGCAGACGCGCCGCGACGTTGGCCAGCGGCGCCAGCTCCGACGGAAGGCTGCCCACCCACTCCAGGACGCTGAGCACAATCGCCAGCACGCTCATGGCCAGCAGTGAATCGACGTGGATCAGGTAGACCAGGATCCCGGGCACGTGCCGCACCATGGTCTGCGGGGTGGCCGTCGTGTCCGCCATGGCCTCGTCCCACTGGACCGTGGATCAGTGGGCCCCGGGCAGCTTCTGCAGCTGGGCCAGGATCTGCTCGATGTGGATCCGCGCCATGGGGTCCAGCCGCATGGCCAGCGTCTGGGCGCCGCCGATCCGCTCGTGGAGGTTCTCGGCCTCCTTGGCCTGAGCGCCCTTGAGCCCCTTCATCGCCGACTTGAGCTGTCGGCGGGCCCCGGCCAGGTGCTGGCTGGTGAGGCCATAGTTGTTGGCGTACAGCTCTCCCGTCGCCCTGAGCAGCTGCTCCTTGCACAGCAGAAGGTGGCGGCCCGTCCGTGCCTCTCGCGCCTTCCGCTCGCACTGATCGGCCTGTTGCTTGAGCGCGCCCTCCGCCTCCTTCGCCCGCACCTGTTCCTGTCGGACCGCCACGGTGAGATCGCGCTTGCCCGACATCCCCAGCACGTAACCCACCACCAGCCCCACCACCAGCGCCGCAGCAACCCCGATCACGACCTTCAGAGTGTTGTTCATGAACGATCCACCTCAGATGCAGATAACATACCCCATGCATCGAGGCAATTGCTCCACAACCGACCCAACGGACCCTCGGTTTCTCCCTCCCCGACTGATTCTGATAACTTGGCCATGGCAACAGTTCTTGTTGTGGTCGTCTACCCCCCGTATAATACACGGGTACGGAGATCCGTGGAGACACGTAGGGACACACAGGCATGGTCGGCTGGCCGACCAAGAACTTGACGGGTGTCGGGGTTTAGTTCAGGTGAAGGCGAGTCGTCCAACAAATCCCTCGGGTAACCGCCTGGTCGAGCTGCAGGGCGACGAGCTCGAGGAGTTGATCGAGGTTGACGGTCCGGTGGAGCAGTTCGCCGAGACCCAGGCGCTTCATGCGCAATCGGCCAGCATCCCCTCGGTCCCCCAGTACTCGCAGCAGAACTCGCCGCAGAGCGGTCACCGCACCGGCCCTGGATCGGCCGACTTCCCCGACACGCCCCCCGCGCGACGCAGCAACGCCTACGCTGTCCCGGTCTCTTCGATGCACAAGGCCAAGACCGCCAGCCTCGGCCCCCGCGGCCGTTCGGCAGGCCGGCGTCCCCGGGAGATGCCGGACGATATCGACGAGATGCTGGGCATGGTGCTGGGGTCGTACCGCATCCTGTCGCTGATCGGCGAGGGCGGCATGGGCCGCGTGTACCACGCGGAGCACGTGAAGCTCGGGCGCAAGGTGGCGCTCAAGCTACTTCGCCCGGAGTACGCCGTCAAGCGTGACGCGGTGGGCCGCTTCTTCCAGGAAGCCCGGGCGGTGAACCAGATCGGGCACGAGAACATCGTCGACATCACGGACTTCGTCGAGCTGGACAGCGGCGAGACCTACATCATCATGGAGCTGCTTCATGGCGACGATCTGGCCGACATCCAGCGCCAGAGCGACCAGCCGATGCCGCTGCACCGGGCGATGCAGATCTCGCTGCAGGTGTGCGACGCCCTGGAGGCGGCCCACAAGTCGGGGATCATCCATCGCGACCTGAAGCCCGACAACATCTTCATCGTCAATCACGACTCCAGGCGCGACTACGTCAAGCTGCTGGACTTCGGCGTGGCCAAGCTGCTGGGCAACGAGGACAGCCAGGATGGCTGGAAGACAGCCGCCGGATCGGTGATCGGCACTCCGGCCTACATGTCGCCGGAGCAGGCGTCCGGGATCCCGGTGGATCATCGATCCGACATCTACTCCCTGGGCGCCATCCTGTACGAGCTGTTCACCGGTCACCCGGTGTTCCGCGCCAAGTCCTTCGGCGAGTTCGTGGTCAAGCACATGAACCACGACCCCATTCCGCCCCGCGAGCTGGCTGACGCCCCCAGCATCCCCTCCGCGCTCGAGGCGGTGATCCTGCGCTGTCTGGAGAAGGATCCCGCCCGTCGCTACCAGTCCGTGGTCGAGCTGAGAGAGGATCTGGCCCGCGCCACCGCCACGGTGGAGACGGTGATCCGGGTCAACCCGCTCCAGACGCGGCGGCCGTCGCGAACGCGGTCCCGGCGTGGCTTGATGGTGACCCTGGTCGTGCTGGGCGTGGGCGTGCTGGCCGGGGTGGCGTTCTTCGTCGCCGCCGATCTGCGCGTGGACGACGTGACGGCGGGACCCGTCGGCGGTCAGGTGCCGTCGAGGAAGGCCACCGACGCGGACGAGCCGTCCACCGTCGGCCGCGTGGTGACAGCGAAGCTCACCCTGCGCTCGAACCCGGGCGGCGCCGAGGTGTTTCGCAGCGACGACCTGAACAACTCCCTGGGCAAGACGCCGCTCGAACTCCGCCTGGAGAACATCGGCGAGGAGGTCCGGTTCGTCTTCCGGCTCCCGGGATACCGAGACACCGACGCGAAGGTGCACGTGGTGGACAACACGTTGATCGGGGTGGATCTCGAGGAGCTTCCCCGTGGCACGACGCCGGTGACCAACCCGCTGCCGCGTCCGCACCGCCCCAGGGTGCGGCCCGCGAGCAAGGGCAAGGGCAAGCGCCCCCTCACCCACGACGACACCGACCCGGTCAAGCCCGCGCCGAAGAAGCCAGCGCCGAAGCGGATCAACCCCGAGGACACGGTGGATCCGTTCAATCCGTAGCGGCTGTTGTGTTGGACATCACACGGGAACTGAGTAGTATCTAGTTCATGGCACATCGCATCGTCGCCACCGCTGCCCTCCTCGTGCTGGTGCTGGCCGCCACCCCATCATCGGCGGAGATCACCGAGGCGGCCAAGGCCGAGGCCCGGGTTCACTTCCAGCGAGGCAAGGCGGCGTTCGAGCTCGGTCGCTTCGCGGAGGCGCTGCAGGCCTACGAGCAGGCCTACAAGCTGGCGCCGCTTCCAGGATTCCTGTTCAACATCGGCCAGTGCCACCGCAACCTCGACAACTTCGACAAGGCGATCTTCTCCTTCCGCCTGTACCTCAGGAAGCTCCCCGCTGCGCCCAACCGCAAGGCGGTACAGATCCTGATCCACGAGCTGGAGCAGAAGTCCGAGGATGCGCGGCAGCGACAGGCCGCCCTGCGAACCAAGATCCCGACGTACCATCCGGTCCGTCCCCGGATCACCGATCCCGATCCACGCCCCCTCCGGCCGCCCCCTCCCGTCCCGTTCTACAAGAAGTGGTGGTTCTGGGTCCCGGTCTCGGTGGTGGTGGTGGGAGCCGCGTCGGTGAGCACCTACTTCGCCGTCCGACCCGGCGACCCCAGCCTTCCGTCATCCGATCTGGGAGTCGTAGACTGGAGCCGGTAGCCCACGCATGAACCCCGTGACCCGCCGCTCCATGCTGGCCCTGGCGCTCATCGGCCTCGCGGCGTGTCCCTCGGGACAGGCGACAGTGCTGGTGGTTCAGGTCACGGGCAAGCCCGGCACGTACTCCCCCACCACGTTGGACGTGAGCCTCACGCCCCAGAGCGGCAGCGCCGAGCGCACGCTGCTGACCAAGGGCGGACAGCCGATCACCCTGCCCACCAGCTTCGTCATCCGCGCCGACGGCTGGTCCGGCCCCGCCACGCTGGCGATCAAGGCCAAGGACGACAAGGACCGGCTGCTGGGCGAGGGGCAGACCGGAGTCAGCATCGTGCCCGACGAGGAGGTGGGGTTCACCGTGGAGATCTTCCCCGCGGACTTTTCTGCCAACGACCGCTACCAGGCGAGCCAGTTCTTCTCCACGCAGGCCTCCGCGCGGCAGCTGAGCTCCGACGGCAAGGGCAACGTGGTGGGGGTGTGGGAGGACCAGGAGTGCCCACTCGGCCGCTGCGACGTGTACTACCGCATGTTCGACGCCAACGCCCAGCCCAAGCTCAACGGCGTGACGAACAAGACCGAGGAGCACGTGGCCAACGAGGCCAACGCGACCTACGACATGCCGGCGGTGGCGATGCAGTCCGACGGCAGCTTCGTCCTCGCCTGGTACCGTGCGGACAGCTCTAGCAGCACCTACGACATCTGCAGCCGTACGTTCCTGGCCAACGGCCGACCCGACGACCAGTCGGACTCGGGCCACGAGATCGTGCTCAGCGCCTCGGGCGCCACGAACCTCGGCGTCCCCGACGTGGCGGCGCTCACCGACAAGAACTACGTGGTGGTGTGGCACCAGGTGAAGAACAACAACTGGCAGGTGATGGGCCGGTTCCTCGGACCGCACGGCGTGCCAACCAAGCCCGGGGTCGGCGTCAACGAGCCGTTCCTGGTGGCCGAATTCGCCAACGCGGGCAACCCGGTGCTACCCAACCCCGCCGTGGCCCCCGGCCCGAACAAGGGCTTCATGGTGACCTGGCGCCACGACCAGGCCAAGCTGTGGGGCCGATCGTACAACGCGCTGGCGGTGCCCAACATCGCCGCCTTCAGCGTCTCCGGCACATCCAAGGTGGGGGGCTTCGACGTCGGCCCGCGGCTGGACGGCTACGCCGTGGTGTGGGAGGACAGCCAGGTCTGCGCCACGGACAGCGCCCCGCCCTGCATCCGCTTCCGCCGCTACAACCTGGTGGGGGCCGCGCTGGAGACCCCCTGGACCGTCAACACCACCGGCGCGGGCAAGCAGCAGCAGCCGGCGGTGGCCATGCGCGGCGACGGGTCCATGCTCGTGGCCTGGACCAGCACCACCGACGGGACCCAGGACAACGACGGCGGGATCCGCGGCCGCCGGGTGCTATCGGTGGGATTGCCCATGGGCGACGACTACCCGCTGAACACCACCACCACCCAGGTCCAGGACACCCCCTCGCTGGCGGCCTTCAACACCGACAGCTTCTTCGTCCTGTTCCGCGACGACAGCCAGCTCGGGCCGGACACCGATCAGGCGGGGATCCGCGGCCGGGTGCTGTACGCCAGCTACTCCGTCAGCGACGGCAAGATCGGCGCGCTGTGCGACACCAACAGCCCCTGCGTCACGGGCTTCAAGTGCATCAACTCCGGAGTCGGAAACCGCTGCCTGCGCACCTGCGACGCCAAGAAGCCCGACTGTCCCGACGGCGGCAAGTGCGAGACGCTCAGCGGCGGCTTCGGCGACATCTGCATGTACAAGTAGAATCGCGTAACTGCGCGGGTCACGGCTGGGCTCGCACCGTGCCGATCCACAGCGGGATGGCCTTCACCACCTGCGGCGCCACGGGGCCCAGATCGAGCGTCGTGGGGGCGGCGCCACGCCAGGCCGCGCCATGCAGCAGCACCCGGGTCGACGTGCCACCCTCGACCCGGCACCCCAGCGCCAGCAGCACCTCGGTCTTGCCCACCACGTCCACCGAGGTCAGCAGCCATGGCCCGCGAGCCAGCACCTCGGCGCTCTGCCGCGAGAGGCTGCTGCGCAAGAGCTGCCCCTGCAGGCCGTCCTTGAGCCCCCCGGGCTTGAGCACGTCGCTGGGGTAGCCCGGCAGGTAGACCGACGAGCTGGAGGGCTCGTCCCGGATCGCGGTGCCCGGCGGAATGGGCTCGCCCCGGGCCAGGGCCAGCATCGGCACCGAGACCTTGTCGGTGACGTCCCACGTGCGATGCACCGCGAGCGTGCCCTGGGCCAGCCGCAGCAGCGTCAGCTTCGCCGGCTGGTAGCCTCCGGCGATGGAGCGCGTCGTGTCGCCGCTGACGACCCACACCGAGTGGCCGTCGGCCGAGAACCGCAGATCACTCACGACCTGCAGCCGGGCGTCGGGCAGCACGTCGGCCAGCATCGGTGACGGCAGCACGCTGGGCTTGCTGGCGTCGAACAGGGCGACCTGGTTCAGGTCGGCCAGCAGCAGCGCCACCCGCTGGCCCTGCCCGCCGATAGCCGCGGCCAGCACCTGCTTCTGCGCCACCGCGTCGGGCAGGCGGTGCGGCGTGTAGAACGCCGGGTTGAGCATGGTCCTGGCGTCGAAGTACACGATGTGCGTGTCGCTCACCAGCACCCCCATCGCCGACTGCGCCGCGGTCTCGAGATCCACCAGGCGCGTGCCCGGGAACGACTTCTCGGAGAGGATGCGGGGCGGCGAGGCGGTCAGGTCGACGACCCACAGCGTGACCTTGCCGTGCTTCGTGCCTCCGACGTAGACCACCGAACCGTCCTGGCTCAGGGCCAGCTTCTGGCCCCCCGCCAGCGCCACCCTCCCCGGCGCCAGCGCGGCGCCCCCGTCGGCCTTGACCTCGAACGGGATCAGCCCCTCGTCGGTCAGCACCAGCCCCAGCCGCCGCACCGGGTAGATCAGCACCCCTCGACCCTGGGGATGCGCGACCTCGATCTCCACCTGGCCCGGATCGATGCCCCACGGCACGCGCACCACCACCCCGCCGCCGCTGACGTGGGCCAGCACCTCCGTCGCCCGCCCGCCGATGGTCACCCGCGGCTGCTTGCCGAAGTGGCTGCCCTGCACCAGCAGCAGCTCGCCGATCACGGCTCCGCCGTCGCTGCGCGACACATCCAGCGCACCGCCCTGTTGCAGGTCGATGTTCCCCAGATCCAGCACGCGCTGGATCTCGGGTGGACTCGAGGAGGAAGGGACCTTGCGGACCTCGATGGTGCGCAGCACGCCGCCGGGGCAACCCGCCAGCAGCAGGCTCACCAGCAGCACGAGCCCGGGTGATTGTGGTGTCCGCATCGTCACGGCTCCTTGCAGTGCGTTGTCTGCGCATGTGAGGCTGATTTTCCCTCGCTGTCAATGGGCTCAGCGTCGCTGTCGACGCAGCAGCCGGCGCAGCCGCACCGACCGACGGCGGAGTTGCTTCAGCGTGCGCGGCCGGTCCCGGGGCGCCGAGGCGAACACCAGGCAGCGCGACAGATCCACCAGCTGATCGTCCGTGGCGTCCAGGCTCTCCAGCAGCTCGCGCAGCCTCGGAAACACCCGCGCCCCCCGCAGCGCCGACAGCGCGAGGTCGCGCTGCTTGCCGGTGGCCTGCGCGCACAGCACCACCGCCGCGGCCCGGGCCACCGGGCTGGACGGATCCGCCGCCGCCACACGACCGAGCCGTTCCAGCTCCGAGGCCGTGGCGCCGCTGGCGAACAGCTCCACCGCGGCCTCGCGCACGCGCGGCTCGGTGTCGGTGAGAAACCCGAGCAACGATTTTCGTACGCGGTGCGGCACCACATCCACCAGCTGGGCCAGGGTCAACAGGGCCTGGACCCGGATGTCCAGCGAGACGCGTGTGTCGGCGACCACCCCTCGGACCTCGTCGAAGACCTGCTCCATCAGGGAGGGGATCTCCTCCGACTGGTCCAGATCCGGCAACCGCAGCGTCTCGGCCACGGCCCGCGCGGCGCGCGCCGCCTGCGTGGCCAGCGCACGGTCGGGCTGCCTCATGATCTGGACCAGCGCCGGAAGCAGGAGGTGAGCGTGGTCCGTCAACGGGGCCGCCTCGAGCGCCGCCAGCACCGTCACGCGATCGGCTCTCAGCGCCCCGATCAGTCCACCCGGACCCAGGCGCCGCGCCACCCGTTCCACGAGCACCGAGTCCTGCCCCATCACCTGGACCAGGCGGCGCTGCAGGGACGGGGGCGCCGTCCGGGAACTGGCCGGGATCGGCAGAAGACCCAGGCCGCAGACCAGGACCCACAGAAGGCCAGAGGATGGCGGAGCAGACAAATGTTGCGCTCTCAACATCTGTTCAGTATACTCATCATTCGTTCAGTATCGAGATCGTGGTATTCAGGGATGATATCCGTCTTTCGGGTCACGACACAACCTGGAGAATCCCATGGGCGCTGCCATCACCCGCCGCCAGCAACAGGTGCTTGATTTCATCAACAACTGGATCATGGAGCGGGGATATCCGCCCACCATGCGCGAGATCGGCGAGGAAATGGGGATCAGCAGCACCAACGGGGTGAATGATCATCTCAAGGCCTTGGAGCGCAAGGGGTTTCTGGCTCGGGACGACATGAAGTCCCGCGCCCTTAGGCCCGTCGCCGGATCGGGACAGTGGCTGGAGGTCCCCATCGTGGGCTGTGTGGCGGCGGGGTCGCCCATGCTGGCGGTGGAGAACATCGAGGAGACCGTGCGGGTGGACCGCTTCTTCGTGGGTCCTTCGCGGGAGGTCTTCGCCCTGAAGGTCAGCGGCGAATCGATGATCGAGGACGCGATCTTCGACGGAGACTACATCTTCGTGCGCAAGCAGATCACCGCCGAGCGGGGGGACATCGTGGTGGCGATGATCGACGGCGAGGCCACCGTGAAGCGGTTCTACCCCGAGGGCGACCGCATCCGGTTCCAGCCGGGCAACGCCACGATGCAGCCGATCTACGTCAGCCGGGAGGACTTTCGCTCGGTGGACCTGCTGGGTGTGGTGGTCGGGGTGTTTCGCAAGATGGTGTGACGTCGTCGACGGGCGCCGGTACTGCCTGCCACCGTGCCCGGGATGGAGTACACTACCGGGTAGATGGCGCGCCGCCGCGACACCCGTGCATCGCTGAGCTGGGCCCTGTTGATCTCCCTGCTGATCAACCACGGCCTGATTCTCCCTGGCGCCTACCTGCTGTTGATGGTCAAGCCGGCCCCGCCGGAGCCGGATCCGGTGATGGAGGTGGCCCTCGTGCCCCAGCCGCCCGAGGTCGAGCCGCCCGCGCCGCTGCGCCCCACGGCTCGGGTCCGCAGGCTGGTCAAGAAGCTCGAACAGAAGAAGCCCGAGGAGAAGAAGCTCGAGGAGAAGAAGCCCGAGGAGAAGAAGCCCGAGGAGAAGGTCCAGCTACCCGAGCCCCCGAGCTCCGAGATGCGGCTCAAGATGGTGGAGGTCAACAACCCCGAGACCGAGCGGCCGCCGGACAACGCCCGGTTCCTGTCGGACAAGAACCGTCGGGTGGAGCAAGAGACCCGGGCCCGGCACACCAACCTGGAGCGGGACCACCCTCGCCCCGAGCCGCTGTCCCGCCCCAACCCGCTGCGCGAGCCCAGGCCCGGCAGCGACCAGCACCGCATCGCCGAGCAACGGGAACAGAAGGCGCGCAAGGAGCGCCGGCCGCAGACGCCGCAGAAGGCCTCGCCGCTCATGCGCATGCGGCGGGTGGATCCGCTGGAGCCACGCGCGCAGCAGAAGAAGCTCGCCGATCTGGCGCCCGCCGGCGACCTCCCCGCGGAGCAGGCGGCGCAGCCCCGGGCCCGCCGCACACCCAACCTGCAACTGGACCATCGGAGCCTGGACCGGATCGACGGGGAGCAGGCCCGCAAGCAGCGTGAGCTGGCGCGCCTCTCGCCCTCCACTCCGCGCGGCCGCCACGACAAGAAGTGGCAACGGATCCGATCGGCGCTGGAGAACTTCGTGCCCGAGGTCCGCCCCGGCAACCAGACCGCCCTCGGAACCCGGGCCAACCCCTTTGCGCTGTACGTCGCCCGCATGCATCGCGGCATCCACCGGCTGTGGGGCTACGGGTTCCTGGTGGACCTGGATAACAAGTCCGACAGCAACATGATGAACGACATGCAGCTGTGGACCATGATCGAGGTGGTGATGAAGCCCGACGGGCAGGTGGACAAGGCCACCATCGTCAAGCCCAGCGGGGTGCTGCCGTTCGACGTGGCGGCGCTGGACACGATCTTCAGCGCCGGGCCCTACCCGCCCACGCCGCGGGCGATCCGCTCGGCCGACGGCAAGGTCTACCTCCACTGGCGGTTCCATCGCGATCAACGCCAGTGCGGGACGTTCGGCGTCGACCCCTACATCCTCACCACGCCGCCCAAAGGGCCCATCGACGGCAACCTGGCGGAGGTGGGCCAGGGTCACGGCGCGCCACGGCAGGTCCGGCGGCTGAACCGCCCGGGCGGCGCCGTGGTGACGCAGCGCACCAGCCCCCCGCCGCCGCACGCCGGGGCGCACCGACCTCCGGCCACGGCACACCGGCCGCCCACCGGCGCCGATCGTTTTGCGAGGAAGGTTGTCCAAGGCTTCGTGGACGCGTTCCGGACAGGCGACCCCGCGCGGATGACGGCGCTGTGCGGGCTCCCGTTCATGGCCATGGGTCGCAAGGTGGCGACCTCGCGCACCGATCTGCAGCGCATGTTCCGTGACCTGCTGCGCGAGGCCCGGTCACGCGACGGGCGGATGGGCCGACTGATGACGCCGATGGAGGCTCGCAAGACACTGGGCCGTCTGCCCCCCGGGGCCGACTACGGGACCGGGATGCTGGTGGGTCAGATCACCCTGGGCGGGATCGATCTGACCCTGGTGCTGAAGCAGGCCGGCGGCTCGTGGCGCATCTCGGGGCTCAACCGATGAGGGGGCGCAGCTGGCCCGTGGCGCTCCTGACGCTGTGGGGCACCGCCGCCCGGGGGGAGATCGTGCTGCACGAGTACGTCCCCCCTGTGGGTCAGCCGTCGACCTCGACGGCGATGCCGTCGGAGATCCGGGTGGACGACCGCACGCTGCCTCGGCCGTCGGGGCAGCCGGGTCCGGGTGCGAGCGAGCGCGTGGTGGAGCCCGACCGGACGACCCGCATCGACCCCGACCGGACCACGACGCACGACGGAACCCTGCGCTACCGCGCGCAGTTCAACCCCTCCGTGGTCCCGTTCAAGCGCATGACCGCGATGGACGCCGTGGGGCCGCAGTACTCGCTACACGTGCGAGACCGCTCGCTGCAGCCGGTGCGGGTGCTGAAGGTCCCTCCATCACCGGACCGTGACCTGTTCTGGGGATCGTTGGCGCTGTCGGGTCGGGGCCGCCCGCTGCCGATTCCCTCGGTGGCGCCCGAGGCCCGCATCCTGAGCTACACCACCACGCCACCGTCCGTCGAGGTGGGCTTCTTCCGCGACTCCGCCGACAACTTCTGGGTCAAGACCGGCCACCGGGGCCCGCTCCGGCTGGTGTTCCTCACCGACGCGCCGCGCCGGTACTTCTCCCCCCGTGTCCCGCCCATGGTCACCGTCGGCGAGGTCCCTCGCGCCATGCGGCCCCGCCTCCCCGCCGCGGTGCAGTCCGCCGCCCAGCGAGTGATCCAGCAGGTCGGCGTGGACCGTCGGGCCTCGCTGATGCGGCAGCTCGACCGTCTCGTGGCCTACTTCCGCAACTTCCGCGCCGGCGCCCTCCCCCGCATCACGGGCGACACCTACCTCGACATCGCCCTGAGCCAGCGCGGCGTGTGCCGCCATCGGAGCTTCGCCTTCGTCATCACCGCCCATGCGCTGGGGATCCCCGCGCGATATGTACAAAACGAGGCGCACGCCTTCACCGAGGTCTTCGTGCCCCGCATGGGCTGGGCCCGCGTCGACCTCGGCGGCGCCTCCAACGAGCTGCAGGTGCTGGACGCCAGCGAGAAGGCCGTTCACGCGCCGGGCCCGGACCCGTTCCCCAGCCCCTCGAGCTTCGCCACCAACTACAGCCGCCTCAACCGCAACGTCACGGGAGTTCGGCCCGCTCAGCGGCTACGCCGGAGCACCTACCGCGTGGCGCTGGACAGCTACGATCGTTCCGGAGCCACGTCCGGCGGAGCCACGTCCGGCGGAGCCACGTCCGGTGGAGCAGCGGCCGGCACCCCATCCGGTCCCACGACGGGGGACGTGGCCGACTCGCCGACCACCGCGACCCCGGGGGAAGAGGCGGGGGATGAGGTGGGCGACGATGCACCGGAACCCGCACCGCCCCGACGACAGCCGACCCAGATATCGGTCTTCACCAGCGCCCGAAGCGTGTTCCGCGGTGAGCAGGTCGCGGTCTGGGGCCGGGTCACCACCGCCCAGGGCCAAGGAGCGAGCGGGCTGCGTGTGGAGCTGTTCCTGAGCCAGGACGGGCGGGTCTCGGACGCGCTGCTGGGTGCCACGGTGACCGGCGAGGACGGACGCTTCACCACGACGCTGGCCGTCCCCGTGGTGAAGGTCGGACAGTATCGAGTGTTCGCGGCCACCGCCGGAGACGGTGCTCACGAGGCCAGCATCAGTCGATGAGCACCCGCGCTGAGCGGGGGAGCCGCGCTCGCGTGCGGAGCGGAGCGCGCAACGGGTCTTTCGTTGACGCGCCGGCAAGGTCCATCGTAGTCTGGTTCACATCATTCCTCGCGGTAGAAGTGGAGGCTCCAACATGATGATCGTTTACCTCCTCGCCGGCCTGGTCGTCGGTGTCGTGGTGGGCTATGTGGTCGGGCTGTCGATTCTGAAGAAGAAGCAGGCCGCCTGGGACGCAGACCTGGCAAGCGTCAAGAAGAAGCTGGACACGCAGAAGAAGGAGCTGGACCAGACCCGCACCCGGGCCACCGGGGCCGAGAAGAAGCTCGCGGACAGCGGGGAGGAGGTGGGCAAGCTCAAGCAGAGCGTGCAGCAGATGAAGGGCCAGCTGCAGCAGGCCGGCAGCACGATCCACGACCTGGAGCAGAAGCACGCCACCGCCGCCGAGGCCGCCGATGCGCACAAGATGGCGCGGCAGCAGGCCGAGGGCCGGTGCCGGCAGGCCGAGACGATGTTGACCGAGGCCCAGCAACGGACGAAGCAGATGGAGCAGCAGCTGGAGCAGATCGAGGCGGAACGCGCCAACCTGCAGGAGACCGGCAAGCGTCAGACCAAGGAGCTGCAGCGGCTGCGGGCCAACGTCTCCAGCGCTCGCGGATCCAGCTCGGGGCTCGAAGAGTCGGTGGAGCTGTTCGCCGCGTCGGACGGCACGCTGGAAGGGGTGCTCGGCGTTCTGCTGGACAACGAGGCCCAGAACTCCGCGGTGATGGCCGACGCCAACGGGATCATCGTCGCCGCCGCGGGCGAGAAGCAGCTCAAGGAGCCGGTGGCCGCCACAACGCAGATGATCCGGACCGCCGTCAAGCAGCTGGAGGGGATGCTTCCGTTCCACGAGCTGCAGTCCTACGTGCTCAAGGACAACGCCTCCAACGTCATCGCCGGCCGGTTCTTCGACTGCGCCGGTGAGAATGTGGGCCTCATCACCTTTGGACCGCGGCCACCGAGCGATCGCGTGCTCGACGGCGCCATGGCCAACCTGACCTCGATCCTCGAGTAGCGCTCCACAGCATCGCGGGAAAGTTGCTCCTGCCGCGTCGGCGGCGGATGCTGGACAGATGGCGCTCGTCCTGCACAACATGCTCCACGTGGCGGCGACCTGGATCGGCTGCGTGCTGCTGGTGGGCCTGCTCCACCTGCAGGAGCGCGTGACCTCCAGGCACATCGCCCATCATCTGGGGTGGCGCGCGGTGCTGGTCACCGGCTGGCTCGGGGTCCCGCTGCACGAGCTCAGCCATCTGCTGGCGGCCTGGCTCTTCAACCATCGGATCATCGCCTTCCGACTGTTCGACCCCGATCCCGTCACCGGCACCCTGGGCTACGTGCGCCACGCCTACAGCCGCCGCAGCGTGTGGCAGCTGGGGGGCAGCTTCTTCATCGCCGTCGCGCCGCTCGTGGGGGGTGCCATCGCCCTGTCCGGGATCCTGGTGTGGATCGCTCCGCCCGCCGCGTGGCACGCGCTCACGCTCTCCTGCTCCACGCCCCGCGGGGTGCTGGACACCATGGGCGCCGCGGTGGCGACGCTGTGGGAGCATCGCAGCTGGCTGTTCCCGCTGCAGCTCTACCTCGCCATCGCTGTCGCGAGCCACATGGCCCCGAGCCGGGCCGACCTGCGCGGCGGCCTGTGGGGCGGCCTGGCGCTGCTCTCGGTGACCCTGGGCGGGGCCGGCCTGGCGGCCCACCTGGGTCACCGGCTGACGCAGGGGGCGACGCTTTTGGGGCTGCTGCTGCTGGTGCTGCTGGCGGCGGGGCTGTTCCAGGGGATCTACGCCGTGATCGTGACCATCGCCGCGCGGACCGCCCGGCGCCCGACGCTTCACGCCTCTCGCTAACAAGTCAACACGTCAACTGCGTGACCAACACGTCAACCAACACGTCAACACGTCAACTGCGTGACCAACACGTCAACACGTCAACTGCGTGACCAGGTCGAGGTACAGCTGCTCCAGCACCGCGTTCAGCTGCCGTGTCCCCGCCTGATCGAGATCCACGAACTGCAGGCCAGCCATCGGCCGTCGGTCCTCGTCGGAGATCTTCCAAACGACGCGGGCCCGGATCGCCATCGGGTAGTCGCGCCTCCCCGCCCGTAGATTCTCCAGCAACAGATCCTGCTCCTCGCTGACCCACAGATGGCCGGAGAGGGAGAGGCCCCCGAGGGACAGCTCACGGGCGGGGCAGGTGATGCTGGCCTGGCCCACACGCAGCTTGACCTCCAGCTCCGCCGGAATACGCTCAAACACGCGCCGCTCGACGCCGGGTGGGGATGTGAACCGTCGGAGCAGCTCTTGCCGGAGTTGCTCGCGTCGATCCGATTCCTCCCGGGACAACGTCTGGTCGCGTCGCTTGCGTTCAAGCCCCAGGAGCACGCTGGCCAGCGCGCCGTCGTCCATCCGCTCCATATCCCATCCTGCCAATGCCGACCCGACCTCAAGTCTGACGGGAACAAAAGGAGACGTCAACACCGGCGGATCCGGAGCCGAAGTCGGTCTCGGAAGTGGAGCGCTAGGACTGGCGGATGAAGGGTGTGGACGGCTACAGGTCCGTCTGCGCCGCGTCGGGCGTGACGGTCTGGTCCGGTGTCCCGGCGTCGGGCGCCACGATGCTGTCGGGCGCCGCGCTGTCGGGCATCGCGCTGTCGGGCATCACGCTGTCCGGCATGCCGCCGTCGGGCGCGGCCTCGAACGGGCCGCTGGCGGTGTCATCCAGGCACACGCCGCCGGGGTCGTCCTTGAGCGTCTTGGGCACGCCGGTGTGGCGATCGCGGCACTTCATGTTGGTCGGGTTGCCCTGATCGCCCAGGCTGCTGCAGTCCAGCGACGTCCCCAGGCTGTCGCAGGTCTGACCCGCGGCGCTGAGGCAGATCGGCTCGGCGGCGATCTGCACCCCGCCGATGTACAGGTTGTTCCAGGCGTAGCACTCGTAGTCCCCGCCCTTGTCCAGGGCGTTGTTGCGGCAGTCGGTGGCGCCGGCGAGCTTGCAGGTCTTGGCGCAGATCCCGCCGTAGTACAGGCTGTGGCACGTGCTGCCGGTGGGGCAGGCGAAGTCGGGCATCCCGGTGGCGAAGGTGCAGTTGCTGATGGTGCAGTAGCCGTTACGCCAGGCCGCGCCGATGGAGTTGCTGTCGGTGGACTCCTCGAAGCAACGTCCGTTGTTGGGGCAATCGAAGTCGCTGTTGCACGGGTCGCCGACCTTCGCCGTGGCCTTGCCCATGGTGTGCACGCCGCAGATCCCGCTCACGGTGCAGTTCCCGGGGCGAGCGCAGCGCTTGGAGCTCGGATCGCAGAAGGCGTCGGTTCCCACCGAGGTGCACTCGGAATCCGCGACGCAGGTCTGCTCGGACAGCACCGGGCAGTCCTTGCCGTCCACGCACGCCAGGTACCAGCACACGGGCTGATCGGTGTCGCCATAGCGCGTGGAGGCCGGGTAGCAGGCCTGCTTGGACGAGGCCGGGCAGGTGTTCTTGGTGATGTCCGGCGAGCACTTCTTGAGGCAGTAGTTGTAGGTCACCGTGGTGTAGGGGAAGGAGGCGCAGAGAAAGCCCGAGGGGCAGTTGTCCTCGTTGATCAGCTGGGTCGAGGGATCGTCGGGCGTGCACTCCATGCTGCAGATCCCGATGGCCTTGGTCTTGTCCAGGGTCAGGCACACCGGCGAGCCAGCCTTGCAGTCCTTCTGGCTCTGGCACCCCTCCCCCATGCTGGTGGCCACCGGCATGTCCGGCGCACCCGTGTCGGGGATCGTGTCGACGCCCATGTCCGGGGTGGTGCCGTCAATCGAATCGACGCCCTGATCCTTGGGCTTATCGTCGTCGCTGCACCCGAGGGCCAGCATCGCTGGCAGCAGCAGCACGACCCACAAACCAAACAGTCCCGCATGACGTTTCATGACTCACCTCCGGCAATTCAGGCTGATCTCGTTGTTATGCGGGGGATCTAAACCGAAACCGCCTGTCCTGTCCAGCGTCTCAGGCCGACAGAGCGAGGTATACCGCGACCCCGGCCGCCGTCAGCAGCAGCAGCGAGATCACCACCGGCAGCCAGATCATCCGTTCACCCGGGCGCGTCTGAGCCCTGGGCTCAACCACCGGCTGGACATCGGACGTCAGCGCCTCCCGGTCCGATCGCCGCAACGGCACGGTGAAGGGACCGGGGTCCTCGGGCTCATCCTCGCGCTCCGTCACCACGGCGTCCTCGTAGCCCCGCTCGGTCTGCCTGCTCCGCTGCGGGCGCGTGGAGGGGATCTCGTGGCTCGTGGACCTGGCCTCGGCGGCACCCGGTGATCCATAGTCCTGAATCGGGCGGGACAGCTGGCCCAGGATCTCCGGTGGGGGCGTGTCGAGCTCCACCCGGAGGAACGGCACCGTCTTGGCCTCGATCTCCTCGTTGGCCAGATACGCGCGGCGCAGCTCCAGCGCCTGGAGGAAGGCCGTCGCCGTGGCGTAGCGGCTGTGGACGATGGGATGATGCACTCGCTCCTGGATCTGGAACAGCCACTCCGGCAGCGCCGCGTTGCGTCGGCGCAGCGGGATCAGGCGGCAGTTGACCAGATCGGAGACGACCTGCGCCATGCTCTCCAGCCGAAACGGCAGCTCGCCGGTCAAGCTCTCGTACAGGATCACCCCCACGGCCCAGACATCCCACCGCGGGTCCACCTCCCCGCCCGCGGCCTGCTCCGGTGAGAAGTAGGCCGGGGTGCCCAGCACCTCGTTGACCTGGGTCAGGTTCGGCCGATGCCACATGGCATGCATCGCCCGGGACACACCGAAGTCCAGCAGCTGGGTGAAGACCCGGGGCCGGCGCAGGCGGGGCAGCATGATGTTGGCGGGCTTGATGTCGCGGTGCACCAGGCCCGCGCCGTGGATCACCTCCAGCGCGGACAGCACCTGGCAGCAGATCTCCACCGAGTCCTCCACCGAGAGCGGCGCCCGCTGCTCGATGGCGTGCTCCAGGGTCTCGCCCTCCACGAAGTCCATCACCATGAAGGGCTGTCCCCCGTCGAGAAAGCCGAAGTCCTGGACCGGAACGATGTGCGGATGGGAGATCGCCCCCGCCGCACGGGCCTCGTGAAAGAAGCGCTCCCGGGCGACGGTGGAGGTGTACTCCTGCGCCAGGACCTTGACCGCCAGGCGACGCCCCACCGACACGTGCTGCCCCTCGAACACCGTCCCCATCGCCCCCTGTCCGAGCTTGCGGACGATCTTGTACCGTCCGTCCAGGACGGTTCCCACGAGGTTTGGCTCTTGGCGCTGCATCGACCGCCCCAAGCCTACATCAACTCGGTTGGGAGGCGAACAACCATCTTGGCTGTACAGCTTCCCGACATCTGTAGTAGAAATTGGTACGTTGCAGACAATGACGCTCCAGCCACCTCTTGCGCCTGTTTCGATCCCGACGGACCACCCGTGATCGAGCGCATCGGAAATTATCGCATCACCGACGAGATCGGCAGCGGCGGCATGGCGGTGGTGTACAAGGGAGTCCAGGAGTCCCTCAAGCGAACCGTCGCGATCAAGGCGCTGAAGACCTCGGTCATGGCGGACAAGGACGTGGTGGCCCGCTTCGAGCGCGAGGCCACCAGCGTCGCGTCGTTCCAGCACGAGAACATCATCACGGTCTACGACTTCTTCCGTGAGCGTGGGGCGCTGTTCATCGTGATGGAGTACGTGGAGGGCATCGACCTGTACGACCTGCTGGACCGTCAGCAGGGCCTCCCCGCCAGCATCTCCGCCATCATCTCGCTCCAGGTGGCGCGGGCGCTGGACTACGCCCACTTCTGCGGCGTGATCCACCGTGACGTGAAGCCGGCGAACATCATCATCTCCAAGCTGGGCACGGTGAAGCTGTCCGACTTCGGCATCGCCCGTGTGGAACAGTCCGACCTGACCGAGTTCGGCGTGGGACTGGGCACTCCGGCCTACATGTCGCCCGAGCAGGTGCTGGGGGGCAAGCTCGACCATCGCAGCGACATCTTCTCCCTCGGCATCGTGATGTATCAGATGGTCACGGGGCAGAAGCCGTTTGTGGAGGACGAGCAGCGCACCGCGATGGAGAAGATCCGCGAGGACTCGCCCGCGCGTCCCCGGTCAGTCAACGCCGAGATCCCCAAGGCGTTCGAATCGATCCTCATGCGATGCCTGGAGAAGGAACCCGGCGATCGCTTCAGCTCGACTCAGGAGCTGGTGGTGGCGCTGGAGCAGTACCTGGCGTCGACGGTGACCCAGAACTACCGGGCGCAGCTGCTGATGTATCTCAAGGACCAGCATGTGCTGTCGCAGGACGAGACCATGGCCACGCTGCATCCGGCGATGATCGGCGACTACATGGGTCGGGTCTCCCTGTTCCGCATCCGCCGACGCACACGCTCGCGCCTGCTGTGGCTATTCGTGCTGCTCCTGGCCCTCCCGGCGGGGATGGTCGGCTACTGGTACTTCAAGCTCCGCCCGCTGCTGCGCGCCGTGCACCACACCACCACCGGTCCTTGCATTCCGGTGGCCGTCAACCGTGACAAGGGGTTTCTCCGGGTGCTGGCCCACCCCTGGGCCCGGATCGAGGTGGATGGCAAGGAGCGCAGCACGACGCCGAGGGACCGACCGCTCGCGCTCAAGCCTGGCACCCACCGCGTCAAGCTGGTCAACCCCTACTTCGAGACCGTGGAGCGCCGGGTTCAGATCAAGAAGAACGAGGTGACATCCATCACCGAGGTCCTGAAGCGCACCACGCCGGCCACACCGGATGCCTCGGCCACCCAGGGAGCGGACCGATGAGGATCACCCGTCGATGGGGGCTGTTGCTGCTGATCCTGGCCACACCCGCCGTGTCCCACGCCCAGCGCCTGATCCATCGCGTACGGTTCGGCGAGACGCCCGTCTCGGTGTCCGAGACCTACTATGGCAGCAAGACCCACGCTCAGCTGCTGCTGCTGGCCAACAGCCTCTCGACCCGATCCACGCGCCTCACGCCGGGGAGCTACATCCGCATCCCCACCGCCTGGACCTTCACCGCCCACCGGTCCACCTCGGTGGGGGCGCTGGCCGCGAAGTACCTGGGGGACCGACGGCGCTGGCCGGCGCTGGCGATGCTCAACAACATCCGGGGGCGGTTGCGCCGCATCCGGCCCGACACCCGGCTCACCATGCCCTTCGTCCTGTCCTACGCCGCCAACGCCTCGGACACCTTCGCCGATCTGTCCCAGCGCTTCTATGGCACGAAGAAATACAGCGGCATCATCGCCTCGTTCAACTTCCTCGCCGGCGAGCGCCCGTCGCCCGGCAACCGGATCGAGATCCCGCTCGGGGCCCCGCGAATCGAGCCGCGGGTGCTGGCGCAGTTGACCAACGAACAGCTGCTGGGCATCGGCGGTGAGGCCAGCCGCGAAGACCGAGAAGGACTGCAGGAGGCGAACGCCCTGCTGCGCCGTGGAGACTACTGGGAGGTGCCGCTGCGGCTGTTGCAGTGGCTCGCGCGCAATCACCCGTCAGACAGCCACATCGCCGACGTCTACAAGCTACTGGCCGTGGCGTACGTCGCGCTGGACCGCCGGGATCTGGCGGTGAAGGCGTTCCAGCAGGCGCTGCTGCGCGAACCATCGATGGCGCTGGACATGGTCACCACCTCACCCACCGTGAGCCGCGCGTTCGTGGATGCCAAGGCTGGCCTGCAGAAGCAGGGGCCCTGAGTGCGCTGTGTACCGCTTCTGGCCGCGGCGCTGCTGCTCACCGCCTGTCCCCGTGAGCGCCCCACCGCCCATGATGCGACCCCGACGAAGCGACCCGACCTGTCGGTCCCCGTGGCGCGCTACGAACACTGCACCACCCGGACGGCCAACAAGCCGCTGAGCCCGGTCCGGCTGTTCGGCGCGGAGCTCACCCCGGCCACAGGCAGCGCCGTGCTGCGAGCCCGCTCCGCACCCGCCGGCCACCGTATGGTCCTCGGCGTACTGGGCGACACGCGCGAGGCATTGCCCGCCACGCTGGAGCAGCTGCAGCGTCTGGCGCAGCAGTTCCGGCGCGCCTCGGTGTCGGCGGTGGTGGTGCTGGGGGGCATCGACACCTCGTTCGAGGGAATCAAGCAGGTCCTGGCGCCGCTCAGAGCAGCCGGGCCCGTGCTGGCGCTGCCCGGTGATCGTGAGTCGCGCAGCGGCTTCTGCGCGGCGGCCGAGACCGAGCGCGCCACCGATCTGGTGCGTGTTCGGGCGCTGGACGTGGGCTGGATCGGGCTGGTGGCGGTGCCTGGCTATCACCTGCCGCACCACCTGATGGCCCGGGAGCAAGGGTGCTCCTACGACGACCCGGATATCCGGGGTCTGCTGGATCTGGTGCAGCAGCTCCCCGCGCTGCGCCTGCTCGTGGCCCACGGACCGCCGCGGGGCGAGGGCGCGCAGGCGGTGGATCGCGCCCTGGGCCAGGTCAACATCGGCGACCCCCTGCTGCGGCGCCTGATGCAGGAGGCCCAGATCGGGTTCGGTCTGTTTGCCCATGTGCACGAGTCCGTGGGCCACGCCACCACGGTGGACGGGGCCCGGGTCCGTCCCATGACCTGGTCCAGCTCCCTGCTGCTCAACGTCGGCGCGGCCGACAGCGTGCCCCACGAGAACCTCGACGGGAGCTGGTCCCGCGGCAACGCGGCCATCGTCGAGCTCACCGACCGCTGCGGAGTGTGTGGGAGCGGCGCCCCGGACTCCACTGCGTGTGCCTGCGCGCGATACCGCATGCTCGATCTGGCGCGGCTGCCGCGAGAGAACCCCGACGCCGGCGCCGGACCGCTTCCGCCCGGCTGATGCCAGGACCCGGGGGAACTCCGGCGCAAGGCCGCGTAGGATGAAGGATGAAGCATGCACCCCGTGCCCCGCTCCATCCTCTTCGCCGTCCTGGGCATGCTCGCGACCGCGTTGCTGGCTCACGCCAGGCCCATGGCCAGGCGCTGTTCGACAGACCCCTGGCGCTGGCGCTCTTCGGCAGCACCGGCCTGCTCGTATCTGATTCGATGAACTGCCGGCTGCGGCTGATCCCGCTTGCAGAGTGATGCGTCGTCTCGCACGCGGTGGCCCACACCTCGCCCTCTGGCTGGACAGACTCCGGCGGGCCGGCCATAGTCCGGATCATGCGCTTCGCAACCATCCGCCTGGCCCTCGTGCTCCTGGGCGTGAGCGTCGGCGCCTGCTCGGACGACTCGACGCCCACGCCCGACGCGGCGATCTCCGACGCCGTGAA
>Ga0210044_10002103_pt1 | contig 29935 bp, 27 predicted proteins | sample CryGey13umfilter_2_FD_183959 | JGI IMG/M metagenome (GOLD analysis project Ga0210044, IMG submission 183959) | Groundwater microbial communities from aquifer in Utah, USA - Crystal Geyser 4/9/14 3 um filter (SPAdes) (version 2) | ecosystem: Environmental > Aquatic > Deep subsurface >... | reverse complement strand
GCGACGAGGCGCGGCAGATAGTCGGTCAGCACGATCCGGCGATAGGCCTCCTTGACCGTCTCGCAACTCGCCGCGAAGGCGGGCGAGCCTGCCGGATGCACGCCAGGCTTGGCCCGATGCACAAGATTGTGCAGCCGCATGAACAGGATATGAAGCTGGACGATCAGCTTGTTCTCGTCGTTGCGCGGGTCCGCGATCATGCGGCCGTCGCGAAACGCGGTCGAACGGCGGATGTCGCGCGCGGCGGTGGTGTTGCCGACGCTGCGGCGCGCGACGCTGAGGCGGAACAGGCCGCGCGCGTTGAACAGCGCAGGCTCGACGCGGCCCAGCAACCCATAGACGCTGTCGAGGTCGAACTGGCCGGTCCGCCCGTTGGTGGCGGTGACGTCCGGCTCCGGCGCCACCCGCTGCCGCGCGCCGAGTTCAGGGTTCATCGGCAGGGCGCGCATGTCGCGCACGGTGCGGAATTCGGTCAGGTCGTGATCGACGAACTGGCCGAAGAAGGTGAAGCCTGCGGGCATCGCCGGCTTGGCTGCGGCCATCGCCACCGGCGGGCTCATCGGCCCCTGCGCCCCCGCCAGCAGCGAGACGGCGTGGCTGTGGTAAAGCGGATCCTCGCGCCGGAACAGCCGCGAGAACGGCGACTCGTTTGCGTGAGGGCCTTGGCAGACGTAGGCGGTTCCGTGGGCCATGGTGCTCTCCTGTCTGGTGCAAGCGCTTCTGCGCTCGCGCCATGGAGATCACGCCGCCGTCAGCGCCGCGTGACGCAAACGTTACCCAGCGTCAGCCCGGCGGGGCGCCCTCACTTCCCGCGCCGCCGCGCCAGCGCCCAGCCCGCCGCCAGCGTCAGCGCCGCCGCCGCCAGCAGCGCCGCCGTAACCCAGCCGTCGAGCGTGCGCATGGTCGCGCCGAAGGTGGCGCAGATCAGCGTGATCGGCACGATGCCCACGGCGGTCGTCCACAGGAACACCGGCCAGCGCACGGCGGTCAGCCCGGCGGCGTAGTTCACCAGGTTGAACGCCACCACCGGCGCCAGCCGCGCCGCCAGCAGCGACACCGTTCCCTGCCGCTCGGTCCAGGCGTCCAGCTTCGCCAGCCCCTTTTGGGACAGCATCGCGGCCACGAACGGGCGGCCGAGGCGGCGCGCCAGCGCGAAGGACAGCGCCGCGCCCAGCATGGCGCCCAGCCACACCAGCGCCGCGCCCATCGCCACGCCGAACAGCGCGCCCGCGCCCAGCGCCACCAGCTCGGCGGGAAACGGCACGAAGCAGTGCAGCACCATCAGCGCCACGATGGCGACCGGCCCCCATCCGCCAAGGCCGCGCATGAACGCCTCCAGCGACGCGGCGTCCAGCCCCTCGGCGATCCAGAAGACGGCGACCAGCGCGCCCAGCGCGCCGACCGCCAGCAGGGCGATCGCGCCGACGACCGCCCGTCGCCGCGCCGCCGCTTGCGCCGCCGCCGCCGCCGCTGTCGTGGTATCGTTATCCATGCGTCACGCTCGCACACGCGCGCCCGGCGGCAAGGGCTGCGTCCATCACTCTTTCGCGAGCGCCAGCACGGCGAGCGCGGCGAGGATCGCCGCCATCCCCAGCCACACCGGCGCCGCAGGCCAGCCGCGCCCGGCCAGCCCCTCGTAGAGCGCGATCAGCCCCGGCGTGAGATAGCCATAGGCCATCACCTTGCCCGCAGGCAGCCGCATCGCCGCGTATTGCAGCAGAAAGAACGTCCCCGCCGTGGTGAACACGCTCAGATAGGCGGCGGTCAGCCACACCACCGGCGGCAGCCGCGCCCAGTCGGTCGCCGCCAGCGCGGGCGCGGCCCAGGCGGTGATCAGCAGCGTGCCCCCCGCCAGCGCGCCGAAGGTGAACGCCAGCACCGGCTCGCCCCGGTTCAGCCTGCGCACCAGCGGGGTATAGAGCGCGTGCGCGGCGCAACCGATCAGAAAGATCGTCTCGCCGCGCCCCACTTCGAACGCCGCGATGCGGCCCGGGTCGCCGCCAAAAATCACCCACACCGCCCCCATGGCGCCCAGCGCGAGCGCCGCCAGCGCCGTCGGCGGGGTGCGCTGGCGCATCAGCAGCCAGCCGAAGCCCGCGCTCATCAGCGGGATCAGCGTGAACACCGCCCCGGTGGAGACCGGCGAGGCCAGCCGCAGCGCGGCGAACATCAGCACGAAGTATCCCGCCAGCAGCCCGCCGAGCGCCAGATAGCGCCACGGCGCCGCGCAATCGCGCCGGGTCGGGCCGCGCCCGGTCAGCGCCATCAGCGCGGCCATCAGCACGGTCGCCGCAGTGAAGCGCAGCGCGGTCAGCGCGGCGGGGTCGATGAACGGCGCCGCCTGCTTGCCCAGCGAGAACGACCCCGCGATCAGGCACGCGAACAGCGCCATCGCGGCGTGCCCGCGCCATGGCGCGGGCGCGCTCAAGCTGTCTCGTCCTCGGGAAAGTCGATGTGGATATGGTTGCCGTCGGGATCTTCGATGTTGACCTGCACGACGCCAAAGCCCGGCACGCGCGCCAGCCGAAAGGTCGCGCCCTCGTCGCGCAGCCGCGCCATGAAGGCGTCGAGGCCCTGCGCCGACAGGGCGAAATGCTCAAGGCGCAGGTCGTGGCCATGGGCGCCGGGCGTCGCCTCCACTCCGACCAGATGCACCACGGCGCGCGCGCCGACATAAAGCCAGACGCCGGGAAAGCTGAAGTCCGGGCGCGGCCCCGGCGTCATGCCCAGGATGTGCTCGTAGAACGCGGCCATCACCTCAAGCTGGCCGGTGCGCAGGTTCACATGGTCGAGGCGCTTCAGGGCGTAGTCGGTCATGGCGGCGCTCTCCGGCTGGTTGCGCGGCGACGATAGCGGCTTGGGCGCGAGGGGGCCATAAGGCGCATCGCGGGCGTGTGCGCGTGAGCGCGCGCGATGGGGGGCGCGCGAGAGCGAGAGGAGGCGCGCGCGAGGGCCTTGACCGCGCCGCGCCCGCATGGCCAACAGAACCGCGACGCGCCCGCCCCGCGCGACGGAGGCCGCCTTTCATGACCGATACGCTCGACACGGCGCTCTCCACCCGGCGCGGCATCTGGCTGATGATCGCGGCGATGGTGGTGTTCGCGGCGCAGGACGGCGTGTCCAAGCACCTCGCCACGCATTATTCGCCGGTGTTCGTCACGATGATCCGCTACTGGTTCTTCGCGGTGTTCGTGATCGCGCTGTCGGCGCGGCGGGCGGGGGGGCTGCGCCGCGTCGCGCAGACGCAGCTTCCCTTGCTCCAGATCATGCGCGGCGCGCTGCTGGCGCTCGAGATCGTGGTGATGATCACCGCGTTCGCCTTGCTGGGGCTGGTCGAGAGCCACGCCATTTTCGCCGGCTACACCCTGATCGTCACCGCGCTGTCGGGGCCGGTGCTGGGCGAGAAGGTCGGCTGGCGGCGCTGGACCGCCGTCGGCGTCGGCTTTGTCGGCGTGCTGATCATCCTGCGCCCCGGCGAGGGCGTGCTGGACGCCCGCTCGCTGATCGCGCTGGCGGCGACGGTGATGTTCGCCGTCTATCACGTGGCCACGCGCTATGTGAATCGGGTGGACGGCTCGGCCACCAGCTTTTTCTACACCGGCGTCGCCGGGGCGGCGGCGGTCACGCTGATCGGCCCGTTCTTCTGGACGCCCATGGCGGGGTGGGACTGGGGCTGGATGGCGCTGCTCAGCGTCATGGGCATGAGCGGTCACTATCTGTTGATCAGCGCGCTGAACCACGCCGAGGTCAGTTCGGTGCAGCCCTTCGCCTATCTGCAACTGGTGTTCGCCGTGATGATCGGCGTCGTCGTGTTCGGCGAGCGGCTGGACCCCGCCATCGTGGCGGGCGGCGCGCTGGTGGTGGCGGCGGGGCTGTTCACCCTGTGGCGTGAGCGGGTGCGGCGGGGTGCGCGCGGCTGACGGGTGCGCGCGGCTGACGGGTGCGCGCGTTCGCCACGCTTCCCGGTGGCGCGCTTGTCGGCGATGATGGTTGCGGCTAGCGTTAACACTGCGCATGGGGAGGGGCCTTGCGGTGCGGGAGCGGATTGGCTTGCCGGCGTCGCCGCCGCGCGCGCAGAGTGTTGCACAAGGCGCCCGGCGCGAAGCCCGGGCGCGATCAAGAAGACGATCCAGGGAGGGTTTCCATGATATTTCTGAAAGTGAGCCGCGCCGCGCTTGCGCTGTCAGCGGTGGTCGCCGCAGCCGCCATCGCGCCGCAGGCGCAGGCGTTTTCACCTGAGCGGCCCGAGTGCATCGCCCCCGCCAACCCCGGCGGCGGGTGGGACTTCACTTGCCGCCAGGTCGGCAAGGCGATGCAGGATCTCAAGCTGGTCTCCGGCACGGTGCAGGTCACCAACCTGGCGGGCGGCGGCGGCGGCGTGGCGTTCGCCGAGGTCGTCAACAAGCGCGGCGCCGACAACGACCTGATCGTGGCGGCGTCGTCGGCCACCTCGACGCGGCTGGCGCAGGGCGCCTTTCCCGGCGGCTCGATGGATCAGGTGCGCTGGGTCGCCAGCGTCGGCGCCGACTACGGCGTGATCGCCGTGGCCAAGGACAGCCCGATCCAGACGCTTCCCGAACTGATGGCGCAGATCAAGGCCGATCCCAAGTCGGTGTCGGTGGCGGGCGGGTCGGCGGTCGGCGGCTGGGATCACCTCAAGGTGCTGATCGCGGCCAAGCGCGCCGGCGTCGAGGACGTGCGGACCGTGAAATACGTCGCGTTCAACGGCGGCGGCGAGGCGGTGACGCAGCTTCTGGCCGGCTCGGTGCAGGCGTTCACCGGCGACGCCTCCGAAGCCAAGGGCTTCGTCGATTCCGGCGACATCAGGGTGATCGCGGTGCTGGCGCCGGAGCGGCTGGAGGGCGACTTCGCGGCGTTCCCGACGGCGCGCGAGCAGGGCATCGACGTGATCGGCGCCAACTGGCGCGGCTTCTACGCCCCCGGCGGCATGAGCGACGAGGCCTATGGCTACTGGGTGGACTCGATCGGCGCGGTCTATGCGTCCGATGAGTGGAAGCAGACCATGGCGCAAAGCGGGCTGGCGCCGCTCGATCTTCAGGGCGCGGCGTTCGAGGCGTTCGTCGCCGAGTCGGTCAGGGAGATCGCGGATCTCTCCCGCGAGATCGGCCTGCTGAAGTGACCACCCGCGCCGCCCGCGCCCCGATACGGGGGCGGGCGGCGCGCCTGTTTCTTCAACCGGACCGGGGGGATCCATGAGCGACCGCATTCTTGGCGGCGTGAGTATCGCGCTGGCCGCCTTCTTCGTCTGGCAGGCGACGCTGATCGAACTGAGCTTCCTGTCCGATCCGGTCGGACCAAAGACCTTTCCGATCATCATCGCCGCCGTGCTGGGGCTGTCGGGCGTCGCGGTCATCCTGCGGCCCGACGCGCCCGCCGCGTGGCCCGCGCTCGGCCGCCTGCTTGAGATCGCGGTGACGGCTGGGGTGTTGTGCGCCTACGCGCTGTCGCTGCCGCAGGTGGGCTTTCTGCTGGCGACCGCCGTGGCCGCCGCGTTCCTGTCGTGGCGGCTGGGCGCCGCGCCGCTGTCGGCGGTGGCGGCGGGGGTCGCGATCTCGGTCGGCATCTATGTCGTGTTCCACCTGATTCTCGGCCTGTCGCTCGCGCGCGGCCCCTGGGGGTTCTGAACGCCATGGACGCACTCGCCTCGCTCGCCGACGGGTTCGCCGTCGCGCTGACCTTCCAGAACCTCGGCCTGGCGCTGCTGGGCTGTTTTCTCGGCACCATGATCGGCGCGCTGCCGGGGCTTGGCCCCTCGAACGGTGTGGCGATCCTGATCCCGCTGGCGTTCTCGCTGGGCCTGGCGCCGACGCCTGCGCTGATCCTGCTGACCAGCGTCTATTACGGCGCGATGTATGGCGGGCGGATCTCGTCGATCCTGCTCAACATCCCCGGCGACGAACCGGCGCTGATGACGACGCTCGACGGCTATCCCATGGCGCAGCAGGGCCGCGCGGGCGAGGCGCTGGCGCTGTCGGGCGTGGCGTCGTTCGTCGGCGCGTTCTTCGCCACCGTCGGCCTCGTGTTCCTGGCGCCGCAGCTGGTGCGGGTGGCGCTGCTGTTCGGCCCGGCGGAGTATTTCGCGCTGTTCACGCTGGCCTTCGCCACGCTGGGCGGGGTGTCGAGCCGCAATCAGGCCAAGGCGGCGCTGGCGGCGGCGCTGGGCCTCGGCATCGCGATGATCGGCGTGGACAGCCAGACCGGCGTGCCGCGCTTCACCTTCGGCGAGGTGCATCTCTACGACGGCATCGACTTTCTGGTGGCCATCGTCGGGCTGTTCGCCTTGTCGGAGGTGTTCGTGTTCCTCGAACACCGCAGCCACGGCGCGGGCCCCGAGAAGAAGATGAGCATCGGCCGCATCACGCCGCGGCTGTCGATGCTGCGCGACACGGCGGGCGCGATGGGGCGCTCGACGGTGCTGGGCTTCATCGCCGGGGTTCTGCCGGGCGCGGGGGCGTCGCTCGGCTCGTTCATCTCCTACACCGTCGAAAAGAAGATCTCGAACAAGCACGACACCTTCGGCAAGGGCGACCCGCGCGGCGTGGCGGCGCCGGAGGCGGGCAACAACGCCGCCGCCGGCGGCGCGCTGGTGCCGATGCTGGCGCTGGGCGTGCCGGGGTCGGGCACCACCGCCGTGCTGCTGGCGATGCTGCTGGCGCTCAACATCACGCCGGGGCCGCTGTTGTTCCAGCAGAACCCGGACGTGGTGTGGGGGCTGATCGCGGCGCTGTTCATCGGCAACGTCATGCTGCTGCTGATGAACATTCCCATGGTGGGCCTGTTCGTGCGGGTGCTGCTGGTGCCGTCGAAATACCTGATGCCCGCCGTGGCGATGATCTCGTTCGTCGGCATCTACGGCGTCTCGGGTTCGACCTTCGACCTGCTGGTGATGGTCGGCTTCGGCCTGCTGGGCTGGGTGCTGCGCAAGCTCGACGTGCCGCTGGTGCCGGTGATCCTCGGCGTGCTGCTGGGCAACGAGATGGAGGTCAACCTGCGCCGCGCGATGACCATTTCCGACGGCGACTGGTCGGCGCTGGTCGCCTCGCCGCTGTCGGTGGGGCTGTGGACGCTGGCGGTGGTGGGCTTCATCCTGCCGCTGCTGATCGGGCGCTACCTGCGGCCGCAGATCGCGACCAAAGCGCGCGAGGAAGGCGCAGACCCTGACTGAGCGGCGCACCTTGCGCTATCACACACCAAAGCCTTGAACGGATGAAGGCCAGGAGGAAGCAATCCATGAGCAACCCAGACGGCGCCGACCTCGACCCGGTCGAGACGCGCGAGTGGCTCGACGCGATCGAGGACGTGATCGCGCGCGACGGCGGCGCGCGCGCGCATTACCTGCTTGACCGCACCGTGGCGGCGGCGCGGGAGAACGGCGCCAGCCTGCCGTTCGGCGCCACCACGGCTTACGTCAACACCATCCCGCCCGACCAGCAGCCGGAGTTTCCCGGCCACCTCGAGATGGAATGGCGCATCCGCACCATCAACCGCTGGAACGCCATGGCGACCGTGGTGCGGCGCAACAAGGAGAGCAGCGAATACGGCGGCCACATCGCCAGCTTCGCCTCCTCGGCCGCGCTTTATGACATCGGGCTCAACCACTTCTGGCGCACGCGCACCGACACGCACGGCGGCGATCTGGTGTTCTTCCAGGGCCACGCGATCCCCGGCATCTACGCGCGCAGCTTCATGGAGGGGCGCATCAGCGCCGAGCGGCTGGACAACTTCCGCGCCGAGACCGGCGGCGAGGGACTGCCCAGCTATCCCCACCCGTGGCTGATGCCGGACTACTGGCAGTTTCCCACCGTCTCGATGGGTCTGGGGCCGCTGATGGCGATCTATCAGGCCCGCTTCATGAAATACATGCACAACCGCGGCCACATCGACATGGCCGACCGCAAGGTGTGGGCTTTCCTCGGCGACGGCGAGATGGACGAGCCGGAGAGCCTCGGCGCCATCGGGCTGGCGGCGCGCGAGGAACTCGACAACCTGATCTTCGTGGTCAACTGCAACCTCCAGCGCCTCGACGGCCCGGTGCGCGGCAACTCCAAGATCATCCAGGAGCTTGAGGGCACGTTCCGCGGCGCGGGCTGGAACGTGATCAAGCTGATCTGGGGCTCGGGCTGGGACGCCCTGCTGGACAAGGACGACAGCGGCAAACTGCGCCAGCTGATGGACGAGACGGTGGACGGCGACTACCAGACCTTCAAATCGAAAGACGGCGCCTATATCCGCAAGAACTTCTTCGGCAAGTATCCCGAGACCGCGAAGCTTGTGGAGGACTGGACCGACGCCGAGATCTGGGCCTTGCGGCGCGGCGGCCACGATCCGCAAAAAGTCTATGCCGCCTACGACCGCGCGGTGAAGACCAAGAGCCAGCCGACGGTGATCCTCGTCAAGACCGTCAAGGGCTATGGCATGGGGGATGCAGGCGAAGGCCAGAACATCACCCACCAGCAGAAGAAACTGGCCGAGGACCAGCTGCGCACCTTCGCCAAGCGCTTCGACATCCCCGTGCCCGACGCCGAGATCGCCAAGGCGCCCTATGTCACGCTGGGCAACGCGCAGAAAGACTACATGCTCGGCCGTCGCGAGGCGCTGGGCGGCGCCTTCCCGCAGCGCATCTCGGCGTGCGAGAAGCTGGAGATACCGGGTCTCGACGCCTTCGAGGCGCTGCTGAAGGACAGCGGCGACCGCGAGATCTCGACCACCATGTGCCTTGTGCGGGTGATGAACACGCTGCTGCGCGACAAGAAGATCGGCAAGCGGGTCGTGCCGATCGTGCCCGACGAGAGCCGCACCTTCGGCATGGAGGGCATGTTCCGCCAGCTGGGGATCTACAACCCCAAGGGCCAGCTCTACACGCCGCAGGACGCCGACCAGCTTTCCTACTACAAGGAGACGCGCGACGGCCAGGTGCTGCAGGAAGGCATCAACGAGGCCGGCGCGATGGCCGACTGGATCGCCGCCGCCACCGCCTATTCGGTGCATGGCGTGCCGATGGTGCCGTTCTACATCTACTATTCGATGTTCGGCTTCCAGCGGATCGGCGATCTGGCCTGGGCGGCGGGCGACAGCCGGGCGCGCGGCTTCATGGTCGGCGGCACCGCCGGGCGCACCACGCTGAACGGCGAGGGCTTGCAGCATCAGGACGGCCACAGCCAGATCCTGGCCGGAACCATCCCGAACTGCGTCAGCTACGACCCCAGCTTCGGCTATGAGATCGCGGTGATCGTGCGCGACGGGATGCGGCGGATGTTCGTCGAGCAGGAGGACGTGTATTACTATCTGACCGTCGAGAACGAGAACTACCACCACCCCGCCATGCCGGAAGGCGTGGAGGAGGGGATCACCAGGGGGCTCTACCGGTTCGCAAAGGTCTCCCGCCCCGGCAAGAAGCACGTCAACCTGATGTCCTGCGGCTCGATCATGCGGCAGGCGCAGTTGGCGGCGGAGATGCTGAAGGAGGATTTCGGGATCACCGCCGACCTCTGGGCCGCGACCAGCTTCAACGAACTGGCGCGCGAGGCGCAGGACACGGCGCGGCATAACCGCATGAACCCCACCGCCGCGCCAGTCGAGCCTTATGTCACGCAGGCGCTGTCGGGCGCCAAGGGGCCGGTGATCGCGGCGACCGACTACATGAAGAACTACGCCGAGCAGATCCGCGCCTTCGTGCCGCAGCCGTATCATGTGCTGGGCACCGACGGCTTCGGGCGCTCCGACAGCCGGGTCAAGCTGCGGCGACATTTCGAGGTGGACGCGGCGCATATCGCCGCGACCGCCGTCTATGCGCTGTTCCGCGAAGGCGCGGTGACCGCGAAGGAGGTCGAGGCGGCCTATGCGAAACTCGCCATCGACCCGACCAAATCCAATCCGCGCACCGCGTGACGAGGGGGACACAGCAATGGCGACAATCGACGTGACGGTGCCGGACATCGGCGACTTCAAGGACGTGCCGGTGATCGGCGTGATGGTGAAGGCGGGCGACACGGTGGCGGTGGACGATCCGCTGGTCGAGCTGGAATCCGACAAGGCCACGATGGAGGTGCCCAGCCCCTCGGCGGGCAAGGTGGTCTCGGTCGCGGTGAAGGAGGGCGACCGCGTGTCGATGGGCGCGCTGGTGCTGACGCTGGAGGCGGCGGGGGCGGAAGCGCCCAAGGCCGACGCGCCCGCAGCGGCGGCAGCCCCGGCCCCGGCCCCGGCGGCCGCAGCGGCTCCGGCAGCGGCTCCGGCGGCGGCGCCCGCGCCCGCTTCATCCTCGGCGGAAGCGGCGTTCAAGACCGCCCACGCCTCGCCCTCGGTGCGCGCCTTCGCCCGGCAACTGGGGGTGGACCTGTCGAAAGCGCAGCCCTCGGGCCGCAAGGGCCGCATCCTGCGCGAGGACGTGGCGGCGGTGCTGAAGGCCGCCGCCCCCGCCGCCGCGTCCGCGCCCGCGCAGGGCGGCATGGGCATCCCGCCGATCCCGGTGGTGGACTTCTCCAAGTTCGGCCCGATCGAGAACGTCGAGATGGCGCGCATCAAGAAGCTGTCCGGCCCCGCGCTGCATCGCTCCTGGCTCAACATCCCGCATGTGACGCATCAGGAGGAGGCCGACATCACCGACATCGACCTCTACCGCAAGGAGCTGGACGATGTCGCCAAGGGCGACGGCTATCGCGTCACGCTGTTGTCGTTCCTGATCAAGGCCTCCGTCAGCGCGCTCAAGGCGCATTGGGAGGTCAACAGCTCGATGCACCCGGACGGCGACAAGCTGATCCGCAAGAACTACTTCAACATCGGCTTCGCCGCTGACACGCCGCAGGGGCTGGTGGTGCCGGTGATCAAGGGCGCCGACGGCAAGGGTATCGTCCAGATCTCGAAGGAGATGGGCGAGCTTTCGGCCAAGGCGCGCAAGGGTGAGCTGAAAAGCGCCGACATGCAGGGCGCGACCTTCACCATCTCGTCGCTCGGCGGCATCGGCGGCACCGGCTTCACCCCGATCGTCAACGCGCCCGAAGTTGCCATCCTGGGCGTCACCCGCTCCAAGATGGCGCCGGTGTGGGACGGCGAGAAGTTCATCGCCCGCAACATGCTGCCGCTGTCGCTCAGCTACGACCACCGCGCCATCGACGGCGCGCTGGCCGCCCGGTTCTGCGCCACGCTGAAACACCTGCTCGGCGACGTGCGCCGGCTGCTGCTGTAAGGGGGCTTGGGTCATGGCTGACATGCAGGTGAGCGTCCCCGACATCGGGGATTTCAAGGACGTGCCGGTGATCACGGTGTTCGTGAAACCGGGCGACGCGGTGAAGAAGGACGATCCGCTGGTCGAACTGGAGTCCGACAAGGCGACGATGGAGGTGCCCAGCCCCGCCGATGGCGTGGTCTCCGCCGTCACGGTGAAGGAGGGCGACCGGGTGTCGATGGGCGCGCCGATCCTGACGCTGAAGGCCGAGGGCGCAGGCGATGCGCCCAAGGCTGAAGCGCCCAAGGCGGCGCCCGCCGCCGCTGCGGCTGCGGCCCCCGCCGCCGCCTCGGCGCCGGTCTCCGGCCCGGCGCCCGCCGCCGCGCAGACCGGCGACATGCACGCCCAGCTTCTGGTGCTGGGCGCCGGTCCCGGCGGCTACACCGCCGCGTTCCGCGCCGCCGATCTGGGGCTGAAGGTGGTGCTGGTCGAACGCTATCCGGTGCTGGGCGGCGTCTGTCTCAACGTCGGCTGCATCCCCTCCAAGGCGTTGCTGCACGCCGCGAAGGTGATCACCGAGGCCGAGGAGATGGCGCACCACGGCATCGCCCTTGGAAAGCCGAAGATCGACCTCGGCGCCCTGCGCGGCTGGAAGGACGGCGTGGTGAAAAAGCTCACCGGCGGCCTCAGCGGGCTGGCCAAGGGGCGCAAGGTGACCACGGTGCAGGGCGTGGGCGTGTTCGAGGGGCCGAACCTGGTGCGCGTCACCGGCGAGGACGGGAGCAAGACCATCAGCTTCGACGCCTGCATCGTGGCGGCGGGATCGGAGCCGGTCAAACTGCCGTTCATCCCGCACGACGACCCGCGCGTGATCGATTCGACCGGCGCGCTGGAGCTGGCCGACATCCCCAGGCGCATGCTGGTGATCGGCGGCGGCATCATCGGGCTTGAGATGGCCTGCGTCTACGACGCGCTCGGCAGCAAGGTCACCATCGTCGAGCTGATGGACCAGATCATCCCCGGCGCCGACAAGGATCTGGTCAAGCCGCTGCACAAGCGCATCGAGGGCCGTTATGAGGCGATCCGGCTGAAAGCCAAGGTCACCTCGGTCGAGGCGATGAAAACCGGGCTGAAGGTGCGCATCGAAGGTCCGGACGGCGCGTCGGACGACATCTTCGACCGGGTGCTGGTGTCGGTGGGGCGGCGGCCCAACGGCAAGGGGCTGGGGCTGGACAAGGCCGGCGTGACGGTGGATGAGCGCGGCTTCGTGCCGGTGGACAACCGGATGCGCACCAATGTCGCCCATATCTTCGCCATCGGCGACCTGGTGGGCCAGCCGATGCTGGCGCACAAGGCGGTGCACGAGGGCAAGGTGGCGGCGGAGGTGACGGCCGGCCACAACCGCGCCTTCGACGCCCGCGTGATCCCCTCGGTCGCCTACACCGACCCCGAGGTGGCGTGGGTGGGCCTGACCGAGAACGACGCCAAGGCGCAGGGGATCAAGTTCGGCAAGGGCGCCTTCCCCTGGGCGGCGTCGGGCCGGGCGCTGGCCAACGGGCGCGACGAGGGGCTGACCAAGGTGCTGTTCGACCCCGAGACCGACCGGGTGCTGGGCTGCGGCATCGTCGGCGCCAACGCGGGCGAGCTGATCGCCGAGGCCGCCGTGGCCATCGAGATGGGCTGCGACGCGGTTGATCTGGGCCACACCATCCACCCGCACCCGACGCTGTCGGAGACCGTCAACTTTGCGGCGGAGATGTTCGAGGGCACGATCACCGACCTGATCGCGCCGAAGAAAAAGCACTGAGTGCTGCGCCCGGGCCTCTGGCGGGGTCCGGGCGGGGATCGCGTGCGCAGGCTCGCGAAGCGTCGGCGCGGCGGGGTAATGTCAGGCGGGAAGGGGAAATGTCCCGGCGCAGGGCCGGGACAGCGCTATCGGCGGGGCGTGAGCGCCGCAAGGCGCAGGATCCCGGCGCGGGGGCAGCAGCGTGGGAGCGACCGGGCGCCGCCGCCTATTTCTTGGCGTTCTTGGTCCGCTCCTGCGAGGCGGTGATGCGGGTGGTCAGCGTCGATTCCGGCGCCGCCGCCTTCACCTTTTCCTTCTTGGGTTTCTTGGCTTCCTTGTTGCCGCGCAATTGGCCCTTGGCCATGGTGGTCGCCTCTCCCGGCCTTGTCGCATCCGGCCGTTTGGCCGGAGCGACCGAGCGCGCGCCGGGGTGCGAACGCCAAAAGCGGCGCCCGCGCGCAGTCTCATCTCCTCAACAGGTGCGCCCGGCGCGGCGCGGCGTCAAGGCCCGCCGCCGCCGGGCGCGGCGCCCGTCAGATCTGGTCCAGCAGCGCCTCGCCGGTCGAGCACACCGCGTCGCTGGGCTTGTCCTCGACGTTGAGCTGCTTGACCACGCCGCCCTCGATCAGCATCGAATAGCGCTTGGAGCGCACGCCAAGCCCGGCGCCGGAGGCGTCGAAATCCAGCCCCAGCGCCTTGGTGAACGCCGCCTGCGGGTCGGCGACCAGCGTCACGCCCGCCGCTTCGGCGCCGGTGGCCTCGCCCCACGCCTTCATCACGAACGGATCGTTGACCGAGACGCAGACGATCTTTTCCACGCCCTTGGCCTTCAGCGCGGCGACATTGTTGACGAAGCTGGGCATGTGCCTGGCGTGGCAGGTCGGCGTGTAGGCGCCGGGCACCGCGAACAGCGCCACCTTGCCCGCGCCGAACAGGTCGGCGGCGGCGACATCGGCGGGGCCTGCGTCGCCGAGGGCCTTGAAGGTGGCGGAGGGGAGCGTGTCGCCGATCTTGATGGTCATGGGAAAAATCCTTGGCTTGCCGGGCGCGCCGTCAGCCGCGCGCAGCCGGGATATAACCGACGCAGGCGCGCGCGTCACCCCGCGCGATTGCGGCGTGATCGTGGCTTAACTCTTTCTGTCGGCTTTTCAAGGTCTTGGCCGGTCACATTGTTTTCAGATCACGCGGCCTTCACGGCGGCGCGCGCGGGCTATCTGTGCGCTGCCGGCTAAGACAGCCGGTCGCATGACATCGATGACAGGAGAGACGCCATGCTTCGCACCATCGTCGCCGCCACTTTCGGCCTCGGCCTGACCGCCTCGGTCGCCGCCGCCGCCGACAAGGACATCGTGGACACCGCCGTCGGCGCGGGTTCCTTCACCACGCTGGTCGCCGCCGTGCAGGCCGCAGGCCTTGTGGACACGCTGAAAGGCGACGGCCCGTTCACCGTTTTCGCGCCCACCGACGCCGCCTTCGCCGCGCTGCCGGAGGGCACGGTCGAGACGCTGCTCAAGCCCGAGAACAAGGATCAGCTTGTCGCGGTGCTGACCTATCACGTGCTGCCGGGCAAGGTGATGTCGGCCGACATCGCCGGTCAGACGCTGTCGCCCGCCACGGTGCAGGGATCGACGGTGGACATCGACGCCACCAGCGGCGTGACCATCGACGGCGCCACCGTGACCACCGCCGACATCGAGGCGTCGAACGGCGTGATCCATGTGATCGACGCGGTGATCCTGCCGAACTGAACCGCGCAAAGGGGTGCGGGAAAGGGGCCGAAAGGCCCCTTTTTCGCGCGCTATTCCGCCGCCGCCAGCGCCATCTCCAGATAGATCTCGCGCAGCCGCTTCGCCACCGGGCCGGGCTTGCCGTCGCCCAATCGTACGCCGTCGATCTTCACCACCGGCGTCACGAAGGCGGAGGCGGAGGTGTAGAACGCCTCCGCTGCGTCCTGCGCCTCGGCGATGGTGAACGGGCGCTCCTCCACCGCCATCTGCGCCTCCGCCGCCAGCCGCAGCACCGAGGCGCGGGTGATGCCGTGCAGGATGGCGTTGGAGAGCTGCCGGGTGACGATCACCCCCGCCTTGGTGACGATATAGGCGTTATTGGAGGTGCCCTCGGTCACGAACCCGTCCTCGACCATCCAGGCGTCGTCGGCGCCCGCGTCCTTGGCGGCCTGCTTCATCATCGAGGGCGCCAGAAGCTGCACCGTCTTGATGTCGCGCCGTCCCCAGCGGATGTCGGGCGCGGAGATCACGCTGATGCCGTTGCGCGCCGGGGCCGTGTCGATCAGCGGGCGGCTTTGCGTGAACATCACCAGCGACGGCTCGGGATGCTTGGGAAACGCGAAGTCGCGGTCGGCGGCGCCGCGCGTGACCTGAAGATAGACCATGCCTTCATCGACGGCGTTGCGCGTCACAAGGTCCTGCATCAGCGCCGGAATCTCGGCCACCGGCGTCGGGCTGGCCATCTTCAGTTCGTCCAGCGAGCGTTGCAGCCGCTTCATGTGGCCGGCGTTCTCGACCAGCTTGCCGCGCAGCACCGGCGTCACCTCATAGACGCCGTCCGCGAACAGGAAGCCCCGGTCGAACACCGAGATCTTCGCGTCCTCCTCGGCGACGAAGGCGCCGTTGACGTAAACGATGCGGCTCATGTGTCTATCCCCACAGCTCGGGCGACGGCGGATGCGCGCCCCGGTCGTCGTAGATCAGCCCAAAGGCGCGGTCCTGCGTCAGCAGCAGCGGCCCGTCGAGGTCCACCACCTGCGCGCCCTGCGCCACGATCAGCGCGGGCGCCATCGCCAGCGAGGTCGCCAGCATGCAGCCCACCATCACCGCGAAACCCTGCGCCCGCGCCGCGTCGCGCAGGGCCAGCGCCTCGGTCAGCCCGCCGGTCTTGTCGAGCTTGATGTTGACCATGTCGTATTTGCCCGCAAGCCCGGCCAGCGACGCGCGGTCGTGGCACGACTCGTCGGCGCAGACCGGCAGGGGCCGCGCCATGGTCGCCAGCCCCGCGTCGTCGCCCGCAGGCAGCGGCTGCTCGACCATGCGCACGCCAAGGCGAACCATCTGAGGCGCCAGCGCGGCGTAATCGGCGACGCGCCAGCCCTCGTTGGCGTCCACGATCAGCGCCGCGCCCGGCGCGCCTTCGCGCACCGCCGCCAGCCGCGCGAGATCTTCCGCGCCGTTCCCGCCCAGCTTGACCTTCAGCAGCGGGCGATGCGCGTTGGCGGCGGCCTTGGCGCGCATCGCCTCCGGCGCGTCGAGCGACAGGGTGAAGGCGGTGGGCAGGGGCTGCGGCGCGGGCAGGCCCGCCAGTTCCCACGCCCGCACGCCAGCGCGCCTGGCCTCCAGATCCCAGAACGCGCAGTCGAGCGCGTTGCGCGCGGCGCCCGCAGGCAGCGCGCTCTGCAGCGCGGCGCGGTCCAGCCCTTGCGCCAGCGCAGCCCGCAGGCCCTCGATCTGCGCCGTCACGCTGGCGACGCTTTCGCCATAGCGCGCGTAGGGCACGCATTCGCCCCGGCCCTGACGCGTCCCGTCGCTCAGCGTCGCCACCACCACCTCGGCATGGGTTCGCGCGCCGCGCGCGATGCGAAAGCCGCCCGCGATCTCGAAACGCGCCGCGACGACGCCGAGCGTCAGGCTCACCACAGCGCGTCCACCAGCGCGCCGACGCCCTGGCGCACCGGATCGACCGCCGGAAGCCCGGTCTGCGCCGCGATGCGCGTCAGCGTCGCCTCCGCCTCCGCCGCGCTCAGCGCATGGGTGTTGACCGAGACGCCGACAAAGATCGCCGCCGGATTGGTCAGCCGCGCCGCGCGCTGGCTGATCTCCATGGTCGCCTCCAGCGAGGGGATGGGATAGTGCGGCAGGCCGCGCATGTGGGTGCGGGTCGGCTCATGGCACAGCACCAGCGCATCGGGCTGGGCGCCGTGGATCAGCCCCATGGTCACGCCCGCGAACGACGGGTGCATGAGCGATCCCTGGCCCTCGATCACATCCCAGTGGTCGGGGTCGGCGTCGGGGGTAATCGCCTCAACCGCGCCCGAAATGAAGTCGGCGACCACCGCATCCAGCGGCACGCCCGCGCCGGTGATCAGGATCCCGGTCTGGCCGGTGGCGCGGAAGGTCGCGGGCCGTCCGCGCGCGCGCATCGCCGCCTCGATGGCCAGCGCGGTGTACATCTTGCCGCAGGAACAGTCGGTCCCGACCGGCAGCAGCCGCTTGCCGCTGCGCTTCACGCCGTTGCCGATGGGATAGTCGTCCTCGGGAACCCGCACGTCGTGCAGCGTGCGGCCCAGGCGCGCGGCTGTCTCGGCAAGCTCGGGCACGTCGGCGAGGCGGTTGTGCAGCCCCGCCGCGAGGTCCATCCCCGCCTCCAGCGCCGCCTTGAGCACGGCGATCCACCCAGGCGCGATCACCCCGCCCCGGTTGGCGACGCCCACCACCAGCGTCCGCGCTCCCCCAGCCGCCGCCTGCGCCACGGTCATGTCGGTCAGGCCGCAATCGGCCTGACAGCCGTCCATGCGCAGCTGTCCGACGCAGTTTTCCGGGCGCCATTGCTTCACGCCGAGCGCGACCTTGGCGGCCAGCATGTCGGGCGCGTCGCCCAGAAACAGCAGATAGGGGGTCTGAAGGCTCATCGCGCTCTCCGTCGCGCGCCGCAGTGAACGCCGGGGCGCATCGCGCAATGTTCACCACCGCGCGCGCCGCAGCGCAAGACCGGTTACGCCGCGCCGCAGCAATGCGGGCGGGCGCGCGCGACGCCCCGGCCGCCCAGGGCGGCGCAGTGAAAACGCCCGTCTTAGGCGGCGCGCGCGGGCTCCGGCTCGGCGCGCGGCGCGGCGAGGCGCGCCAGCGTGGCGTCGCCGCCCACCTCCTCGGGCGTCGCGCACAGCCCGGCCCGCCGCGCCCAGCCGCCCAGGCGCGGGCTTGCGGTCAGCACCGTGAACGGGATCGCCAGCGCCAGCCCCGCCAGCACTGGCGCCGCCCAGGGCGCGGCATGGGGCGCCCAGGCGATCACCGCCGCCGACAGGCCGAGCCCCATCAGCGTTTGCGGCCACATGGCGCGCGCCGCCTGCGCCCAGCTGACCCGCGTCAGGTCGCGCTGCTGGCCTGACCAGCTGATCCGCCGTCCGAACAGAAGGCCGATCTGGAACACCGTCACCGCGAACGCCGCCACCGGCGCCATCAGCATCGAGAACACGGTCTCGACCAGCGCGCCGAAAGCAAAGCGCCCCGCGCCGCCATAGCGCGCCACGCCGCCGCGCGTCAGCGCCACGTCGATCCAGCCCGCCACCTTGGGCGCCAGCGACACCGAGAACATGATGAAGAACATCGTCACCGCAAAGGCGAAGTCGGCGCCCTGAAGCCCTGTCGTCGCCACGCCGTCAACGATCTGCGGCGCCGCGCCGACGCCCATCAGCATCGCCGCCGCCGCCAGCGTCATCGCCATCCACGCCGGGCCGCCGAAATACATCGCGATCGCAGCGAACACCTGGAACCGGCTGAGCGGCGCCAGCCCGCGCAGGCCGAGCAGGCCGAAATACTGCATGTTGCCGTTGCACCAGCGATGGTCGCGCTTGATGAAGTCCAGCAGCGTCGGCGGGTTTTCCTCGAAACTGGCGGTCTCGACCGGCAGCACCCGGCATTCATAGCCCGCGCGCCGCATCAGCGCCGCCTCGATCTGGTCGTGGCTGAGGATGTGCCCGCCCAGCGGCGGCGTGCCCGGCAGCACCGGCAGGCGGCACTTCGCCTTGAACGGCGCCGTGCGGATCAGCGCGTTGTGGCCCCAGTAGGCGCAGGCGTCGCCATGCCACCATACCGCGCCCGCCGTGAAGCTGCGCATCCCGTGGCGCATCCCGAACTGGAACACGCGCGCGAAGAAGCTGTCGCTGGGCGCGCCGACCACCAGGCTTTGCAGGATGCCCAGCCGGGGATGCGCCTGCATGATGCGCGTCATGCGCACGATGGCCGCGCCCGACATCAGGCTGTCGCTGTCGAGCGGCAGGAAAAAGCTGTAGTCACCGCCCCAGCGACGCAGGAAATCGCGGATGTTGCCGGCCTTCCAGCCTGCGTTGTCGGCGCGGCGGCGATAGCGTGCGCCTGCGCCGAGCTGGTCGCGCATCTGCGAAAACAGCCGCTCCTCATCCGCCGCCACTGCCGGGTCGTCGCTGTCACTGAGCGCGAACAGGTCATAGGCCGCGCCCTGCCCGGTGGCGTCGAGCCCCGCGCGCACCGCCGCCAGCCGCGCCAGCGCGCGGGCGGGATCCTCGTTGCGCAGACACATCACCACGGCGGTGCGGGCGCGCAGCGGGCTTTCGTCGGCGCCGTCGTCCAGCACCGGGCAGGCGTCGCGCAGGCCGCGCGGACCGTGCAGCGCCCAAAGCCCGATCACGGCGTTCCAGAACCCCATCACCGTCCACGGCGCGCCGATCAGAAAACCGGCGAAGATCACCGCTTCGGCGAGGCTCCAGCCGCCGATGCTCAGCACATGCGCCACGCCCCAGCCCAAGGCCCCCAGCGAGGCGAGATTCAGGCCCGCCACCAGCAGACGGCGCCGCCGCAGCAGCGCGCGCGGCTGCAGGCCCGCAGGGGTGAGGCCGTCCGCCGTCTCGCGCAGCGGCATCTCGGCGATTGTGGTCGGCGCGGCGTTCGGGGTTGCGTCGAGCATGATGGCGGCGTCTTTCTCCGGGAGCGTTTGCAAGGAGTGAATCGGATGATCAGCGCGCGCGCGCTATGGCACGAAGCGCCGGGGCTGGCGAGCCTGCGCGATGAGGCGGTGACGGTCGCGCCCGGCGATGTGGGCGTGCGGATGCTGTGGTCGGGGATCAGCCGGGGCACCGAGCGGCTGGTGGCGCAGGGCCGCGTGCCGCCCGGCCAGTACGCGACCATGCGCGCGCCGTTCCAGCAGGGCGAATTTCCCTTTCCGGTCAAGTATGGCTACGCCGCCGTCGGCGTGGTCGAGCAGGGGCCGGAGGCGTTGGTCGGCCGCACCGTGTTCGCGCTGCATCCGCATCAGTCCTTCTTCACCGTGCCCGCCGCCGCCGTGATCGCGGTTCCTGACGCCGTGACGCCGCGCCGCGCGATCCTGGCGGCGAACATGGAGACGGCGCTGAACGCGGTCTGGGACGGCGCCGCCGCGCCCGGCGATCGCATCGCCGTGGTGGGAGCGGGCGCGCTTGGGCTGCTGACCGCGATGATTCTCTCCCGCTTGCCTGGCGCCGATGTCACACTCATCGACGTATTAACGGAACGTGGCGATATTGCAGCGCAACTTGGCGTGAAGTTCGCGTGCGTAAAGGATGCGCCCGCCGATTGCGACCTCGCCTTCCACACCTCCGCCACCGCCGCAGGGCTGGCGACCGCGATGGCGACGCTGGGGCCGGACGCCACGCTGGTCGAGATGAGCTGGCACGGCGCGGGCGAGACGCCGGTGGCGCTGGGCGGGGCGTTCCACGCGCGGCGGCTGCGCCTTCAGTCGAGCCAGGTGGGGTCGCTGCCGCCGTCGCGCCGCCCGCGCTGGGACCATCGCCGCAGGCTGGCGCTGGCGCTGGCCCTGCTGGCCGACCCGCGCCTCGACGCGCTGATCACGGCGGAGGTGGATTTCGCCGCCTTGCCCGACGCGCTGCCCGCGATACTTGGGGGCGGCGGTGTCGCGACCGCCGTGCGCTATGGCTGAAGGGGGCTTGGTGCGCCGCGCGGCCCCGCTTATGAACCGCGCAACCGCAGCGCAGGAGTCTTGCCCATGTACGCCGTCGAAGTCCGCGACCACATCATGATCGCCCATTCCCTGCCGGGAGAGATTTTTGGCCCGGCGCAGGGGATGCACGGCGCGACCTATGTCGTGGACGTGGCGTTCTTTCGCACCGAGCTGACCGCCGATCGCATCGTGGTCGATATCGGCCGCGCGCATGACGCGCTGAAAGCGGCGCTGAAGCCGCTGAACTATGGCAACCTCGACGAAGCGCCCGCCACGAAGGGCCAGCTGACCACCACCGAATGGCTGTGCCGGTTCATCTTCGACAGCGTCGCGGGCGCGGCGCGGCGCGGCGAGCTGGGGCCGGGCGGCGACGGGGTGGAGCGCATCCGCGTCACGCTCAACGAAAGCCATGTGGCGCGGGCGTGGTTCGAGGGCGCGGTCTGAGTGCGGGCGACCTTCGCCATCCCCGGCGACCTGAACACCCCCAGCGGCGGCTACGGCTATGACCGCGCGGTGATCGCCGCCGGGCCGGGCGTGGGGCTGGAACTGGCGCATCTGGCGCTGCCGGGCGGGTTTCCGTTCCCGACCGGGGCCGCCGTGGCGCAGGCCGCGCTTCTGCTGGCGGCGACGCCCGCCGACCGGCCGCTGCTGGTGGACGGGCTGGCGCTGGGCGCGCTGCCCGAGGCGGCGCTGGCGGGGGTGCGCGCGCCGCTGGCGGCGCTCTTGCACCATCCTCTGGCGCTGGAGGCGGGGCTGTCCGAGGCGCAGGCGCAGGCTTTGCGCGCCAGCGAGGGCGCCGCGCTGGCGCGGTGCCGCGCGATCGTCACCACCTCCGCCGCGACGGTGCGCGACGCTGCGGCGCTGTTCGGCATAGCGCCGTCGCTGTTCAGCGTCGCCCGGCCTGGCCTGGCGCGCGCGGCGATGGCGCGGGGCGGCGGCGAGACGCCGGTGATCCTGTGCGTCGCCTCGCTGATCCCGCGAAAAGGCCATGACGTGCTGATCGACGCGCTGGCGCGGCTCGCCGACCGGCCCTGGCGCGCGGCGTTCTATGGCGCGCAGGATTTCGCGCCGGACTGGGCGGCGCAGGTGCGCGCGCGCATCGCCGCGGCGGGGCTTGGCGCGCGGATCGCGCTGCATGGGCCGGTGTCGTCGGCGGCGCTGGCGGACGCCTATCACGGCGCCGACATCTTCTGCCTGCCGTCGCGCCATGAAGGCTATGGCATGGTTTTCGCCGAGGCGATGGCGCATGGCCTGCCGGTGCTGGCCGCCGACATCGCCGCCGCGCGCGAGGTGATCGGGCCGGGGGCGGGGCGGCTCAGTCCGCCCGACGACGCCGCCGCGCTGGCCGAGAACATCGCCGCGCTGCTCGACGACCCGGCGCGCCGCCGCGCCATGGCCGCCGCCGCCCATGCCCGCGCCCATGTCATCCCCGGCTGGGACGCGACCGCGCGCGCGATACGCGCCGCGCTGGAGGGGATCGCGCCATGAGCTTCAGCGCCGACTGGCTGAGTTTGCGCGAGGGCGCCGACCGCGCGGCGCGCGACCAGGGCCTTGTCGCGGCGCTGGCGGCGTGGGCGAAAGCGCGCGGCGCACTGGACGTGGTGGACATCGGCGCCGGGACCGGCGCCACGCTGCGCACGCTGCATCCCATATTGCCCGGCGCGCGCTGGCGGCTGGTGGACCACGACGCAGGGCTCTTGCGGCTGGCGGCGCAGAGCGCGCGCGCCATCGGCGCACAGGCGCGGACCCTGACGCTGGACCTCGCCGCCGATCCCGGCGCCGCGCTTGCGCCCGCGCCCGCGCTGGTGACGGCCTCGGCGTTTTTCGATCTGGCCTCCGCCGCATGGATCGACCGTTTCGCCGACGCCGCCCGCGCGGCGGGCGCGGCGGTCTATGCCGCGCTCAGCTATGACGGCGACGAGGCCTGGGCGCCGCCGCACCCCAAGGACGGCGCGGTGCGCGCGGCGTTCCTTGCCGACATGCGCCGCGACAAGGGGCTGGGCCCGGCGCTGGGCGCAGGCGGCGGCGGCTATCTGGCGCAGGCGCTGGCGGCGCGGGGCTATGCGGTGCGCACGGCCTCCAGCCCGTGGCGGCTGGCGGCGCCGCGCGACGCAGGCCTGATCGCGGCGCTGGCGGCGGGGGTCGCCGACGCGGCGGGCGCGCCGGACGGCTGGCGCGCGGCGCGCATCGCGGCGACGGCGGCGCGGATCGGGCATCTGGACGTGCTGGCGACGCTGGAGTGAGCGGGCCGAACCGAGACGTCGCGACCGTTGCGCGGGGTCCCGGCTCGGGGGCCGGGACTGCGTTGAAGGGGCGAGGGGGCTGAATGTCTGCGCTGTCCCGGCCTCGCGCCGGGACCCCGCTCAATCTTGCGGCGTCGCCGGAATGGGCGCGGGCGTCGTGCGGTCCCGGCGCGGGGGCCGGGGCCGCGTGAAGGCTGGCTACGCGTCGCCCGCGTCGGCGATCAGCGCCACGCTGACCACGCGCTCGCCTTCGGCGGTGTTGAACACCCGCACGCCGCGCGCGCCGCGCGACATCACCGACACGTCCGACACCGGGCAGCGGATCGACTGGCCTGCGTCGGTCACCAGCATGATCTGGTCGTCCTCGCCCACCGGCCAGGCGGCGGCGACGCGGGCAGGGGCGCGGTCGGGGTCGTTGAGGCGCGGCGTAAGATTGGCGCCGATGATGCCCTGACCGCCGCGATTGGTGGTGCGGTATTCGTGGCTGGAGGTGCGCTTGCCGAGGCCCTTTGAGGTGATGGTGAGGATCATCTCCTCCGCCGCCGACATCTCGGCATAGCGCTCGCCGGTCAGCCGCACGGCGCCGTCCTCCGAGGCCTCGTCGCCTGCGTCGTCCGCCGCTTCGTCGTCCTCCGCCGCGCCGCTGACCGCGCGGCGCATCTTGAGATAATCCTCACGCTCGGCGCTGGTGGCGTCGAAATGGCGGATCACCGCCATCGAGACGACCTCGTCGCCCTCCGCCAGCCTGATGCCGCGCACGCCGGTCGAGTCGCGGCCCGAGAACACCCGCACGTCGGTCACCGCGAATCGGATCGCGCGGCCGTTGGCGGTGCTGAGCAGCAGGTCGTCGTTCGCGTCGCAGATCCGCGCGCCGACCAGCCGCACGCCTTCAGGCAGCTTCATCGCGATCTTGCCGTTGCGCATGATGTTGGTGAAGTCCGACAGCGCGTTGCGCCGCACGTCGCCCTCGGAGGTCGCGAAGATGATCTGGAGCTTGCCCCAGTCCTCCTCGGGCGCATCGACCGGCATCATCGCGGCGATCGACACGCCGGGATCGACCGGCAGCACGTTGACCAGCGGCCGGCCGCGCGCGTTGCGCCCGCCCACCGGCAGACGCCATGTCTTGAGCTGATAGACGATGCCGCCGGTGGTGAAGAACAGGATCGGCGTGTGGGTGTTGGCCACGAACAGCGTGGTGACGAAATCCTCGTCCTTCATCGCCATGCCGCCGACGCCCTTGCCGCCGCGCGCCTGCGCGCGATAGTCGGCCAGCGGCGTGCGCTTGAGATAGCCGCCGTGGGTGATGGTGACGACCATGTCCTCGCGCTCGATCAGGTCCTCGTCGTCCACGTCGCCGTCGAATTCGACGATCTCGGTGCGGCGCGGCGTGGCGAACAGCGCCTTCACCTCCGACAACTCAGCCGAAATGATCGCCATGATCCGCGCGCGCGAGCGCAGGATGTCGAGATAGTCGGTGATCCTGCCCGCCAGTTCGGCCAGTTCGTCGGTGACCTCCTTCACCCCCAGCGCGGTGAGGCGCTGCAGGCGCAGCTCAAGGATCGCGCGCGCCTGCACTTCGGACAGATTGTAGGTGCCGTCCTCGTGCATCTTGTGCAGCGGGTCGTCGATCAGCGCGAGGTATTCCGCGATGGCGCGCGCGGGCCAGCGCCGCTCCATCAGCCGGGCGCGGGCGGTGGCGGGGTCGGGGCTGGCGCGGATCGTGGCCACCACCTCGTCCACGTTCTCGACCGCGACCGCCAGGCCGCACAACACATGCGCCCGCTCGCGCGCCTTGCGCAGCTCGAACGCGGTGCGCCGGGCGACCACCTCCTCGCGGAAGGTCAGGAACGCCGACAGGATGGTGCGCAGCTCCATCTGCTCGGGCCGCCCGCCGTTCAGCGCCAGCATGTTGCAGCCGAAATGGGTCTGCATCGCGGTGAAGCGGAACAGCTGGTTCAGCACCACGTCGGGCGTGGAGTCGCGCTTCAGCTCGATCACCACACGCACGCCGAAGCGGTCGCTCTCATCCTGAACGTGGGCGATGCCCTCGATCTTCTTGTCGCGGGCCAGTTCGGCGATCTTCTCGATCATCGCCGCCTTGTTGACCTGATAGGGCATCTCCTCGACGATGATCGCGAAGCGTCCGGCGCGGATCTCCTCGATCTTGGTCTTGGCGCGGATGATCACCGAGCCGCGCCCGGTCAGATAGGCTGCGCGCGCGCCGGAGCGGCCGAGGATGGTGGCGCCGGTGGGAAAGTCCGGCGCCGGGATGTGCGCCATCAGCTCCGCCGAGCTCAGTTCCGGGGTCTCGATCAGCGCGAGGCAGGCGTCGATCACCTCGCCCAGATTGTGCGGCGGGATGTTGGTCGCCATGCCGACCGCGATGCCGCCCGCGCCGTTGACCAGCAGGTTGGGGAATCGCGACGGCATCACCACCGGCTCGCGGTCCTGCCCGTCATAGTTGGGCTGGAAGTCCACCGTCTCCTTGTCGAGATCGGCCAGCAGGAAGGCGGCGGGCTTGTCCATGCGCACTTCGGTGTAGCGCATCGCGGCGGGGGGGTCGGCGTCCATCGAGCCGAAGTTGCCCTGACCGTCCAGCAGCGGCAGGCGCATGGAAAAGTCCTGCGCCATGCGCACCAGCGCGTCATAGACCGACTGATCGCCGTGCGGGTGGTATTTACCGATCACGTCGCCGACCACGCGGGCGGACTTGCGATAGGGCTTGTCGTGGGTGAAGCCGTTTTCGTGCATCGAGAACAGGATGCGGCGATGCACCGGCTTCAGCCCGTCGCGCAGGTCGGGGATCGCGCGGCTGACAATCACGCTCATGGCGTAGTCGATGTAGCTGCGCTTCATCTCCGCCTCGACCGAGATCGAGGGGCCGTCAAACACCGGGCGGGGCGGGGCTGCGCCCTTGTCGTCGTCGTCGCTCACGCGGCTGCTCCTGCTCGCGGGCCTTTGCGGCCCATCTCGGCGCGCAGTCTAGGCGCTGGCGCGGGCGGGAGCAACGCGCAGGCATTCTCTGGCGCCCCGGTCCCGGCGGCTTTCCGCTGGAAAGCCGCCGGGACCGGTCGGCCGGAGGCGCAAGCCGCAGGCCGAGGCAGGCTGCTTCATGGACGACGACCGCAAGATCGGCGCGCGGTCGCCGGGGGGAGGCGACCGCGGGTCGATCCGACGCGGGTCGGATCGACCGGGCGCTCATTGCGCCGAACACGTTCAGACCGAAGCGCCAGAGGGTGGCGCGACCGCAAAGTGATGACCGTCGCATCGCCGGGCAGGCTGCGCTCAGCGCCCGAACAGCGCCGCGCCCTGCGGCGTGAGGTGGGCGGCGATCGCCGCGCGGTCGATCACGATCACCGGCGCGCCGTCGGCGTAGGAGGCGACGGCGTAGGGCGCATAGTGGAACGCCAGCCCCGTCGCGCGCCCGTCGGGGCCGGGCTCCGGCGTGAAGTTGCCCAGCGCCTCGGGCGTCGGGGCGGTGGCGTCCGCCACCGCGTCGCGCCAGAATGCGCCGATCTCGCCGCCGTGAACCTGCGCCGCGATCGCCGCGCGCAGCGCCTGCGACAGCGCCTCAAGGCCCGGCGGCGTCACGAAAGCGTCGATGCCGACGAAGGCGCCCGCCTGCGACTCTCCGGCTTCAGCATCCCATGTGCGCGCCTGCACGCCGCGATTGCCATGGGCGCCGCCGGTGTAGAAATCCACCGTGCGCAGCACGCTGACATAGCGGGCGGAGACGAACGGCGTCGCGTCGGTCAGCGCGAAGCTGTAGGGGCGCGCGGGGTCGTCGTTGGCGCCGCCCCATTCCTTGAACTCGGCCAGCGCGGCCTGAGCCTCGGCGCGCAGGATCGCGTCGAGGGCGGGGTGCGCGGCGGGCGCTGCGGCGAAGGCGACCGTGGCGGCGTAGCCGGGGCCGTCGCTGCGCAGCGTCATCGGCCCGGCTGTGGCGGCGGCGGCCATCAGGGCGAGCGCGAGCGAAAGCGGTCTCAGGGCCATTGCGGTTTTCGCTTCTCCAGAAACGCAGCCACGCCCTCGGCGGTGTCGCGGTGCAGCATGTTCTCCGCCATCACCCGGCCGGTGTGGGCGTAGGCGGCGTCCAGCCCCATCTCCGCCTGTTCATAGAACGCGCGCTTGCCGACCCGCACGGCCGACGCCAGCTTGCCCGCGACGCTCAGCGCCAGCGCGCGCGTCTCGTCCGCCAGCGCCTCCGGCGCGGCGACGCGGTTGATCAGGCCCAGCCGCTCGGCCTTTGCGGCGTCGATGAACTGACCGGTGGTCAGCATCTCGAACGCCGCCTTGGCGGGAATGGCGCGGGTCAGCGCCACCATGGGCGTCGAGCAGAACAGGCCGACGTTGACGCCGTTGACGCCGAATCGGGCCTCCCGGTCCGCGACCGCCATGTCGCAGGAGGCGACCAGTTGACAGCCTGCGGCGGTGGCCAGCCCCTGCACCTCGGCGATCACCGGCTGCGGCAGGCGGGTGAGCGATGTCATCATCCGCGCGCATTGCGCGAACAGCGCGGTGAAATAGCCGCGCCCCGCGTCCGGCGCCGCGCGCGCCGCCTGCATCTCACGCAGGTCGTGGCCCGCGCAGAACGCCCGGCCCGCGCCGCGCAGGATCACCGCGCGCACGGAGGCGTCGGTCGCCAGCGCGTCGAGTTGGCTTTGCAGCGCCGTCAGCAATCCTTCCGACAGCGCGTTGAGTTGCGCGGGGCGGTTCAGGGTGAGGGTGGCGACGCCGTCGGCGTCCTCACGCAGCAAAACCTCGGCGTGCTGGCTTCCATCGGCCATGGTCTGGCCCTTCCGTGTTGCTGCGGCTAGGCATGACTCTACGCAAAATCGGGGCCGAGGAAAAGCGATGACGCCGAAACTGACCGTGCAGGAACTGACGCATTTTCTCGACGAGGTGTTCCCGCAGGTGCGCGGCCAGATGGTGATCGAGGCGGTCGGGCCGATGACCGCGCGGCTCAGGATGCCCATCGACGACAGCCGCCTGCGCCCCGGCGGCACCGTCTCAGGCCCGTCGATGTTCACGCTGGCGGATTGTTCCTATTACGTCGCCACGCTGGCGATGATCGGGCGCGAGGCGCTGACGGTGACGACCTCGATGACCATCAATTTCCTCGCCAAGCCCCCGGCGGCGGACCTCGTGTGCGAGGCGCGCATCCTGCGGCTGGGCCGGGTGCTGAGCGTCGGCGAGGCCACCATCTGGTCGGACGGGCGCAGCGACGGGCCGGTGGCGCACGCGGCGGTCACCTACGCCATTCCGCCGCGAAAAAGTTGAGGTATCCAGATACCGCTTTGCTAAACGCCTTGAGATTGCGGCGAAAATCCGCGCATCGCCCGATTGACACCGGCCCGCAAATCGCTAGAAGCCGCTCCAGCGACGCGCGGACACGCGCCAGAGAGTGGAACAGACATGAAAACCTACAGCGCCCGACCGGCCGACATCGAGAAGAAATGGGTCGTCATCGACGCGCAGGGCGTGGTGCTGGGGCGTCTCGCCTCGATCATCGCGATGCGCCTGCGCGGCAAGCACAAGCCGACCTTCACCCCGCACATGGACATGGGCGACAACGTGATCGTCGTGAACGCCAAGGAAGTGCAGCTGACCGGCGCCAAGCGCGCCGACAAGGTGTATTACCGCCACACCGGCTATCCGGGCGGGATCAAGGGCGTGACCGCCGGCAAGGTGCTTGAGGGCAAGTTCCCCGAGCGTGTGGTCGAAAAGGCCGTGCAGCGCATGATGCCGGGCGGCCCGCTGACCCGCAAGCAGCTGGGCAATCTGCGCGTCTATGGCGGCCCCGCGCACCCGCATGAGGCGCAGCAGCCCGAAGTGGTCGATGTGGCCGCGATGAACCCCAAGAACACCCGGAGCGCCTGAGCATGGTTGACGACATCCACACCCTCGACGCGCTCCAAGACGCCGTGACCGAAGCCGCGCCGATCGTGCGCGAACCCAAGCGCGACGCGCTGGGCCGCTCCTACGCCACCGGCAAGCGCAAGAACGCCATCGCCCGCGTCTGGGTCAAGCCCGGCAAGGGCAAGGTCGTGGTCAACGGCAAGGAGATGAAGGCGTATTTCGCGCGCCCCGTGCTCCAGATGCTGATCGGCCAGGCGTTCACCGTCGCCAACACCGTCGGCCAGTTCGACGTGACCGCCACCGTCAAGGGCGGCGGCCTCTCGGGGCAGGCGGGCGCGGTCAAGCACGGCATCTCCAAGGCGCTGACGCTGTTCGACCCCGCGCTGCGGCCCGCGCTCAAGGCGGCGGGCTTCCTGACCCGCGACAGCCGCGTGGTCGAGCGCAAGAAGTACGGCAAGGCCAAGGCGCGCCGCAGCTTCCAGTTCTCGAAGCGGTGATCGCCGCTCGGTGAAGCGTTCGCGGCCGCAGTCTTGAAGCAGAGACTGCCTTGCAGCAGAGGCTGCGGCCGCCCCATCTTGACCGGGGCGGCCATCGGCCGCGACGGCGGGAGCGCGCGAGGAGCGCACAGGCATCGTGCAGGACGGCGCGACGGCGCGGGAGATCAGCTACGCCTACAGCGCCCGCACCCGCGCGGGCCGCGCCTTCATCCGCGGCGTCGAGAACCTCACCGGCAGGCCGCGGCTGATCCGCATGGCGCGCGGCTATGACCTGGAGGTGGCGCAGGGGCGCGACTTCTGGGAGGTGATGCAGGAGCGCTATCGCCTGCGGCTGGCGGTGGCGGCGCCGGATCTGGCCAACATCCCGCGCGAGGGGCCGGTGGTGGTGGTGGCCAATCATCCGTTCGGGATTCTCGACGGGCTGGCGATGGGGCGCATCCTGTCGATGGCGCGCGGCGACTTTCGCATCCTCGCCCATCAGGTGTTCCACAAGGCGCGCGACCTGCGCGAGGTGATCCTGCCGGTAGATTTCGCGCTGACGCCCGAGGCGACGGCGGTGAACCTGCGCACCCGGCGCACGGCGCTCGACTATCTCGCGGCGGGCGGCTGCATCGGCATCTTTCCCGGCGGCACGGTCTCGACCAGTGCGACGTGGTGGAGCCGGGCG